>Ga0308407_1000089_pt1 | contig 77603 bp, 73 predicted proteins | sample HotsprSampleMSe2_FD_203476 | JGI IMG/M metagenome (GOLD analysis project Ga0308407, IMG submission 203476) | Hot spring phototrophic mat microbial communities from Mushroom Spring, Yellowstone National Park, Wyoming, United States - 20060911_MSe2 ...
TCTCTTGCCTCGACTGCGCTTCCTCTTTTGGGATTAATTGAAAATTTGGTCTTTAGAACAGATTATCTTTGGTTTGCCGGTAGTGCCGCAACTAAACTGCTTATTAAAGCAGTGGAATTTAGCGCCCCTCTCAATTTTTATTCCCCAGCTTTAAGGTGGCTAGCTCCAGTTGCACTCTTATACTTGTTAAAACATATAAACCGTAATATAACTCGTAACTACCTAGCCAAACTGTGGAGAAGAAAAAAATACAAGTTTGGGTTGCCCTAACTTTGTTGGCTTTGTTCATTGGGTGTAAAAACTCCTCAGTCATTTCGATCTTAGAGCTGACAGATAATCTTGTTTCTATCCATGGCAAAAACGGAACTTCTTGTTATGGAGTTAAAATTGGCTCAGACAGAATCCTAACCGCCGCTCACTGTGTAGTGTTTATGGACGGAGATTTTGATTTAATGGACGGAACCGACCTATACAAGGTTCGTTCAATCGACTTTCATTCTCAGTTTTTCAGCAAATTTTCCTTGGGTTTTTTTAACTGTTTAAAACGACTAAGTTGCTCAGAGGCGGATTTCTTAAAAGAGTTATTTAAGGTAGGACTCCCAGATTTTGCCATAATTCGGACATTCGAAAAGTTTCCGACATGGCTTGAACTCGCTCAAGTTAACTTTTCTTTACCCTTGCTTTACTTTTCAAACACAGCGAAAGCGATCATTGAAGTAAGGACTTTCTTTGTTACTGAACCCTTCTCGTTGTTAAGTTATAGCCTAATATCTCCAATTTGCAAAGGAAGCTCAGGCTTGCCTTTGCTGCAGTATGAAGAGTCGCTTAAAGTTGTGGGAGTGGCATCCATGGGCCTCTCAGGTTGCAAAATTTTCTCTCCTAGTGTCTTCTCGCTCGTTGACAATGAGGTAAAAGCCTTATCGCAATACTAAGTTTAATCCCCCACTCTCGACAGTGACAATCTAGAAATCCTCCCCGAGAACGCTCGAAAGCTTTCGACCCAAGTTTATGATCTCATCTATCTCGGGAAAAACGGTTTTTACTCTCCCCAAAATAGATTCTAGCAATTCCAGCTCTTCTTCCAATAAATCCTCCTCTGGAGGAAGCTGTAAAACAAAAGCTACCAAAATTTCTTTTTCATCGACCTGATACTTTGCGGCTTTTGCAAATTTGGCGGCTAACTTAACTAGATCAAATCGGATTCCCTCATTGATGGCTCTTCGAAATGTGGGCTGTAGCTCTTCAGCAATTCGATTAATTAGATTTATATGAACTTGGCCTGGATAGTTAGCTAGTCCATAGCACCAACCTTCTAGTTCAATTTTTAAAAGCTCCTCAAACGAGTGTCGACGATTTTTCATTTCGTTAAATCAGTTAAATTACATCTAAATCATCCCATTTCACTACGTCCGTATACTGACAGACGGCTTGAACAGTTTTTAATATTTCATGGGACGGGTGAGCGCTATCCGAGGCGGCCCTCATAATCTGAACAAGCTCTCCATTAAAAGAAAGCATCTCTGTGGAAACATCTTCTTCGCTGACGCCTCTAGAGAATATCTTGGTTAAAGCCGCTAACAAAATCGGGTAAAATTCAATTAAAATCAACTCCAACAAATCGCTCTCATCCAGGTACTTACGTGTTCTTTTCTTTCTTTGAAGCCAAGCTGCCAGGTTTTGCAAAAAAGACTCATCCGAAGTAAGCTCGGGTTGACGCAGTAACTCTTTTAAATTCAATGAAACTAGAGCTTGAACCGGAGACAGATTGCTTAAATACTGAGCATTTCTTAAATCAACAGAAAAATCTCCCCCCAAAGATCCTAATTCAATAAAAGGATCTCTATCGGGGTCAAAGTCTTTCTTGACCCGTTGTAGACTTTCAATTCTTTTTTGAAGTGCCTCTTCTAAAGTTAAACCCTCTAAAGATTCATTTTGAGCCAAGTAATCCGCAAGCTCTTTTGATTTGGGATCAAGAACCGGCTTTCTTTGATTACTTTGGATCGGGGCTCTAATCCCATTTGTTCTTCCAACAGCTGTCCTGTTATTGTCTTGATAAACTCTATTTAGCTGCCTAACTATTTCTTGATTCCTAATTTGATTTAATCTTCGATTAATGGCCTGGTTCCTCAAAGACCTGTTAACCCTCGAAGCCTGCGTTGAGTTAATTAAAACCCTTTGGGAGCTTCGTTGTGGTTGTTCTTTTAGAGCAGCCTTTAAGGCCTCAAGAGAGTCTTGCGAGAGAGTTCGAGCAGATACTTGCGTATCAGTTTTCTTTTTTAGCTCCATTCGAGACCCTTTCTATCTTAATTTCCAAAAAATAAAACCTTTGCTTCTAAAATTACTACTAAGCGAATGTTTCTACTTAGCTTTTCGGGCCTACATATATAATCCGCCGTTCACATTAATAGTTGCTCCCGTTATATACGCAGCTTCTTCAGAGCATAAAAAAGCACAACAGTTAGCAACATCTTCAACTGTACCAAATCTACCAATAGGTATTAACTTTAACATCTGTTCTTGCACAGCTGGGTCTAGACCAGCGGTCATAGCAGTTTTTATGTATCCAGGAGCTAAACAGTTTACTGTAATACCCCTAGAGGCCACCTCTTTGGCTAAAGCCTTTGTAAAACCAATTAAGCCAGCTTTGCTAGCTACATAAGCGCACTGCCCAGCGTTGCCCATCTGTCCAACTACGCTTGAAATGTTAACAATCCTGCCCCATCTACGTTTAAGCATACTCTTTAGAGCTAATTTGGAGCATAAAATAGCCCCCAATAAATTTGTGTTTAAAACCTTCAAAATGTCCTCGTAGGATAGCCGAACTAAAAGGTTATCTTTGGTAATTCCTGCGTTGTTGACCAAAACATCTGGGCTCATTGATTTTTTTTCGAGCTCATCAAACCCTTTTTGAATTTCTAAAGGATCAGAGACATCAAATCTTACCGCAAATCTATTCTCTGGGTCTCGCGCCACAAATTCTTCAGCCTCAACAGAGCTTGAACTGTAATTTATAACTACAAAGAATCCTTTTGCGGATAAAGCTTCTGCTATTCCTCTACCTATTCCTCTGCTTCCTCCTGTTATCAGTGCTACCTTTTTCATAAAACAAGATCAAAAATTTTCAAAAACTCTACACAAAGTTAGTGTTCAAAAGCAATTGCTGACCTGAGGGGAGATCAAAGACCTCAAAACCGTTTTGAATCAAAACTGTTCTTAACTGATCTGCCTTACTATAATCTTTCTTAGCTCTTGCTTCTTTTCTCTGATTGGCAATTCGATTGAACTCTTCGTCTACACATAAGGCTTGAGACACAGTCTCAAGTAAACGAAGTCCCAGTACTTGGTCAACTTCAAAAATCTTTTCCACAGGGGCTGGGCTAGTTTTGACTGCCTCCCAAACAAGCGAAAGACACTCTGGGGTGTTAATATCTTTGGCTAGGGGAGCAAAGAAGTCATTTGAGCCAACAAAAGAAGATGATCTAAACGAGTTTAAACTCGTTAAGTCTAACCCCTGCTTGGCCACCTCCAAGGCAACTGACATAACTAGATTTCTTCTTGCACTTCTTGCTCCTTCAAGCGCTTCTTTGGTGAAATTAATCGGCTTGCGATAATGCGCAGTTAAAGTTAAATATCTATAATCAAGCGGACTAAAGCCGTCATCCTCAATGTCTTTAACCAAAACGATGGTGCCCTTACTTTTTGACATTTTATCGTTGTTAAACAACACAAACTCATTATGCAACCAGTATTTAGCAAAAGGCTTGCCCGTTGCACCCTCGGATTGAGCTATTTCATTGGTATGGTGAACTTCAATGTGGTCAACTCCACCGCAATGAATATCGAAGCTCTCTCCCAAGTGTTTCATTGCCATAGCCGAGCATTCTATATGCCATCCCGGATAGCCCTTACCCCACTCGCTATCCCATAAAAGTAAATGGCCTTCGTACTTCGATTTAGTGAACCAAAGCACAAAGTCTTCAGGGTTCTTTTTGTTTGGATCCGAATCAACCCTTGAAAACTCTTCGGCTGCCTTGAACCTCTCTCCCCTCAGCCGTCCATAATTAGGAAACTTAGAGGTATCGAAATAAACATTCCCACCAGCAACGTAAACTAATCCTTTTTCCTGCAATCTTTTTATTAAATTAAGCATATCATCTATATGTTCAGTAGCCCGACAAACAATATCAGGTCGGGCAATATTTAGTTTAGCTGCATCCTCAAAAAAAGCTCTCGTGTAAAACTCAGCAATCTCGAGAACCTCTTTGCCTTCACTTTTAGCAGCTAGTACCATCTTGTCTTCGCCTTCATCAGCGTCAGAAACCAGATGGCCCACATCTGTGATGTTCATTACATGCTTCACAGAGTAGCCTAATTTTCTCAAAAATTTCACTAAAACATCCTGAAATAAATAAGAGCGAAAATTTCCTAAATGAGCAAAATGATAAACTGTGGGGCCGCAGCAGTAAATTCCGACTCTTCCCTCCTCGAGCGGTTCAAACTTCTCCAACTTTCTTCCTAGGGTATTAAACAAAAAAATCTCCATATCTGCGCGTCAATCTTGATTATCTTAACATAATCTGTTCAATAATCCTTCTTCCTACGTAAGAGGCGCGCGAGGCAGGATCTGTAGCCCCCACCACTATTACACTTAAAGCAAATTTGGGATCAGGAAGTGGGAAAGTAGCAACGTAGGATAGCAGCAAGCCTTTGGGATCATCATTGCTTAAAGTTCCTGTTTTGCCGGCAACTAGATGAGCTACATGGGATCCCGCAAAAGCTTTCTTTGCAGTACCTTCACTTTGAGTCAAGGCTAAGGAGCTCAGCAACTCGGACGCAGTCGATTTTGAGACTACCTGACTTAATGCTGCACTTTCAAAGGTGTAAATTATTTGGCCTCGAGAATCCACAACAGCTTCAATCAAAGAAGGTCTCATCAGCCTACCTTTGTTGGCCAGCGCAGCAATTAGACCTGCCGAATGTATGGGGGTAACAAAAACATTCCCAAATCCAGCTGCTGTGCGCGCAAAATCAAAATCGTTCTCAGGAATAAAAGCCCTACTCTCCTTAAGCTCAAAATCTGCATTCAGTTTCCAATTAAAACCAAATCGATCGCTATAAAAGTTAAGAAAAGTTGGATTCAAAAAATTCAGAGCAATCCTTCCAAAAACAGGGTTAGCGGATTTAGCAAGACCTAAATCTGCCGCCATAGACCTAGAGTCTAGCTGAGGGTTGGGGAAATAGTTAGCAGGAGACAATTCGTACAAAGATCCCCGAAAGAAAATCCTGTCATCAGGTCTTAGCAACTTGAAATCAAAAGCCGCGGCCGCAGTGACAATCTTAAAGAGAGATGCAGCCCTGAACCCATTATGATTAATTGGGTTTGGTATGCTTATGCTTCTGCCTACGTAACCCAAAATCTTACCAGTATTAACATCCATAACTACCAACGCAATATGAGGGGCATTTATAATCTCCGCTTCTTTTTCCAAAATGCGTTGAATTCGATCATCTAGCGTTAAAACAATGGTTCTGTCGCTTGAGTCTTTAACATAATAAACTCCTCGCAAGAATGAAATTGCCGTAGGCACCCCTCCAAGTTTTATGGAAGTTTTGGCTCTTGAGGGAATTAATTTAAAATCGATACGTTGATCATAATACACAGGAACAATATAACGATGGTTAAATTTTTTGCCGTGAGTTGGAATGCTTGATTTGCCGTTTTTTGCGGAAAATTTTGAACTTTTATTAACTTTACCGCTGTTGGCTTGGACGCTCTTGGTGTTGCCGGTTTTCACTTTTGGGGATCCTTTTTTTACATCTGCTTCAACGTAAGCAAAAGCCAATATTAAGGATAAAATCAAAACTCGAATAAAAACCATTTTAGTATTGATTAACTTTTTAGCGAGGGTATACTTATAATTAATTATATAATAGCATGGGATTTTGGAAAGCTGGTTTTGGTGATCATGATGAAAATAAGCAATCTACAGACCTTCCAATTCAACAACAAGTAGTCGTTGTAAGGGAAAAAAACACGGTTTTCGGTGAAGGAACTTTCATTGAAGGCAAACTCACTTTTGACTCAGACGTGGTCATTGGAGGAGAAATTAAAGGATTCATAAGTGCTTCGCAATTAGTTGTAGTTGAGCAAACTGGCGTTGTAAATGCAGATTTGGACGTAGGAGATTTAAGCGTTAGCGGTACAGTAATGGGGGAGGTAACAGCGAGAGGGCATGTTCATATCACTAGTACAGGCCAAATCATAGGCAACATAAGATGCTCCTCTCTGTCCGTTGAGAAAGGTGGCGTTTTAAGAGGTCATTGTTATATGGAACCTAAAAACATCGAAGTTACAAAAAGCCAACAAATTTAGGTTAAACCAAATAATTTGTGTGATTAGGAAAATTTAATAACTTTGTTTGATTGATAGAATTTAATAACAAAGTAGCAGCTTTAGCTATCGCCTTTCAGCGCATTGGACAAATTCTTGCCACACTTGAAAAATGGATTCGACTTACCCCCTACTTTAATAGGAGCCTTTGTCTTGGGATTAATTCCATTGTACCCTTTATAAGGTCTTAGCTCAAATACCCCGAAACCTCTAAACTCGACTCTATTTCTGGCCTGCAAAGCCTGGGTAATGAAATCTACAAACAGATCTAGAATCGTTCCAGCTTCATTCGGATCAAAATTTTTAAATTTTTTTTCTGCAAGCTTTTGCTTAAATACTTGAATGAATTCACTCTTATTCACGGTGTAACCTCAAAAGGTTCTCCAAAAGGACCCAAGATAGATGTTTAAGATAATTAATATTATCAAAACCCAGCCGGAAGCTTTAACAACAACAAGAGAGCCTCGGGCTATTACTGAGGGGAAGAATCCGAGCATAAACCACACACCTATTTTTAACCACATTGCCAAAGGCATATCCGCTATGCTAAAGATTCCCAGTTTTGCCAGAAGCCCAAAACCAGACACCAAGAAAAGAAGCAAAGCTATCATATAAAATCTGATAAACAACGTCCTCCTAGCTCCCTCTAATTCTCCGGAGAAAAGCCTAAAAATGAATCCATAGGTCGAGAAAACGCTTAGAACTAAAAGTGAGATTAAGTGAACAAATTTATAAAACTCATAACTCACGAGATATTAAATTACTAATCAGTAGCACCCGTTATTTCTAGCATAACTTTGTTTTAAAAACAAGCAGGAAAAGATCATGTTCCATACTTGAATGCTTGTAAATACTCCTTTTGTTCTTCACTCAACTCTTCTAACCCTAGCCCCAAACTTTTGACCTTGATTGCCGCTACTTGGGAATCTAGATCTTCTGGTAACACATAAACCCGAGGCTCCATATTTTGGTGGTTAAAAGCTAAATACTCAATCGCCAAAGCTTGGTTAGCAAAACTTAAATCCATAACACAAGATGGATGTCCCTCCGCGCACGCTAAGTTTACTAACCTTCCTTCTGCTAAAACAAATACCGTTTTGCCTTCCAAATCATACTCCTCAACTTCAGTCCTTCCTTCAACCGGCCTCTTATTGGCCACAGAAGCTAGAGCCTTAATGTTGATCTCTATATCAAAATGACCAGCATTGCAAAGCACAACTCCGTCTTTTAGAAGGTTGAAATGTTTTGCATCAATTACATTTTTGTTTCCCGTAGCTGTAACAACTATATCTGCTTGGGGCAAAGAGCTTTCCAAATTACAAACATTATAACCCTCAAGATAAGCCTCCAAAGCTTTTATCGGATCTATTTCTACAACCGTAACCCTTGCCCCAAGACCTTGTAGCCTCTTGGCTATGCCTTTGCCGCACCATCCAAAACCGCAAATCACAACATTTTTGCCAGCTAAAAGAAAATTTGTAGCTCGCAAAATCCCGTCTACGACACTTTGGCCAGTTCCGTATCGGTTGTCGAACAGGTACTTAGTTTTAGAGTCATTAACAGCTATAACTGGATACTTTAAATTTTGAGATCTCTCGAGACTTCTAAGCCTCTGTACACCCGTAGTTGTCTCCTCAGTCCCAAACTTTAGATTTTTACCCCATCTAGACCAGTTCTCGATAGCCGTCACGACAAGATCGCAGCCATCATCTATTGAAGCATCAATATTTTGCATTAACACTCGCTCTATGTTTTTGTAGTACTCATCTCTCGAGTCAAATTTTTTTGCAAAAACAGGTATCTCAAACTCCTCCCTTAAAGCTGAAGCAACATCATCTTGAGTGCTTAAGGGATTAGAAGCGCAAAGAAATACTTCAGCTCCACCTGCTTGCAAACACAATGCTAAATTTGCAGTTTCTGCAGTAATGTGCAAACATCCCCCTATTTTTAAACCTTTTAAAGGTTTTTGCTCGCTAAAGCGTTTTTTGATATGATTTAAGACAAGCATCTCCCTGCCTGCCCACTCAATTCTCGATAATCCCTTTGTAGTTAAACCGTTCCGCATTGAATTAGTTAAAAGTATCTCATTTCAAGGTCTAAATTTCAAAAATTCTGAACCATATTGGGAATTTTTTTGACTTTTATGTTGTGCAGGACAGTGAAAAAAAGATTTTCAGGCTTGATCGGGTGCAACTACAATCTTCTGGCTCCCACAAAAATGATCAAAGTTTTGATGAAGAAGTAACTCTAAAAAGAGTTTCAAAGCCTTCAACTTTAGTTAAAAAGCTTGAGGAGGTAGGTTATATTTGCCCTGAAAATCTTGCTCTTCAAATTAGCTTGTTCTTAAACACAAACCAAGACAAAGTAAGAGCTTTGTTGTTAGAGGGGCCATCTGGCTGTGGAAAAAGCTTCTTCGCAAAGAGCCTTGCTAAAGTTACAGGAGCAGAGTTTGTGACGCTCTCATGTTATGCAAATATGCCTCTTTCCAATCTAATTGAAGCGCCCTCAACATTGGGTTTGGCAAAAGCCATGGCTTTAAATGGAGTTTCAGACACTGAAATAATAAATTTAGGGGTTTTGTCCAAGGTTTTCCTGATGAGTCAAGAGAAGCCTGTTATTTTGCTAATCGATGAGCTAGACAAAGCTGATCCCGCGATAGACACATTCTTTTTGGGTCCAATACAGGATGCCAAAATTTGGCTTGAGAGCAGATCTCCTATTTCCGCAAAAATTGAAAACTTACTCTTGATTTTTACAAAAAATTTCAACCGTAAGATAGATGATGCCTTAATGAGAAGAGTTTTTCCGATAAAAATGAGTTACCTTGATCCTAAGTTAGAGTTGAAAATTTTATCTCAATACTGTTCCCCTAAAATAGTAAGCAATTTGGTGAAACTTGCTGAGTTAACAAGGTTTGCGCAAGGTTCCTACGAATTTGAAAGACCTCCTGCCCCGGAGGAACTTTTAACAGCAGGCCAATTTATCGAACAAGCAATTCAATGGGGAATAAAAGACTATGCTGTCATTGGAGAGGCAATTTTTAGGCTGCTAGCTAAAAGTGAGCATGACAAATTAGTTCTAGAACATATGTTGAAGTACCATCCCGAGTTCGCAGATCCTGATGAGATCGATCCTAAAACAATTAGCATTCGTGAAGTTTACACAAAACTGGGGCTGCTAGTACTAAATGGAGTTGTCAGCAACCCATCATTAGACATGAAACTGAAAGCTTAAAATAATTTAAGACTAAATTCGAATTTAACCCGCATTACTAGGAGAGTAAGTGCAAAATTAATAAGTTAGATCCGTATTTTAGTCAGTCCTCTGTTTTTGAGGCAGCTCCTACTAAATATAGGTTCAACTTCCCAAAACAAACCTTTTTCAGCTAATAAAATGCCTGAGCCACAGAAAACATTTTTACTAAAATAAAATTGCGCAACTGAAAATGCTCTGATGGTTATTAATAAGCTGCTGATGTAATTTAGGTTTCGATATTACTTTCTGTAACAGTTTCTTCTTTTGTACTTTCTTGTTGTAAGCTTTCTTCCTCAATGTTCTTGAAAGTCAATTTTAAGCGCTTCTGGCTTTTTGCCGTAACCGCGCTTCTTAGAAAATAGAGCTTAGCCCTCCTTGTTTTAGAGTAATTAAGAACCTCTACTTGCGCAATATTAGGCGAGTTAATTGGAAAGGTCTTTTCAACACCTACGCCAAAGGAAACCTTGCGAACTACAAAGCTACCATCGGGATTGTTGGGCTTCTTAATAGCTATCACTATACCTTCGAAAACCTGAATTCGTTTTCTGTTTCCCTCTATCACGAAATGGTGTACCCTAACCCGAGCTCCTACTCTAACTTTCTTCAGAATCTGCAAGCCAACTTCACCAAAGCCTTGAAGCTTTTTTTTAAGAGTATGCAAATCAGGCTTTTTCATTTTAAGGCTTTATATGATAACTTATTCAAAAAATCTTTTCAAATCGGGCTATATGAAACAAAGGGAAGAGCTAAAAAGATTGAAAGCCGAACTTGCTAAATTTGGCTTTAACTTGAAGCTTGAAAGACCTTACACTGGACCCTCGTGGAGAGTCTTTGCCTCTAAATATCAGCTAAACGGTCAAAAATTCGTGCTTGTAAACAATTCCTTAGATACCAGGACAAAAATTCTACTTTTGAGGGATATTCTCAAAGAAATCAGGGAGGCAGGGTCACTACACCAAGATAGGTCTGTCCGTCGATAAATTCGCAAAATCTCGCCATAGATTGAAAAAAGTTCCTTTCAACTCAATTAAGTCCTGAAAGCTGCCATACTCTACAAGCTGCCCACCTTCAACCACGGCGATTTTGTCGAAGTAATTAACGACCCCTAACCTATGCACCACGCATAAAATAGTCTTTGAGGCAAAATAAGAAAGCATCCTTTTGAAAATCTCTCTCTCTGTTATCGGATCAACGCTGGATGTTGGTTCATCTAACAACAGAAAGTCAACTTTATGAGCCTTTATGAAGCCTCTTGCTAAAGCAAGTCGCTGTTTTTCACCCACAGACACGGACAAACCATGATGGCTTAAATCCGTAAGCAAACCTTGAGGCAATCTTTTTATTAAATCGTCGATCTGAGCCAAACTTAATGCTTTTTCAATAAGATAAGAAGGAATTTCCTCATTAAATACAAGGTTAAATAAGATGGTGTCAGAGAAAAGTTCTGGCTCCTGCGGTAAGAGCAGGGCATTTTTTGAGAACTGAGCAAGTTTTATAGGCTGATTATGTAAATATACCTCTTCTAATTGAGGCTCCAGCATTCCCGCCAAACATTTAAGAAAGGTAGATTTTCCGCTTCCGCTTGGGCCTACAATCGCAATTTTTTCTCCCTCAAAAATTAAAAGATTACTACAATCAATGCCCGTCATATCAGTGAGTGTATATCTGAAAGAAAGTTGCTTAATAAAAAGATTTCCAGCCAAAATGTTATTAGCCGGCACATTGGATTGTGTCTCAAAAGCCTTCGACTCGCTGTACATCTCAAAACCTTCTTCAAAATTGGTAGCGCTTTCCAGCAACCCGCTGTAGTAGCCGGTAAAACTTGAAATGGCTTGATTTATCCTATTCAAGTAATCCATTAAGACATAAATTAATGCAATATCAACAGCTTTGCCGGAATTTTTTAAATCGTACAGGTACACAAAAATCGATAAGGCTGTCATAAACACAAAACCAATACCTATTGAACCCCATTTGAGCTCCATAAATTTGGAAAGCTTTTTGTAGATGCTAATTCCTTCGTCCCTAGCTTTAACTACCCTTGCAATTAGAGGCCTCTCTAAATTCAGCATTTTAACAGTGATTATATTGTTTAATGTGTCAACTAGAAGCTTATCCACTTTCTCCCAGAAAAAGTTCATTGCTTTAATGCAAATCAAAATTTGCTTGTTGAAGAACAACATGAAATTCAAACTAACGAAAGAAGTTACCAAAACTATAAATCCAACTTTTGGGCTTAGGACTGATAAAGCGCTTAAAGCAAAAATCACTTTTACTATGCCGTCTATAATTTGCCAGATATAGTTAGCTAAAACAGCGTCGATTGCCGCTGCAGAGCGATGAATTCGTCGAAGATTTTCTCCAGAGTGCCTCTTCAAGTGCCACCGCAATGGAAATATCAGGCAAGCTTGTAAAAAGTTCCGTACGGACTCAAAATATGTGGAAAAAGCTGCCCGAAGCTGGATTACCCGCGCAAGATGGTGCCCACCCACTACAGTTAATCTTATTGCCATAAAAGCCCCAAGTAACAGCACAACATCATATATGCTTTCGCTTGTTAAGCCTTTCTCAGCAACCGTTTTAAGCATGTAACCAATGCAAAATGGAGCTAGCAAATCCAGCGCATAAACAAAAACAAAAATCGCTATAAAAACTAAAATTTTTGATCTAACAAACTGTGAAAAAGACCAAGTCGCTTTGACGAGATTTAAAAGCTTGGTGTACATCAAACTCTAAGAAGAGAGCGAAACTGACATGCTACATTTTCGGCTTCCTCTTTTGCTTTTTCGCTTCCTTCCCTCAGTAAAGTCCTTAAAAGCGAGATATCTGAAATAAGTTCTAAGTAAACTTTTCTGTAGGCTCCAAAGTAATTTACCAAAGCCTCAACAAGCACTTGTTTTACATGTCCCCAACCCATCTTACCTTCTAGGCAATCTTTTCTTACAGACTCAAGCTCCTGTTCGGGCAAAACAAGCAACAAATACTCGTAAAGAACACTTTTCTCTAAGTGTAAACTGGATCCTAACGGGGAAGAATCCGTAGCTATGCGAAATACAATTTGGCGAAACTCTTCCGGGCTACAAAAAATAGGTACAGTATTTCCGTAACTTTTTGACATTTTTCTGCCATCAGTTCCCGTAACAACTTTTCCAAAATTAACAATATGAGGTTCAGGCAATTTTAACTTTAGACCAAACCGATTGTTAGCCCTCTCTGCTATGTCTCTGCAGATCTCAAGATGCTGAAGCTGATCCTCCCCTATAGGTACAATATCGGCGTTAAACAGAAGTATATCTGCCGCCATTAAAACCGGATAAAAAAATAAGGCGCCCGAGATTGTTTTACCATCAGCGGTCGCAGCTTTGAATGCATGGCTTTTCTGAAGATAAGTATGTCCCACCAACGAGCTTAAATAATAGCTTACTTCGGCAACTTGGGGAACTTGAGATTGCTGCCAAATAAGTACGTTTTTTTTGTTCCCAACGAGAGCGAATATTGTCGCCGCCAACTCAAGGGTCGCTTTGTTAATCTCTTCCAAAGAGTTAAAGTCAGTCAAAGCATGAAGATCGGCTATAAATAAAAAAACATCGGCATAATCGGCAAACCTTAGTAAGGGTTTAATAGCCCCAAAGTAGTTGCCTAAATGAATTTTTCCCGTCGGTCTAATTCCTGTGAGAACTCTCATTGGCTTTTAAATACTTTAACAAATATCAAGGTTGCAATAAACTTAACTCTTCCGTATATGCCACGTTTTTTGGGTTCTCATTTAACTCTATCCGAAGGAATTGATAAAGTTTTAAAAATTCTCGACTTAGGCCTTATAAACACTGCTCAGGTTCACCCCTCACCCCCTCAAATGTGGCTGAAAAACAAATTTTCCAAAAAGGTTAGTTCAAAATTATCTCAACTATGTAATCATAAAAGTTTGGAAAAACTATTTTTTCACGGAATCTACCTAATCAATCTTGCATCACCAAACAAAGATCTAGTTTCAAAATCAATTTATTCTATCCTCGCCTACTTAGAGCTGCTTCATGAAATTAATGGCGAGGCAGTAGTTTTCCATCCAGGATCGATAACAGATGGAGCACCCATCGATGTAGGGCTTGGTAGGGTGGCTGAAACCATTTCAACTCTTCTCAAAGCGCAAGACTGGAAGCCGAATAGCATTTTACTAGAAGTTTCAGCTGGCAAAAGTCATGTTGTAGGATCGCAACTTTGGCATTTATCCAAAATTCGTCAAATGCTAGGCAATCATCCGGCCATCGGTATTGCGCTGGATACTCAACATTTGTGGGCAAGCGGTTATGATCTTAAAAATAATCTTGATCAACTAATTTCAGAAATTCGCTCTCTTGATTTATTGAACTCAATTAAATTAATTCACATTAACGACAGCAAAACCTCTCTAGGCTCTCATATCGATAGGCACGAAAACATAGGAGATGGGTTCTTAGGACGCGAGTTCTTTGGGAAACTGTTCGCCGTAAGTGACTTTACAAACATACCTTTTGTACTAGAGACTCCGCGTGTAAAAACTGTTGATGGCGCGTTGCAAGAAATTAAAACTTGCCTTAGTCTAGCCGAATTTGAGTTTAAACTAAAACAGAGCTAAAATTTTTCGAGTAAAGAGCCATGGCAAGAAGATGCTTGATTACCAATAAAATTCGGCAAGTCGGGCACAATGTTAGTCACGCAAATAATCGTACAAAAAGAGTCTTTAATATAAATCTTCAGAAAAAAAAAGTTTTTGTGCCTTGGCTTAAAAAGTTTATCAGAATAAAAATAAGCGCTCAGGGATTAAGAACATTAGATAAAATTGGTCTTGCCGGCTTTATTAAAAGATTAAGGAAAAAAGGGGGCTTAACTAGAGAACTTAGAGAAACTTTAAGTCTCGATAACAAAGTTTTGAAATCGCTTTAACTGCAAGATAAATCCCAAAAATTAAGAAGTCTCGAACAAAATCAGCTTTTGAGCAGACACTATCTTGAATTTTAAATTTTAGTTTAGCTGTTTACACTGTATTATTTTTAACAAAATGGCAATTGTTATTAACCAAAAAAACCTGTCAAAACGGCTAAAAAATTCTTACTCAAAGTTGTAACAAGTAAGTACCTGCTAGCTTTGATTAAAGAGTTCTCTAAGTCTAGGCCGTCAACTTCACCAAGCGTGTTAGAACTGGATTAAAACTCAGTTTACATTGCTGAGTCTTTTTAAAGACTTTAAAGTGACCAAACTTAAGCTTTTTAAGTTTATACTGAAGAAAAAACTTCAGTTCGGGTTCGTTAGTGCGAGAATGTTGCCTGAAAGCTTGACCCTGCTTGTAGATAATGCGTGGCGCGAATTTTGGTCAACAGATCAAACTTACTCCCATGTTGAGGTTGTAAAACTTAACCTATGAGAGTTCTTTATTGTAAAAGCTAGGTCTCCAAACTTTTTGCCAGCACGCGTTTATCAGGCCAAAAGCAAAAAATAAATAACATCTAAACAAGTAGAGAATGCTTTAAAATATATAAATTTAGCTCCGCAAAAGAGTGGAAGACTTAATCAAATTAAGACAAGATCTCCAAATTAAGCTGATTAATTTCCAAGGCGCTAATTACTTTATGCTAAATTGCTTGCATGGGCTGTCGCCCCAGCCAGTTTTGATTCATGCGAGTCTCTCTGGCTTTTTGCGCGATCTTCTGGAGGGAATCCCTCGAGAAAGATTAGAAACCATCCTTAATCAAGATCCACACTACGTTCTGGAGGGACTTAGAAAAAATTTTCTCCTGGACAATAAAGAGTATCAGGAACTTAAAGCTGCTCAAGCGCGAAATTTCAGAGATAGCCCAGTGAGGGAAGCTTGTTTCGCCGGCATTTTATATCCAGCTGACCCTAACGAGCGAAGGCTCTATGTAAAAACTTTGCTTAACAGACTGGAAACTCAATCACTTCAGCTTTCAAATCCAGATGTAGTTATCTTCCCTCACATTGATTATGCCCGAGGAGCTATAGTTTACGCCCAGGCTTTAAATGTGATCAAAGAAGTTTCAGCTAAGAGACTGGTAATTTTGATAGGCACTGACCACAAACCTTCTTCAAGGCTTTTTACTGCCCTCAACAAAGATATGTCTTTACCTGGAAAACTGTTTAAAGTTTCAAAGAATGCACTGCAAAAACTAGAACGGGATGTGGGGGACTTTATTTATGAGAATCTTTTAAATCACAAAACAGAGCACTCTTTAGAACTTGCGCTTCCGTTTTTAGAGTTTCTGTGGCACGATAACCTGGAAATCCTTCCCATCATAGTCTCTTCTTTTGATAATTTTAGAAAGTACGATGACTTAAAGAATAACACAGAGTTTAACTCATTCACGAGTTCGCTTAAAAATTTAATAACTAATCTTTCGGAGACTCTAATTGTTCTTTGTATAGACTTTTCTCATTTGGGTCGAGAATTTGGTGACCCTTTCACTATAAACGAAATCGCTTCAGAAGAAACTAAAAAATTTGATTTTAACTTGCAGGAAGAGTTTTCTAAATGCCGCCCCCAGAGCCTCTTCGACGGTTTTATTTCTTTAAATTTCAGGCAGAAGGTATGCGGATTTTCGTCACTAGTCACTATTGCTGAGCTCATCTCTAGTTTCAGCTCAAGAATTGAGCTTATTCATAATTTCTACAACCAAGCAAAAAAGCCTGAATCCTTGGTAAGTTTTTTTGGCACAGTTAGCAAATTCCAAACTTAGCTTGATTAACAGCCACAATTTATTTAGAAAATTAGTATTTATTTGTGCGAAAAAATTATTACGTGAAAAGTATTTGTTGCCTTGGATATAGAGAGCTTTGATCTACACTCCGTTACATCGAGTAGAATAAAAAGCGGAAATCAACATGGTTTTACCCCTTCATAGCCCAGTGAAAATATCCTGCGATAAACTAAGGTTCAGATGATTTTAGCCGGCACTGTTGAAAAAATTTTCAAGTCGGATAGCTCTTCTTACAAGCTACTTTCAATTAAAGCCTCCGAAGATTTAATTACGGTTATTATAGAGGGAAATTGTCCTGAGTTAAGGCAAAATGATTTAATTGTTTTGGAAGGTGATTTCAAAATCAGCAAAAGATTTGGCTCATATTTTAAAGGCTCCATTCTTCAAGCTTTAGGATCTGACACTTCAGAAAACCTTGTTAAATTTCTAGTTAACTTGAGAGTTAAAGGATTGGGGTATAAGACTGCCCATAGAGTAGTTCAATTCCTTAGGGAGTCTAACCAAACTTTAGAGAGCTTTGCGTCTACCTCAACCTGGAAGGCGATACCACAGGTGAACATTAGAGTGACTAGAGAGTTGGCGAAAAAATTGCAAAGTTTAAATCTCGAAGAGAGAGTTATACTTAACCTTGTTAAGTTAGGCATAGGACTTAAAACGAGTCAAGATTTGTGGGCCGCAAAAGGTCCTCTAGCCATTTCAGCAGTGCTAGCCGATCCGTACAAAACTTTGCTAGAGTTTCCGGGCTATCGCTTCAAAAGATTGGATGCGCTTGCAAAAAAATTGGGGGTTAAAGAAGAAGACAATAGAAGAATAAAAGGAGCAATTTTAAGTGCTCTTATGGAGGCTTGCGAGGAGGGCCACACTGGATTACCTCTTGCTAAACTAACTGAGAAAGTAAAAGAGTTGACAAGCTTGTCCAAAGAAACATTAATTACGCAAGAAATCAGAAACCTTGAGTCAGAGTCCAGAATTTTAATTACTCCCCAGCTAGCTCAGCTCCGTCATATTTCAGATCTCGAGAAAAATGTTGCTCAGCAATTAAAAAAAGCGGTTTCGAGTAATACCGTTTTAACCTGCAATCTCGATCTAATCAACCCCAATTTAAGCTCCGAGCAAAGAGATATTTTTTCTAAAATTAACACTTCAAACTTGGGCGTTTTAACAGGGGGGCCTGGTACCGGGAAAACTACGGTTATAGCCAGTTTATCCGATATTTATACTTCGTCAGGATACCTTGTTAAACTAGCGGCGCCCACTGGTAGAGCCGCGCAAAAATTAAGTAGTTTGTGTCAGCTGGAAGCTCACACAATTCATAGATTGATAAAGCTCGATCCTCTATCAAAATATCAGTTTCACAACGCAAGTAATCCTATCAGAGCTGACCTCATCATAGTGGACGAAGCTTCAATGTTAGATCTAGAAATTTTTTATAGACTTATGCTGGCCGTTTCGGAAAAAACAAAAATCCTGTTTGTAGGAGACAAAGATCAGCTACCTCCTGTCGGTCTTGGAAACCCTTTTAGTGATTTGCTGAGTCTGCCTAATGTCTTCGTTGTAAAACTTAACAAGATTTTTAGAAGAAGCGAGGGGTCTGAAATCAACCACTTGGCCTCATTGATCCTTCAAGGAGATCCTAAATCAATAAAATCATTCTGCGAAAGCTCTACTGAAATAACTCTTTCAATTTCACACGACACAGAAGATCTAAAGAAAAAATTGGAAAAGTTGATAAGAAGCTTGGTTCTACCTCGCGATCCATCTTTTGCTAGTACTTTAATTCTGACTCCCACAGCTAGAGGACAGCTTGGTAGTATCGAGCTTAACAAATTAGTAATCTCTTGCTTAAGAGATGGATCAGAAAAATTTATGCCAGGAGACAAAGTAATTCAGACTGTTAACAATTACGACCTTCAAGGGGTTGCAGTATTTAATGGAGACATTGGCTACATTCGTGAAGTTTCTCACAAAAAAAATATGGTAATAGTTGAGTTTTGGGATGGAAGACTGGGTTTGTACGACTCGAAAACCTTACCGCAGCTGCAGTACGCTTACGCCTTAACTGTTCACAAAGCTCAAGGACAAGAGTCTGACCTTGTTATTCTAGTCCTGGATAAAAGCCACTTTATGCTGTTAAATAGCGCCTTATTCTATACAGCTGTAACTCGGGCTAAGAAAAAACTCCATATTATTTCATCCATAAAAGCCTTATGGATTGCAACTTTAAAAGGACGAGAAGAACGCCACACTAATTTAAAACACTTTTTTCAAAAAATCCTTTCAGATGAAAACGCTAACCTAATCTAGATTGCTCAAAGTTGAAGCCGCCAAATAGTGGGGCAAAAATTCAGAGGAAAATTGTCTAACTAAGATTGCTTTTAGTTGAACCGATTAACTTCAAAACCAACCTCTAGGAAGTCAAATTGACTTAATATGACTAATTTACAAAACTTTTTTGGGGCAACTGGAGATCCAGATTTCGAGTTCATGCTTCGCGGTTTTGTTTCAAGATGCGGTCTCTGCAAGAAGGCCCACTAGATGCCTAAACGCACTCGCCGCTAAAAAATTCAACTAAAGTGCCTCGATCCTAAGACCGGGCTTTCGCTTTTTTAAACTGAGTCAAGTTTTGATCAGCTTTTCAGTTAAAATTACATCATACGCACCTTGAAATATATTTGTTTAGTCTTTGACGATTCTAGTCGAAGATTCTGGAGTTAGTGGCTAAATACCTGAGCTGCTGCTAGAAATTCTTCGTAAGTGTGCTGCGCTACCACATAAGCCACCTTGAGGTACAGGCTTACTTAAACTACAAAGGAATATGTTACTCTCTGTTAACGTCTTCTATCGTATTGATCATAATAGTATGGATCTCTACCTCTTTCATAGCCCCTGCCTATGTCTTCTCGCCTGTACCTTTCATAACCCCGATAATCACCCTCATACTGTCTCCTCTCTATTTCCCTTAATCTTTGTTCATGGTCGTCCATTGCGCCTCCAATTAGAGCTCCACCAAGCAAACCTGCTGCACCCCCTATCACAGCCCCTGCACCTCGGTCGCCAACTTGGTTTCCTACTATAGCTCCAAGACCTGCGCCCAGTGCGGTCCCCGTCAAGGCGCCCGCTTCTCTGTTGGATAAAGGTGGCTGATTAGTAGCACACCCTGACGCAAATAACCCAATCAAAATAACTGATACTGAAAAAGGTGTCCGCATCTTAACGTCCTTTTCTATTATAGCATAACTGTAGAACGGATGAAAAAATAGTAAATAGATTCGCTAAATTTTTTTCTTAATAAAAAAAACCAGAACACCGACTGAATTTTTCGGAGGGTTTAGGAAAATATGCCAATAACACTGGGAAGTAATATTATATCTTTACAGGCTCAAAGGCGGTTATCAGAGGCTTCTTTAAGGCTATCTGACGTCTTTGAGAAATTAAGCTCGGGTCAGCGCATAAATAAAGCTAGCGATGACGCCGCAGGATTGGCTATCGCTGACAGCTTAAGGGCTGACCAGCGAATAGCCTCAGTGGCTATACGTAACGCTAACGACGGAGTGTCGGTTGTTGCAATAGCCGATGGGGCTTTGTCTCAAATCTCTGCTATTTTAACAAGAATGGCAGAGCTAGCTGAGCAATCTGCCAACGGAGTTTTCAGCAACGACCAACGCTCAGCTCTTCAGAATGAGTTTGCAGCGTTGGGATCTGAAATACAGAGGATTGCCGACACCACCGTTTTTAACGGCGTAAGGTTACTGTCTGGGAGTACTAATATAACTCTGCAAATAGGACTGGATAATTCTTTAGATAGCAGACTAACTATCTCTAATGTTCAAGCTCAGCTACAAAATATCGGATTGGCTGACGCTGGATCAAAAGCCTTAAACAGAGCTGTTTCGACTCAAGAAGCTGCTCAGACGGCTCTTCAGACAGTCAAGGAGGCAATTACTTCCATCTCCTCAATTAGAGGCAATCTAGGAGCTGCCGAAAGCCGACTAAGAGTCGCAATTAACAACCTATCGGTTATGAGAGAGAATTTCGCAGGTGCAGAAAGCAGAATTAGAGACGCAGACATCTCGTTTGAAGCTGCAGAACTAACTAGGCTGACAATACTGCAACAAGCAGGTTCTGCAGTACTAGCTCAAGCCAATCAGCAACCCTCTCTAGCCTTAGCTTTGTTAAGGTAAAAGAGAGACTCGGCGCTGCTTTTTTATTTTTTCTTGTAAATAGCTGAAATTGCTCGAAATTAAGAGCTCTACGCCTCAAAAACCATCAGTGGCAAAAAGCAGACACAAGAAGCTTTTTAAAAATTTTTTTTATGTATTTCAGTAACAATTAGAGCAAGTAATAAAGTCTTCAATATCAACTTTGAAACCTTCGCTCAACTCAACAAAGACTTCTAAATTTCTAAAGTATCGAACAAAGTTTACCCGCCCTGGACTCTTGCCACAATGATGTAAAATCGAAACTTTCCCATTGTACAGAACAATATAGCCAAGCTGTTGAACTTTACTGCAAAGGAAAAGATCTTCAAGCTCATTAATAAAATCAGCACAAAAACCGCCAACAGCTTCAAAAATGTCCCGCCTAATCATCAAACAAGCTCCGGTTACGGCTTGTACTTTTCTAATCTGACTTACTAAAAAATGATCGGAGGGATAGTGTAAGAAACAATGCACAGGCAAATACGCTCCGAACCACGCAACTCCAGCATGTTGAACCAATCCCGTGTTAGGAAACAAAAGTTTGCATCCCACGATTCCTATCTCGGGGGTAAAAGTATTTAAAAGCTCGTCAAAACAGTAATCAGTAACTATCATGTCATTATTTAAAAACAGCAGAAAGTCCCCGTTTGCGAAACGGGCTCCTAAGTTATTGCCCAAAGCAAAATTTCTGTTAAAGTGCGACTTTAAAACAGTTAAAGGGATTGAAAAATTTTCAAGTAAAGGTTTCAAAACATCCCAACCCTCTACTCCATTATCTATGATAATCAGCTCTAGCTTAACATCAGTTTTCGCGTTCAGAAGGGAGATTAAAAACTCTTTGGTCACCTCAGCATTTCCAAAGGCGCATGTAATAATACTTACCCTCACTTTTTCTGTGTTCCTTTTTAGGATTTTGAATCCCTCCGCGCCGTGAAATACAAAACCTTGAACATTATCGCCAGCAAAAATTTTAAACTTAGAAGGCTCCTCTTTGGGCATTAAAACTTGGCACTTCTCCCAATTAAAAAACTGGCCAAGATTTTGAACAAGTTGCTGAAAAAGCTTAGGCTTTAAAAGCTCTCTTGCGGAGTATATTAAAGAAACAAACATTTGAATACGTTTTTGATCGATATACTCTGTTATATTTCGCTCTTTTATAACCTTGATTTGAAAATGTCTGTTAAAATTTCCCGATTGGTTATCTTGAAAAAGCTCAAGGACACTTTTTGAAAGAAGAATTTTCAAAGGAAGTGCTTCACTATTGCATCTCTCTAATATCGCTCTTACGTAGGCCGTAGGTAAAATATAATAGCTTAAGTCGAAATTCTTAAGTTTCCGAAAAACAGCTACACTATCCGTCTCTAAAACCCAATCCTCTATAGTTTCATAACCGACAAAGCCCGAAACAGCTGAAAAATGCGCAAGAACCGGGTGCAACATCATGATACCGCTGTCACTGATAATCTCAGATATGTAACTAGAAAAAATAACTGCTGAGACTCCTTCTGTTAAAAAGTGAATAAATTTTGACCGTATAAACTCAAGTTTTGGGGCAACCTCACAAAAATCGTTAACAAAAACAATTTCATCATAACCAGCAAGAATTAAGTCAACTAGACCCTCGTTACCAACAAGAAAACACGCAACCTTACAAGTTTCTACATTTTTTTTTCTCCATATGCCCTGTTCCGCCTCGACGTAAAAAATACGAAGCAATTCATGAAAATAAGTCCCGTTGGAGACTTTAAAATTCAAGCTTAAATAATCATTTTTAATAAAAGGCCGAAATAAATCATCTAGGAGCTTACCTGCAGCGATTGATAATTTTTCCCTGAATTCTCCAAAAGGAAAAGTTCGGGTCGCGTCTACAAGCTCTTCAAACATTTCAAGCCTCCCGCTCACTTGAGGCAAAAAGCTTTTAGCGTCTGAAGCTCTTTCTTTGCTCAACTCATGCAAGTTAAAACCTGTAGGGGACTGAGCTACCGATACACTATTGAAGAGACTATTAAAAGGAGCGCTAATGTGACCCTTAAGCAAAATTCCATCATAGCAAACTCTGGTTGAGTCAGCCCTACCATCTGAGACAAAATCAAAGAAGACCGTTTGCTCATCTGGACTAAAAAAAAGCTGTGGACAAAAATTTTTAAACCAATAACCACAAGCTAGCTGCATTACCGGTAGGTATTTTTCTGAAATCCCGAAAAAAGATAAGCTTTTAATTGCTAGTCTGAAGATGTCTAATAAATTATTGTGCCTGAAAAAAACAATCACGTGGAAAGCACAGTTGTATTCATCCTAGCTGAAAGTCTGTCATCGTTTCAACCTGACACCTCAACAGATCTGCTCTTTTTGAATGATTTCATTCCTAAATTTGAAAAAGTAGCCCACTCAAAAAAATTGGAGACAGTTAGACTACTTAACCGATCAGATTTTTCTGTAAACCTGACAACTTACACAGGTTCTCAAGCTTTTCTTTTTTGCGATCCTATCTTAGTGAGTGAAACGCAAATAAGAAATAGCGCGTATATATGGCATAAAAGCCTTCCTGATAAAAATCATCCCCTCTATAACTATCTTCTAGCCTGCTTAGCAGCAGCTGGCTCATTTTTTTTTCTGAATAAGCAGTTATATGAACAAGCAAAACGTTTCGTCTTCTTGGCAGATAAATTTATAGTAACATCCCCGGAAAAAATTGAGACTTCATCTGAACCCTCTCCTCAGGTTTACATTTTCCCCCCAGTCAAAGCAACTGAAAGCTTGCATCTTCCCGGTTTTAAGTTTAAGCCGCTAACTATTAACTTAAATTCGGGGAGCTTGTTTAAAAAACCAAGTATTGAACTCATCGAAGAAATTATTTCAGAACCTGGAATTCTTTTATACTTATTTCACGAGTCGTTTGATTATTTGATAAATTTTTTAATTCTTAAAGGCTTTTCAGTAGCAACAACAAATCCCATAGTAGCGCAAACTTTTAAAGGCAGTGTCTATTTTGAAAATATGACAAAAATTCCCGATGCCTTAAAAATGGCATCTCGAGTAAAAAAAACAGAAGGACTAAAATTTGATGATGCTTTCTTCGACTATTTAAATAACAAGATTCTTGAACATCTAACCAGAAGCTAGAAAATCGAAGACAAACAGATAAACAAACAAACCCCCCACGATGTAAGGACCGAATGGATAGTGAACCCCGAAAATTTTTCTTTTAGTCAAAAGCGAAACTAAAATCTGCCCCGCGATTCCTAAAAAACAAGATAGAAGCAATGTTGCGAAAACTCCGAACAATCCAAACCAAACTCCCACGCCTGAAAGTAACTTAATATCTCCAAAGCCGAATCCCTCTTTTTTTGTAACCACCTTGAACAACCAAGTGAATAAAATCAAAAAAGTGGGAATTAAAATCAAACCTAAAACACTGTCTTGAACTGAAGTTGCGAAAGGAGGATTCAATTTTATTCCTAAAGTAAACTGCAGTAAAGTTACGAGCAATCCAGATACAATGACTGGGATCGTCAAAAAATCTGGTAAAATGAAAGTTTGAAGGTCAATCCCAGCGGCAAGTAAGAAAATGGCGCTCAGGATGACTAAGATTACGAATTCCGCATTTAATCCAAATTTCAGGTAAAAGAAAACTGTTAGCAGAAGCATTGTTCCTTCCATTACAAAATACTGTGGAGAAATTTTACCTTTGCATTCTGAACACCGCCCCCTCAACAAAATAAAACTGAAAATAGGTATAAGTTCCCACCACTCAAGTTTTTTCTTGCAGTGAACACACAAGCTTCTTGGACTATTTACTACTTCAGGATCCTCTACTATCTCTACTCCTAACTCGCCTAAATCTTCTTCCTCATACCATTTACGTATGTATTTTTTCGGTAATCTGTAGTTTAAGCTACCTAAAAAGCTTCCAGCTGAGGCTCCCAAAGCCGCGACCAAAACTAATAATAAAAATTGAATTTCCACAACTAACATCTTAACCTAGAGAACGAACTGCTTGATATGTTTTTTGTTGATTCTCACTGCCACTTAGATAAGGTTCGTAATCTTGACGATTACCTAAATGAAGCTAAACAGAATGGTGTCTCCTTTTTCCTTGCGATTGGAGCGTCAAATGGATTGGATTCTAATGCTATTACTTTAGAGATAGGTAAAAAATACCCAGAGGTGTTTGTCTCGCTTGGATTTCACCCTCACGAGGCTGATAAATTTAAGGACTTAAACGGGCTAAACCTCAGTTTTAACGAAGCTAAGGTAGTGGCTATTGGAGAAACGGGATTGGATCTTCATTACAAATTTTCTTCTTATGAAAATCAGGTCAAACTTTTTGAACTTCACATACAAACCGCTATCGAAACTAAAAAGCCTTTAGTCATTCATTGTAGGGACGCGTACCCAAAAGTCGTTGACATTCTTAAAGCATTTAGAGAAATTACTGGTGTTTTCCACTGTTTTACGGGTGACAAAGACGATCTAAAGAAAATTTTAGAGCTAGAAAATTTTTATATTTCAGTAAGTGGGATCATAACTTTCAAAAAGTCAGAGAATTTAAGATTTACTGTAAAAAAAATCCCAGTAGACCGATTACTAATTGAAACGGATGCTCCATATTTGGCACCAGCGCCATATAGAGGTAGAATTTGTGAATCATGGATGTTAAGTGAGACGGCTAAAACTATCGCAAAACTGTTAGATATTGAGCTTGAAGAACTTGCAAAAAAAACAACTAGCAATTTTGCCCAGCTTTTCAATTTAAATTTAAGTTTGGAAGCTTAAAAATGTGGGAGGTTAGCTGGCTTGTTTTTGAAAAATTCAAGCTCGATGGGGGAACGATGTTTGGAATTATTCCCAAACCAATCTGGAATAAATTGATGCCCGCTGATTCTGAGAATCGAATTCAACTTGTAACTAGGGCTTTGCTTCTCAAGCAAAAAGACAAGCTGGTTCTTATAGATTGCGGTTGCGGGTCTAAATGGGACGACAAGAGGAGATCGATTTACGCAATTGAGCCTCAAACGAACTTGCTTGATATGTCCAAAGTTACAGACATTTTGCTTACTCATTTGCATTTCGATCATGGAGGAGGCATCTCAATAATTAGGAATCAAAATCTAGAGCCAACTTTTCCAAACGCAAAAATTTACGTCTCCGAGGAAAATTTAAAAACGGCATTAAAACCAAATTTGCGAGAAAAAGGAAGCTACTTGCCGGAAAACGTTAATTTAGTAGCAGAAACAGGTGAAACCTTTGGTGGCTTGGAGGTTGAAATTTTTGAGGGAGTCCATGGCTATGTAACATTCGGACACACCAAAGGGATGACATGGTTTCGAGTTAAAGGCCCTGACAAATGGTATTTCTTCCCCTCAGATCTGATGCCAACCCCTAACCACTTAAAAATTCACTATAATTTGGGCTATGATATTTGTGTGGAAAAACTTCTGGAGGAGAAACAATTTTTGCTCGAACAGATTTTGAGGTTTAAAGGAGCAGTTGTGTTTTGTCATGATCCTAGCGTCGAAGTTATGAGTTGGGAGCTTTTGAAAGATCAGATGTAAGTTGCTTATATTCACTAAGTTTATTTCTGAGGGTTCTTGTGCTGACCCCTAAAATCTCAGCAGCTTTTTTCTGAGAGCCATTTACTGACTTCAAAGTCTCCAGAATCAAAAGCTTTTCAACTTCGGCTAATGACATGCCTAGTTTAATTTTCAATGAAGCTCCAGTCTCGTCATTTTCGACCCGCGTCACCTCTATTTGACTGGCGAGCTCGTCAGTATCTCCTAATTTTAAGTCTGTAACTTCTGAGATCTTACTCATGGGTAACAAGAAGATATCGGCTGAGTTAATTTGATTGCCATTAAGCAAAATACTGGCTCTCTCGCAAGCATTTTGAAGCTCTCTAACGTTACCAGGCCAGTCATAACTTTGCAAGGCAGAAATTACCTCGGGAGAACATACAACAGGTCTCTTGCAAAACTTTTTCAGGAAAAACGAGACTAGTAGAGGGATATCTTCGGGTCTCTCCCTGAGTGGAGGAATCATCAAAGGCATCACATTCAATCGGTAAAAAAGATCTAGCCTAAAAAGGCCTGCCTCTACCTGCTTTTTTAAAATTTTGTTAGACAAGGCTATAAGCCGAAAATCAACCGAAATTTGCTCGGTTGAGCCTAACCTTTCTATTTTTCTGGTTTGAAGAGCTCTTAGCAGCTTGACTTGTAAGTTTAAAGGAAGCTCTGAAATTTCGTCTAACACTAAAGTCCCCCCGTTGGATAGTTCTATTTTGCCCATTTTGCGCTTCTCCGCGCCTGTAAACGCTCCTTTTTCATACCCAAACAGTTCACTCTCTAGAAGATTATCGGGGATGGCTCCGCAATTCACTATAATCAATGGGCCATCTCGTCGAGGACTCAACTGATGGATGAGCGTAGCAAAAACTTCTTTGCCTACACCAGACTCTCCTTCAATTAAAACATTGCAATCGCTTTTAGAGATGATCTCACATAGTTTCACTAACTTTAACATTTTCTCGTTCTTTGTAATTAAACTTACAGTCAGCTTAGGGGAAACCAAATCAGAGCCTTGTTTACCTTGAATGGTTTTTTGAACCACTCTTAGCAACTCATCCATACTAAAAGGCTTTTGAAGAAAATCGGAGGCACCAAAGCGCATGGCCTCAACAGCATCCTGAACAGTTCCAAATGCGGTGATCACGATTACATCTAGGTTGAAGTCTTTCTCTTTAACAAGCTTAAGAAAATCTATCCCGCTCATTTCGGGAAGCTTTTGATCTGTGATAATCAGATCAAAGCTTTCTCTCTCTAAAGCTTTTAGGGCTTCAGCGGGATTTGCGTAGCTTTTAACATTGTAGTACTCTTTTAAAGCCTCTACTATTGTAAACCTTAAGAGCTCATCATCTTCAACTAAAAGAATCTTATACATTTGACCTAGGAATTCTTAAGCAAACCTTTGCTCCGATGGTTTTCCCATTAGCATCTAACGTATTTCCTACCTCCAAGCTGCCACCATGAGCTTCTATTAATTCTTTAGAAATAGCCAGACCCAATCCAGTTCCTCCCTTAAAATGGGACTTAAAAGGCTCAATCATTGAGGCCGTAAAGCCTTCAGGAAATCCTACTCCGTTATCCAAGACCTGCACCTCGACGGAGTCGTCTAAACTTCTTCCAACTATTATAACTTCCGGATCTATATCTGCATCTCGGGGAGCAATAAGCGCATTTTTTAAAATGTTGACTAAAACTCTTTTAATAGCATCAATATCCAAAAACGCATATAAAAAACCATCAATGTTCAAATTTATTTTCACTGTTGGAAACAGGGTCGCCATTTCAGTAGCCACCTGCAGTATAAGTTCTCTCAATTGAACGTATTTTCTGTTTAAGGTTTTTTTGGCGGAAAAACTTAAAATATTCTGAATGCAGTGCTCTATATTTTGAACTCCCGCATTTATTATGCTTAAAAATTTTTTCAACTCCTCATTCTCAATCTTTCGCTCCAAAAATGAAGCTGCAAGCTTAATGTAGCCTAGTGGGTTCCGTATCTCATGAGCTAAAACACTTGCGGTATTCGATAAAGTTAAAAGTCGCTCAGTTTTCTTTATTTCATCTTCATTTTTTTTAAGAACTTCCAAAGCTTCTGAAGCTTTGTCTGACAAAGCTGCTATCCTATTCAATGTCTCATCTATCTTATTGGGCATACCTTTCAGACACTTTGATAATTTCAAAAGCCTTTTCATAAAACTCAGGCAATTGTATGTCAACGTCTCGGATCAAAAGCTTAATTAAAAACTGATCAAACTCTGATAACTGGTCGTAATCAGTAAGCAAACTCCTGATCTGCTCAGAGAGGTCGGCAAGTTCTTGCTTATTTTTACTCAGCAGCGCCTCTTGAGCTAAACTGATCAAAGCGAGAAGACGATACTTTGAACTAAGCGAAGGAAGCCTCTTTTTCAGAGAGTCTTTTTGCGGAGTTTTTTTTATGCAAGTTAGCCAAACGCTAAAAACCTCATGCGAAGAAAAAAAATTTTCGTCTTGATTCTCTAAATACTCTATGCAATCTTTGTACTTCTTTGCCCTCATCAAACAATAGGCTCTTAATATTTTGTCCTGTATGCGTGGAGCTTCAAAAAAGCCTACTTGATCCAAAGATTCCAAGCATTTCTGGTAGTTTCTAATGCGGTAATTTGCTAAAGCCTGTAGTCTTAATAATTTGACTTTTTGTTCGATCGAGGCATTATGAAAAAAATCTTCGATATCTCTGATTGAAAGCCTTTCCAAGCCTAGAGCCATATATGACAGAGCTGTTTTAAAGTTTGGCTTTTCCGAGTGAATGATTATTTCTTTTGCCTTAGAAGCTGAAATATTTTCAAAATCTGCCCAACCTTGATCACCAAACGCAAGCAAGAAAAAATATAGTGTTATGCGGCCACGCATAATCTTTTCATTTTCTCTATCAATGTTGTTCTATTGATTTTTAAAAGCATCGCTGCTAATGTTTTGTTGCCATTGGCTTGTTTAAGGGCCTGCTGGATCAGTCGTTTTTCAAGATCAGCTAAAGTTTCAGTCAAACCCTGTGAGTGAGGCAAGCTGAAGGAGCTTAAATTCGGCTCTTCATTTGAAGGATCAATATTTTCACAATTAATTTCATGTAAATGTGCTCCTAGTTCCTCAATTAAGTACGACGGAAAGTCGTTTAGGCTTAGGCAATTTCCTTCACAAAACAAGACCGCCCTTTCAATAATATTTTGGAGTTCTCTAACATTTCCCCTAAACTGATGCTTTTTTAGGAGCTCAATCAAATAGCGTGGCAAGACTAAATTTTTGTTGTGTTTTTTGCAGAATTTTTCGAAGAAGTAACGAGTTAAGACCGCTATATCTTCAGGTCTCTCACGAAGAGGTGGCAGCTCAAATTGAATGGTGTGCAACCTGTAAAAAAGATCTTCCCTAAATTTGTTTTGTTTTACCTCTGTCAGCAAATCTCTATTGGTAGCAGCAACGATCCTTACATCTAAGGCCTGAAGCTTGTTGCTACCAAGCGGAGCTACTACCTTCTCTTGTAGAACCCTAAGCAACTTTGCCTGAAGTCTTAAGCTTAATTCCCCTACTTCATCTAGAAATATGGTTCCAAGATTTGCAAATTGGAATTTGCCCTCTTTTGCAACAAATGCTCCAGTGAATGCTCCTTTCTCAAAACCAAATAGCTCCGCTTCTAAGATTTCTTCAGGTATAGCTGCACAGTTAACAGGAACGAAGTTCCCTTTTCTACCCGACAATCGGTGAATAGCGTTCGCAATAAGCTCTTTGCCAGTTCCCGTTTCTCCTGTGATGAGAACAGTTACATCAGAAGAAGCTACCTTTGATACTTGCGCAAGTATTTTTTTCAATTTATCAGAGCATGTAATAAACCCGTCAAAGAAAATAGCTTCTTCTCTCATAGTCTAAATAAACGTCTACAAATTTATTTGATTCTGTTTGCTTAAAAATGCTACAACCTCATTAGCCCTTGCATTCCTCGGTTCAGTTAACAATATTTCCTTTGCCATCTGTTCGCTTTTAGTCCAATCTCCCGACCTCATGTAAAAATCTAACAAGAGGCTCTGTACATCAACATTTTTCTCCATAGCGTTAAATTGCTCTAAGGCAGTTATTGCTTCTTGATCGAGGTTCAAACTTTTAGCCACCTCAGCAAAACCTATTGTAGCTCTAAGATTTAAAGGATTTGCTTTCAAAGCTCTTTTGTAGTATTTGAAAGCTTCCTCAGCTTTCCCCTCCAATTCACAAACAAGACCTAGTCCCGCAAATGCCATATCATTGTTTTCTTCCTGCAAAAGAGCTTGTTCGAAATAATCTCTAGCTTTGTCGAAATTCGCTTCCATAAGCTGGAGAGTGCCCTTCAAACACAACCATCTTGGGTCCTCAGCATAATTGGTTTCAAAAAAGTCAAAATTTTGCTCCACGAAAGACTGATCCCCGAGTAACAACTTAGTCTCTACCACTAAAAATTGAGCACGCTTTCGATAATGTTCAGGAAGATCTTCGGAGTACAGGTTAATTAGTAAATCCAGCGCCTCTTGAAATTTGCCCTCTCTTTTAAGTCTTTCAGCATGCCTCAGTTCAGCTTCTATCAAATCCAAACCATTTGGTTCAGAAGAATGAAAATCATTTGACACTTCTAACACAACTCCTGCCTGTTCCTCGGAGCTCTCTGTTTGCTGAGGTTCAGGCAATCGCTGTTTAATCATTTCCATGAAGTCTGCCGCAGCCGGATAATTTGGGTTTTCTCTTAAAATCTCCTCAACTAAACTTTTCGCTTTTTCAAAATCGGCATTCTTAAAATATATTCCCGCTAGAGAAAACTTTGCTTCCAAGCTATCCCTATTCTTGGCTATAAAATCCTCTAAAACTCTGATGGCAGTGGAATATTCTTCGATCTGATAAGATATCTGCACAATTTTAAACATTGGAATCCATGGTTGCGGAGACTTGAAATAGCTTTTCTCCAACATAGCAAGAGCTTTATCTGACAGTCCCTCCTCGTGCAAAACCATACCCAAGCCGCACATTGTTTTAGAATCACTGTCATCAAGTAGGTAACTTTGACTAAGCCATGCCCTTGCCGCAGCAAGGTTACCCTGCATATACTCTAAAACTCCTAAGACTCTCAAAAGTTTTGGATTTAATTTATCAGACTCATACAGTTGCAAAGCTTTCTGTTTTGCAACCTCGATATCCCCCGCTGCAGCAGCCTTTTCGATCTCCTCAAGAGCTTTATCAAAATCTTGTTCCATCATAATGTTAAAAATCTTTTGCAAACTCTTGCCCAACCCAGTGCCAACAGAAACACATTTAAACTCAGTCAATCGGGATGCTTTCAGGGCAAAATCGTAAGAGCTTGTATCATAGGGGCTAAAGTAAACACACTCGTATTTTAAATGATCAAAAACAGATCCATTTTTACTTGAAACAACTATTTTCCCTAACCTGCTTGCGATAACCTCGAAAATAGGGAACCGAATCTCTTCGGCGGGATTGATAACTACTTCTGCTTTCGTAATTCCCCCAATCAAGTCTTCAATAGTGGCAATTTCTTGTACACCCAATCCTCCTGGCAAACTTGTATGTCCAACGTCCAAAATCAGCATTTCATCTTGAGCAACATCCTTAACTTTTGAAAAAAAGTGTTGGTCAATAGCCCAATCACCCAACAAAACCGCCACTTTGCAAGAAACTGTTTTTTCAGGGGTAAGTCCTTCAAGAAAATCCCAATCTAGAAGGCTAAGAGGGTCGGTGATATGAGGCAGCTTAGAAAAACCAAACACTCTTTTGGGCTTGTTAACAAGGTTAAAGTCACTGTTTAGTTTGCCTATAAAACAATCAAAAGCTACGCTGGCTTTAAGATTAGTAGCGACCTCATAATCATCTACCACTAAAAAACTAAGCTCACTAACGTTTGAAACTTGGTTTAGGGGGATAAGATTGATGCCCAGTAAATTCTTAAAAAAACTCTTTACTAAAGGATTTTTGGATGTCCAAGCAACCAAGCTCATCTTTTATAAACTTGGTTTACTGCTGATCTAAGTTTAACTTCAAGATCGTCCAAAGCTGGCTCAACGTTTGCTTTGATCATTTCAGCAATCATCCACCAAGATCCATAAAGCTGAGCTTCGGTGATTTTAGAACAGGACTTGGTTAAATCGTTGATGGTGGTCTCTATTAGAAAGTTAGCCCTTCTGTCCTCAGGAAGCAACTCTAAAATTAAGTGATACCAGGTAATAAATTCCTTAAGAGCAGTGACAGCATTGATTAAAACCTTATTACCCTCTACCATTTTGCCCTCGTTAAAAAACATCCTAGCTTCTCTAAAAATTTTAAAAATCGCGTTTACTATGTTGGGAGCTTCGACAAGTCTCGAAAGAGCAAATCTTTCAGGTTGATCAGTTTTTATTTCAAAAGTTCCTCCGCTAAATTTGGATAGAGAGCTCTCCCAGTCGCTATCCTTTAGTTCTTCGCCATTAAAGACAACTTCAATTATCATGTGATCTGGATCTATCGAGCTTTTGACAAGCTCAATAAAATCCCCGAAGCGTTGAATTCCGCTCAAGTTATAATTTTGCAGGCAGCCATTAACATATACTGTAAGGTCGTTTTTGTTTGATTGGCTTTGCATATATAAATTTGATGGCGAAATATTTAATATAGTTTCAAAATGTTTTGCTTAAATTTAAATTTCCTCGGACCTATGCAACTTGGCTTTCTCACGACAAAGCCCCTTCAGATTTTTAAAGAGTGGGTTGATAACGCTTTAGAAAAATTTGTCTTGAACACAGGTTCTGGCGCAAAGTTAATCCAAAGAAGTCCCTTTCCTAAGCTTTCTTACGGTTCAATATCTTTAAGTCACAAACGTTGCGAAGACATTTGGGCAATCGGTATGCTTTTTTCAGCTATTAACATACCGTTGGGCATAGACCTTGAGTTGTTAAAACATAAAGCGCGGGCCAATAGGCTTTCTAAGCGTTATCGTTTCCCTACTGATCTAGACCCACTCGAGGCTTTTGCATCGCTTGAAGCAAGCGTAAAATGTGTAACAATGGCTCAAGGCAACAAACCTTACCTTAGCGATTTTGTTTTTGAAAAAAATGGCGTGGTAATTTATACTCCTGCCAGTTTAAAAATTAAAACTTTAGCTTTATCTTTCGATGATTTCAAAGCAGTTATTGCAAGGGTTATTACTTAAAAACAAAGTCAAATGGCAACAGCACGATCAATTATTCTTACGGTTCTTTTAATTGTTTTAATTAGAGGTGTGATATTTGAACCTTACTTCATACCCTCAGGGTCAATGTATTCGACTCTGAGGGAAGGGGACATAGTGCTTGGAAGCAAGCTAAGTTATGGACTCCGTATTCCATTTACCTTATCAACTTTAATTTTTTACAGACCAATCAAAAGACGTGATGTTGTGATTTTTGTGCGCGAAGATGACCCCAGAACCCCTGAAAATGAAGAAAAAAATAGGTACGTTAAGAGAGTTATAGGTCTACCAGGAGATGTTGTTGAAGTAAAAGGTACTGAGGTTTTTGTGAATGACACATTGCTTGAGGAACCCTATGCCCGCTACAGCCACGGAGGCTTGGTTGATTTTCCAAGGTCCGTAGTCCCGCCCGGTAAAGTTTTTCTTTTAGGAGACAATAGAGACGAGTCCTTGGATTCAAGAAGCTGGCCCAATCCATTTTTGCCCCTAGAGCGAATTCATGGAAAAGTTATGTTAGTTGTCATTTCTTCCAGCCTCGATAGGTTTTGGCTTTGGATAGACTAAATTTATTCTCGGAAGAGCTAAAAGCGTATCTAATATAATATAATAGGCGCATGAGCAGAGTAATCTCTCCAAGTCAGGTAGAAAAATTTTATGAGCAATTTTTCTCGTCCCTCAAAAGCATTAAACAACTTGTAGGAAGGCCCTTAACTCTTGCGGAAAAAATTTTGTTTACTCATTTGGCCAAGGGAAGCGCTAACAATGTTGAACGAGGCAAGACAATTCTTTACCTTAGACCGGATCGAGTGATAATGCAAGACGCTACTGCGCAGATGGCACTTTTACAGTTTATAACCTCTGGTAGAGAATCATCTCAGGTTCCAGCGTCAGTTCACTGCGATCACTTAATTAGAGCTTCAGAGGGCTCACACAGAGACCTCTTAAAAGCAATTGATGAAAACAAAGAAGTTTACGATTTTCTCTCTTCAGCCAGTAAAAAATTTGGCATTGATTTTTGGGGGCCTGGTGCTGGAATAATCCATCAAGTAGTACTTGAAAAATACGCACATCCGGCAGCTTTAATCATTGGCACAGACAGCCACACCCCTAACGCAGGGGGTCTAGGTTGCTTAGCAATAGGTGTCGGTGGGGCCGATGCTGCAGAAGTAATGGCAGGACTGCCATGGACGCTTTTAGCACCAAAATTAATAGGTGTTCACCTTACAGGGTCTCTGTCTTCTTGGGTATCTCCAAAAGACGTCATTTTAAAAGTGGCTTCGATTTTAACGGTTAAAGGCGGGACAGGTAAAATTTTAGAATATTTTGGACCCGGAGTAAGATCAATCAGTGCAACAGGAAGAGCGACTATCACAAATATGGGAGCTGAGTTAGGAGCTACAACTTCCATCTTTCCTTGCGATGAAAACACCTTAAAATATCTCGAGTTGACCGAGCGCAAATTTGTAGCTGATTTAATATCAAAACACCTCTCTGAGTTGCAGGCTGATCCATCTGTATTAGATCATCCAGAGGATTTTTTTGATGAAATTCTGGAGATTAACCTAAATGATCTAGAAGTAGGGTGGGTAGGTCCTCACACTCCAGATTTATTCACACCAGTGTCAAAAATGAGAGATTTTTTAACATCCAACGGTTATCCGAAAGAAATACGGTATGCTCTTCTGGGCTCTTGTACCAATTCCAGCTACGAGGACTTATCAAGAGCTGCAAGTATCGCAAAGCAGGCAGCATCTGCCGGTTTGAAGGTAAAAATACCACTTTTAATCACCCCTGGCTCTGATCAAATATTAAAAACAATAGAGAGAGATGGAATTTTGGACATATTTTTTAGCGTAGATGCTCAACTGTTAGCTAACGCTTGCGGCCCCTGTATTGGAATGTGGGACAGAAAGGATATTAAAAAGGGAGAGCTCAACACAATAGTGACTAGTTACAATAGAAACTTCAAGAAAAGAAACGACGGAAACGAAGAAACTTTAGCCTTTATTGGAAGCCCTGAGTTAGTTACAGCAATCGCGTTTTTTGGAACGCTAGATGCTAATCCTTTAACTGACTCTATACCAGTGAATTCTCACCACTTTAAATTTAAAGAACCTATTGGCTCATTCGCACCTGAAAAGGGTTTTGTAATCTCATATGATGGTTATCAGCCACCCGAGTTAGATCCTCAAAAAAGATCTACAATCCAAATAATTATCGATCCTGGTAGTGAAAGACTTGCGCTTCTGCCTGAGTTTGAGCCCTGGGATGGCAAGGATTTTGAAGATTTGATAGTTCTTTTCAAAGCTGTAGGCAAATGTACTACAGATCATATCTCTCCCGCTGGACCATGGCTACGTTATAGAGGTCACTTGGACAAAATATCAAATAATTTACTACTAGGAGCATACAATGCCTTCACAAACTCTACAGGTCAGTCCTTAAACTTATTAACTGGGCAGGTCTCCACCCCTAGTGAAGTAGCACGGCACTACAAGGAAGCTAATATTTCTTGGGTTATTGTAGGCGAAGAGAACTACGGTGAGGGAAGCTCAAGAGAACATGCGGCGATGACCCCACGGTACTTGGGATGCAAAGCGGTAATTGGCAAAAGCTTTGCAAGAATACATGAAACTAATCTGAAAAAACAGGGAGTTTTGCCTTTAACATTTTGCAATCCATCAGACTATGACTTGATAACACAAAACTCTAGGCTCTGCATTTTGGGCCTGCAAAACTTATCTGAAAGCAATAAATTAAAATGCGTCATAAAAAATGAAGGTCAATCGGTAGAAATAATATTACAGCATTCCCTTGCTGATGAAGAAATCGAGTGGTTTAAAAAGGGCTCTGCCCTCAACATGTTTAAAAAATAGCTTCTATCTTAGTGAAAACAACCGTTCAAAAAATTCAATTCAAAAACTAATATAAATTCAGGCTAATTGTAACTGACTAATAATTAAATCTAACACGTCACAGCTTCAAACTTAGCTTCAATTTAGTCTTATCAGCCGCATCCAGCACCTTAACCTTAATGATATCGCCTTCTTTAAATTTCGAGTCAAAGTTTTTTGCCAAATTTGAATCCATTTCGCTAACATGAACAAGTCCAGCTGCGCTCCCGTTCTGCAAACCAACTATTAACCCAAAAGGAGTAATCTTTTTTACAGTTGCTTCAAATATCTGACCTGGCTGAATGGTGAAAGTTAAATCTTTAATATACTCAATGGCTCTGTCAATTTGAGAACTTGAACCCCCATAGACTCGAACCTCTCCTGACTCGCTTATATCAATCTTAACATCGAAAGCCTCAATAATCGACTTAATCCTTTCGCCTTTTGTTCCTATTAATAGTCCTATCTTAGAGGGATCAATCTGAACTGTTTTTATTTTGGGTGCAAGCTTGCTAATCTCCTTGGGAGAGTTGATTACTGAGCGCATGGCTTCCAGTATTCTTAAACGAGCGTTCCTAGCTTTTTCCATAGCTTTGATGAACAGCTCTTTTACAAGACCATCAAGTTTTACATCCATTTGCACAGCTGTTACTCCCCTATGAGTGCCACAAACTTTGAAATCCATATCTCCTAAATGATCCTCATCACCCAAAATATCAGTTAAAATTTCATACCGATCACCTTCTTTAATCAAACCCATTGCAACACCTGCCACATGATCCGTTATCGGTACACCAGCATCCATTAAGGATAACGAACCCCCACACACAGTAGCCATAGAACTAGAGCCGTTACTTTCAAGGATTTCTGACACAATTCTGATTGCGTACGGAAAAGAATCCTCTGAAGCCAAAACGTTTTTTAGCGCTCTTTCAGCTAAGTTCCCATGCCCAATTTCTCTTCGCGACGGACTCCTAAGAGGCTTCAACTCTCCCACACTAAATCCCGGAAAATTATAATGAAGCATAAACCTTTTACTTACCTCTTCTCCTAAAACATAATCAAGTTTCTGAGCTTCCTGAAGAGTCCCTAACGTGGTTACCACAATTGCTTGAGTCTCTCCTCTTCGAAACATTGCTGAGCCATGAGTTCTAGGTAAGATTGAAACCTTTAAATCAAGCTCTCTCATGTCATCGACACCTCTTCCATCTATTCTTCTACCTTCTGCGAAAATCATATTTCTAGTTAGACGTTTTAAAAGCTGAAAGAAAAAACTCTCTGCCAGATTCAGATCCACTCCTTGATCCATACAAGCAGTCATTAATTTTTCTTGAGCCTCAGCTAATTTCTTCTTTCTTTCCGTTTTGGATGGGGTCCTAAGCGCAATGTTTAGATCTTCAGAAATTAAATTTTCCAACTCCTTCTTTGTTTCTTCTGGCAGATCAATCTCCTCAACTTGCAATTTTTCTGAATTAAGATACGGCATTTGCTCACTGCATATCTGCTTAATGAAATCATGCGCAAAGAATATCCCCTCAACTATAACCGACTCTGGCTCTTCCTTTGCCTCGCCTTCGATCATTACTATTTCACTTTCCGTGCCAGAAACTACTAAATTTAATGTTGCGCTCTTTTGCTCTTCTAAAGTTGGATTAACCACAAATTTTCCATCCACCCTGCAAAGTCTCACACAGCCTACCGGAACTGAAAACGGAATATCGCTAGCTAAAAGCGCAACTGACGCCGCATTTACAGCTAAAATGTCAGCGCTATTATTCTCATCAGCTGATAAGACCATACAGGTCACCTGGGTGTCAAAAAAATATTGCTTTGGAAACAATGGCCTCAGTGAGCGATCAATCAATCTGCTGACTAAAGTCTCTCTTTCTGTCAGCTTACCCTCTCGTCTGAAAAAACCTCCCGGTATTTTACCGACCGCATAATTTCTCTCTAGGTAATCAACTGTCAATGGCAAAAAACCAAACTTTTGCGCGGCATTACTTCTAACCGCCACGGCTAATACAACCGTATCACCCCATTTCGCCCAACATGATCCGTTAGCTTGCCTGCTATAACCCTCTGTGTTGTAAAAAATTTTTTCCATTGGCTTTAAATCGAAGCCTCTCTTATTTTTAATTTTTTAATTAAACTTAAAAAAGCTTCCTCATTTTTTCTCCTAAGATATCTCAAAAACCTTCTTCTTTGGCCTACTAATTTCAGTAAGCCTCTTCTCGAGGCATAATCTTTTGGATGCTGCTTTAAATGATTGTTCAAATAAGAAATTCTTGCCGTTAAACACGCTACCTGTGCTTCGACAGAACCAGTATCAGCTTGGTGCTTCCCAAACTCTGAAAGAACTTTTTGCTTCAACAACATATAATCAACCTTGCGCGCTAAATTAAAACTTTTTTTACTTTTCATAAGGTGATTCGAAACAGAGCTATCAAAATAATACTAAAAACATCCAAATTTTTAAACTTTTACCTCTGCAATTTTTGTTTCAAAATGTCCAGAAACGTGACTGTTCCCGACCCGGAAATGACTGGAGCTTCTACTTCCTTACGCTTCAACGATTTAACACTTAAAGAAATGCGCCTTTGTTGGTGATCAATTTTTATAACTTCCGCTTCAAGCTCGCTTCCGATGGGATGAATGCTTTCTAATTTTTCCCCCTTAGGCACTTCAAGTTCAGAGACGTGAATTAAAGCATCTAACTCCGGCTCCAACTCGACTACCAAACCAAAATCCAGGATTACTTTAACTTTACATTTTACCCTCCTCCCTTTGGGATATCGCGCAACTATATCAGACCAAGGATCCGGCGTAAGTTGTTTAATACCCAGGCTCACTTTTTCTGCTTGGGGATCAATTTCTAAAACTTTTGCTTCAACTACCTGCCCCTTCCTGAACAATTGATGAATTTGCTTTGGATTAGTAATTCGATGAGTCCACGAAAAATCTGAGACATGGACTAAGCCGTCTATTTCATCTGTTAACCTTAAAAAAATTCCAAAATCTGTTACTGAAGTAACAGGCGCCTTAACCACAGATCCAACTGGGTATTTCTTTAAAACTTCCTCCCATGGATTTGGAAATAATTGTCTTAAACTCCCTCTTAGCATCCCTATGTTGTTATCTATGGAAGTGATCATAACCTCAAGCTCCTGCCTATCCGCCACGATTTTGCTCACATTAGGAACTCTTTTTGTCCAACTTAACTCGCTTGAGGGAATGAAACAATCTATTCCTTCCTCCACCTCTAAAATGATGCCTCCATCTGGAGTTACCTCAACCGCTTTACCCTTTACCTTCTGTCCAACCGAATACTTCTCGTAAACACTTAGCCAAGGATCTGGTTGCAACTGCTTTAAACCAAAATTCAATCTCTCTTTTTCGGGGTCGTACTTTAAAACCACAACTACAAGCTTTTGACCTACCTGAAGTTTCTCGCTGGGATGGGATATTCTGCCCCAAGAGATATCGGACACATGCAACAAACCCTCTACTTCCCCAATATCGATGAATGCGCCATAATCGACCAAAGACTTTACAGTACCTTCTACTATTAGCCCTTCCTGCAAAACTTTCAGAGTCTCACTTCTTAATTTTTCTTTCCTTTCTTCCAATAAAGCCTTCCTGCTCACAATAACACTGCCCTTTGCCTCATCTATTTTTATTACTAAAAATTCGAATTCTTGACCCAAAAATTTATCAAGATTTTTGTGTTGAACAAGATCTACCTGACTGGCTGGCAAAAATGCAGGACCCCCCACATCAACTTGGAGGCCGCCCTTCACTTTAAACATTACCTTACCTTTAACAGGCAACCGCTGATTTAAACAATCTGCCATTCTTTTGAGAAATTTAAACTGACAAGCTTGGTCGTAGGACACATAAATTTTGCCGCCAAAATCATCCATTGAGGTCACGATTACATCGATTTGATCTCCCACTTTTAAGCCTGCTTTCTCTAATTCAAGTTTTAGCTCTGATAAAGGACAAAAAGCTGGCCCTTTAAATCCAATGTCCAAGGTAACGTAATCTTTACCTATTTCAACAATGGTCCCCGCAACTATTTCTTTACTAGTAGGCTTTAACTGAGACTGTCTTAAAAGCGCCTCGAAATTTAGATTCGACTCTTCCATCTAGTTGTAAAGTTTACACTGTTAGCTTCAGGTTTTCAAATCCGCGAAGTGTCAAAGCTTCCGAATTATGAAGCTCCAATCAAGTCTAAGCCTCTCTATTACCCAAAGTTTTATTTCATTAAATACACTTTCTTTACAACCAACGTTTAAAAAAACTTGCATATCCGGAGTTTTCCTTGTCGGAGCAATACTTCTATTCAAATCACCGAGATCTCTAATTAGAAAGTTTTTAATGGAATCGCTAATTTCCTGTTGTGCCCAACTTGCCTTAAGCGTTACAGGAGCCTCTATGAATAATTTTAAATCAGCGTCGGGAAAAATTTCGCTTCCCATATCTCTTCCTTCAGCTATAAAACTTTGCTCTGGAAAACAGAGTCTTTGATAGAGTTTGAAATTTTCCCTTACAACTTTGAAAGTAGCTAGTTCGCTTGCCAGAAGGCTAACCTCTGAAGTCCGTAAGCTCGATGGGTCTATATTATTTAATTGGCCCTGCGCTGCTTGAATGAAGATATTTTTTTTTGAAACTATCGTGCGCTCTGCCTGCTCTTCGAGGCTTGCATTTTTGGGTTCCGACAGTAAAAAAAAAGCAAGCAATCTAAACATAAGACCACTCTGCAGGAGTGGAAAATTTAAAAAATCCGCTAATCTCTTACTAAAGTAGCTTTTACCAACTCCTGCTAACCCATCTATCGTAATTATTTTTCTACATTTTTTAATAACCACTGCGAAAAGTTAAAATAATCATCTTAACATTATAGCAGTCTTAAAATTTTGATGTTTAGACGATTCCCAAATCACCCCACAGAGGCGTCATTTCTCATCAAAACCCCTGTGCCTGAATTGAGTAAACAGATAGGCTTAGTGCTTTCAGGCGGAGGCGCCCGCGCAGCTTTTCAAGTAGGTTTTATCAAGGGTGTACTGCGCGATCTCGACCCAAAGATCCAGCCATTTTCAGTGTTGACAGGCTCAAGTGTCGGAAGTCTAAACTGCTACATTTTAGCAGCTAAGCTCAAGCACGGCACATCAAACGCTTTGGATTATTTGTCTAACCTTTGGCTAAGTCGAAGTTATCGTAATACTTTTCGCACATCTTTTTCAGCCGCTTTTTTAAAATCTTTATTTTATGCACTTCTTTATTCAACAAAACCAAAAATATGGGCTCTGAACCCTAGCATTCTGAACCCTGAGCCTCTAGCTGAGGAATTAAAAAGTAAAGTCGGACCAATCACCGATCAGGTTCTTCGGGAAAGTAAAGTTGAAGCTTTGGGAATCATGACAACCTTGAGGGAAAAGAACCTAAAAGGAGTTCTATTTGTGAAAACTTTGATGCCTAAGCCGGAAGCTTTCTTGAAGGCGCCTTACGAAACCGTTTTTGAAGACGAAATTTCTGAAGCGCATTGTTTGGCTTCAGCCGCATTGCCATCAGTGATGCCACCTATAAAAATCGAGCTAAATGGCCAACAAGCTTATTTTATAGATGGCGGCTTGGTCCAGAACATTCCTGTTGATCCCGCTGTGCGATTGGGTAGCGAAGTTGTGTTTACTATCGACGTTTCCGGCAGAAGTTATTGGAAAAGACAGTTGGGGCTTTCCCAAGATGCAAGGGCTTTCTGGGAAAGCAGCCCCGATCAAGTGACTCATTGCCTGAGCCCTAGAAAACATCTTCTATTTCAAGTGGATTTTCCCTTGGGCGAAGTGCTAAAAAACGTGTTTGGCAAAGACCTCATGAAACATTTAGGCCCAATCTTGCCTCTTTTTACGTTGATCAAGAGAAAGTTAGGTGAACAGCTGGCGCTGGAAGCGGCAACTTACGTGACTATTCATAGAGATTTTATAGAAGCGTTAATTGATCTTGGATTTAAAAAAGGAAGAGATTTCTGGAACGTTAGCTTTAAACCTTTTCAAGATACGCTTCAGCTTTGCTCTAGCCAGAGAGAAAAACCCTGACTCGAGCTAAGAATAGTTTTTAAAAGCTCAAAAAAAGCAGTCTCCTTCTCAGTAGGAGGATAAAATTCAATTCGATGTTCAAATTTTGGAGGCTCTTTGGTATCGATTAAGGTATTCAACCATTTACAAAGAATCCAAAATTTGTACTCAGATTTTTGCGTGGGAGGGAGTTCCGAGGAAAGGCCTGTGACATAACCTTCAACCTCTTTATTGCTAAGGCCTAAGGTCAAGCAGATGGCGACTGCAATTTGAGATAAAGTGCATTTAAACTTTTGCTTCTCAAAATCTTCATCGAACTTAAACGAACGCGAGCGGAGCAACCTTCTGTATTCAGTGTAGAGTTTTGGGTCCTCCTTGTATATTAATCCCAGGGCAAAAAATCTGCCCGCTGCAGTTAAAACTCCATCTAGGATGGAATTTCCAGAGAAACCTAAACTCAAAGCTGTTGCAAGATCAAGTTCTAAACTGAGCCTGGGCAAAATATAAGCTAAATCCTCGGGATTTACCAAAGATTTAAGCTTAGAGTAAAAGTAAATTGCAAGATTAATTCCTACCAAATCTTGAGGGCTCAACTCTGTCACTTCATCAACCTCCAACAATGGAGAATAAAAAATTCTGAAAGCTTCAACAGACTTATGAAACGATTGTGATGCTAAAAGCCTCTTAAAAGACTGTTTGCTGACTTCAGACAGTGTATCGCCAGACGACGGTTTCTCCAATAAAAGTTTATTAACAGTTATCAATGAGCTCGGGAGTGGCTCAATAAAGATTGTGAATTTTTCAGCTATAATCCAAGAATCATCTAAACCCATCCCTGATGATCCTTTAATAGTAATACTTTTGCAGATCTTTTTTACAGACGATAAAAAATTTAAAAAAAGTCTTGCTAATTTTTTCTAATACTTTAATCTAAATAAATGAAAACAGAGTAACATCTGTTTTCATTTTTGTAAAAGGAGAGATTAAAAATGGCAACAAAAAAGAAACCAGCAGCTAAGAAAACTACAAAAGCACCGGCAAAGAAATCTTCTGGGTCAAAAAAAAGAACACCAAATAGACCTTCAAGAAGATAATCTGCCGAAAATTCCCCTTGGCCTTCAAGCCAAGGGGTTTTCATTTGGTCTTCAAAGGTTATTGAAATTCATTTCGGAAAATAAAATTTAATTTCAAGTAGTGATCAAGGCATAGTATTTATTAAAATAATTTAGGCTTGATCACCAATGAAAGCAAAAGATTGTAAAAAAGGGGTTTTTATAGTTTACAATAATCAACCTCACAAAGTTATTGACTATGAGTATCACGCTCCTGGGAAGGGTATGCCAGTTGTCCAGCTTAAACTTAGAAATTTGATTACAGGTTTGTCAACGGAAGTCAGATTCAATTCAATGGCGGATGTTGAAGAGGCAGATGTTTTTCAGGCTCCAGCTGAGTTTTTATATGAAGAGAAAAACGAATTATATTTTTTTGTGGAAGCTTCTTCCGAAATCATTACGCTGCCGGCCAAAAATTTAGAAGCGGAAAAATTTTTTTTAACGCCTGGCTTGAAAGTTACGCTTTTAAGTTTTAACGAAACACCTATTGGTATAATACTCCCACCAAAGGTACAGTTGTTGGTTACTGAGACACCGCCTGAGATCAAGGGAGCCTCAGTCACGAACGTAGGAAAGCCAGCTACTCTGGAGACTGGGCTTCAGATTACTGTTCCACCTTTTATAAAAGAAGGTGATAAAGTTGTAGTAAGCACTCAAGATGCCTCCTATTTAGGAAGAGCTTAAGCTCTCTGAGAGATGGGTATATATTGAGTAAGAGGCGACCCAACATAAATCTGCCTGGGGCGAGCTAATGGGTATCTAGGGTCTTTGTCTGCCTCTAAAATATGCGCTAGCCAGCCGGGTAGTCTCCCGAGGGCAAACATCACCGTAAATGCTCTTGTGGGAATTCCGATTGCTCGATACATAATCCCAGAGTAAAAGTCGACATTGGGGTAAAGTTGTCTCTCCTTGAAATAGTCATCTGCCAAAGCCGCTTGTTCTAGTTCTAAAGCTATCTCCAACAAATTGTCTTTTTTATTCAATTTACTTAATAATCTATGGCAAGCTTCCTTGATAATCTTAGCTCTAGGGTCATAATTTTTGTAAACCCTATGGCCAAAACCCATCAAAAGTAGTTCTTTTCTTTTAACTTTTTCCAGAACTTGTTGAACGCTAATTTTATGTTCCAATATTTTTTCTAACATATGAATTACAGCTTCGTTTGCTCCGCCATGCTTAGTACCCCATAAAGCGCAGATGGCCGCAGTCACACTCGCGAACACATTAGCTTGACTAGACCGAACCATCCTTGCTGTAGAAGTTGAACAATTTTGTTCATGATCCGCGTGCAAAATTAAAAGCAGTTCTAAGGCTTCGACAACCTCCGGAAGAATTTCATAGTTGCGGGAGGGGTGACTAAACATCATTCGTAAAAAATTCTCACAATAACCCTTATCAGTTTGAGGGTAAATGAATGGCTCCCCGATGCTTCTTTTAAAAGAATAAGCGGCTATTGTGGGCAACTGTCCCAAAAGTTGCAGCGCAATACTCAAACTGGATCTTTGGCTCGTGGAGTCCTCCTCAAACGAAAAGCCCGAAAGACTCATAACGACCGATGCTAAAATTGCCATAGGATGCATACTAGGAGGATAGACAGAGAAAAGATTTTTTATGCCTTCATGAAGAGGCATGTTATTAATAACAGCTTTTTCAAACTCTTGCAGTTCAGACTGCGTGGGCAACTTGCCGAGCATAAGCAAATAAGCAACTTCAAGGAAAGTGGCTTTGCCCGCAAGTTCCTCTATAGGAATGCCTCTATATCTAAGAATTCCATCTTCGTGAATAAAAGTTATCTCGCTTAAGCAAGAAGCGGTGTTTGCAAAACCGGGATCGAAAACTATAAAACCTGTATCCTTTCTTAAGTTCCTTATATCTATTGCTTTTTCTCCTTCACTGCCTTGGATGATATCAGCATGGAATTCTTTTCCTTCAAACTTTATCAAGGCCTTTTCCATTACTATCCTTATATCATTATTCTGAAGTATCCTAGTTTCCATAAGAATTTTGAATAAAAATTACCGAAAAATGTTTCTTTTTTTTAATTCCTTTTTTATAGGTTAATATTAATTTATAGTACTTAGACTATATAGTACTTAGATTAAAAATCCTCGATTATGCTAGGAAGAAGCGCGGAAGATAATCTATGAGAAAAAAAATTATCAAAAGAGTAAATCCCTTAGGAATGCGCGTAGTTGTGCAGATTTTACCCGACATAGACAGAACAGAGTCGGGACTCTATTTGCCGGAAGGGGCCAAAGGTAGACTTCAGGAGAGCTTACTTGCGAAGGTAATCGAGGTAGCCACCACCCCTGATGACAAAACAAACATTTCAGGTATCCCAAAAGGCTCATTCGTTTTGATACCAAAGGATAAAGGGGTTAAAGTTGATTGGGATGACAGTTTAAGAATTATAGAATCTTCTGAGATCCTAGCGATTGTGGAAATTGAGGAAATAGTCTAATGAGCGATGACTTTTCTGTTTGCGTTGTCAAATCCCTCTCCCCAATATAGTATGACCCGCCACAACGCGGGTCATTATGTTTTAATCAAATTAAAGTCTTTTGTCTCCATTAAAAAACTTGATGAGTTAAGAAACTCTACCGTTTTAAAGTATGAACTAAATAACTCTGTTGGATATTTTGTGTTTTCTAAAAGTTTTATGAACCTTTCTGGCAGCGTTTTAGATGAAGCGCTTCGTCAAACTCGCACTAGTTTGAACGAAGTCTGCCTTCTTCATGATGATATGGACTTACCTCTAGGCAAATTCAAGTTGAAATTTGGGGGTGGCTCGGGGGGTCACAAAGGAGTTGAATCTGTCATTGCAGCACTTTCTGACGATAAATTTTGGAGGTTAAAAATCGGTATTTCGAAAACCTCAGAAAAACTTGAAAGAACCAATTGGCTGTTATCTAAATTTTCCCCTTACGAGATTGAAAAAATAGAGTTAGCAATAACTCAACTAAGGGATGCGTTTGAAGAGCTTCTTAAAGGAGAATTTTTGAGAGCGCAAAATAAGTTTAATAGGTATTCCCCAAATTCCGAGCAAAATCTTTGATCGTCGAATGGAGTCGCCCTTTCATATGTTTCAACATAAGTTCCAAATTTTTGTATGATTCATTATAGAAAGTCTGTACTTTAGGAAAAGCTCCAAGACTCAGCTTTTAGATGATTTGTAGTTTATTCGATTACTATATCAGGTGACTTTTTAACCTTAGGTCATCAAGGTATATCTGTAAAGACGTCGCGAAATTTATTTTAAATCTACCACGCTATAAATTTTTAATGAATGGTTTTGACTTACACATTTTTTAATTTGGCGATTTGTTTCTAATTTTCAACAAGTTTCTTTAACTTTGAACGAAAATCTTGAAAGTCTTTCTCAGAAATTGAGAACTCTTCATCACATTTGACTAACCTCTCTCCTTCCACGCTCCCCGAGAATATGCAATCTAAAACAACCCCGCTATTGGTTTTCAAGAAAAGCTTCAATTCTACAATGGCATCACTCTTAAAGGGCTTAAACAATTGAGCCTCAATATCTTTCAAAGCCCCGAAAGCTGATTCAAATTTGGAGAACTCAACTTCTTTATCGTTTATAACCCACTTTCCATCCTTGAAATCACCTTCGTAGAATGAGCCTTCTAAATTAAATCTTACTTGGTTTACATCAAATAAACTGAATCTAAACTGCTTCCTTTCTCTAACATCGTTCACTAAGTTATACAAGTTCGATGTGGTGGTTGCTAAAATTCTTCCTATAGCATTCAAATCTTTTACATAAACATAAGACTTTTTGGACGGTTCTTTGCCCTTGTCGTCTTTCTTGCTTTCGTCGAAAACTTCAGAAAAAGCGTACTCATATTCTCCTTTGTCCGTAACAAATCTGAAACTTACTTTGGGAGCATCTAAGTTGAATTTTTTTAAATCAAGAGATTGTCCGTATGATTCCCATTTATCAACTAATAAATCCCTACAATCCCTGAAAAGATCGTCAAGGAACTTGAATGATGCTTTTCCTTTAAATGGAGAGATTATTAAGGGATTTTCGTAGACGCTTAGATCAAGCTCTAAACTTTCAGATCCTCTTTGAATGAAAATTTTTTTAACATCAGATCTGACCAGATTGAAAATCAGATCCGCAAACAAACCATCTTCTTGAAAATGCATAAAGCCAAGATCAATCTCTCGAAATACATATAACTTTTCGTCACCGTGAACTAAACAATAGAAAACTCCAAAAGGAGAAACCAATGAGCTACACGAAATCTCAACAATTTCTCCTGAATCAAAACCCAGTGATACAGTTCTCAAGGGAGAATCTAAGCCATAAACAGAGAGACTTTGCACCTCCTCTTTTTGCAAAACCCTCGCTGGCTTTAACTTAAATAAAGAAGTAATAAAATTGGCAAACGAAGCCTGTCTTAGGGGTATTCCCTCTTTGCCAACAAAATCCCACGCTCTAATAAAATCCTCTGGCAAGTAAGCTACGCTATCTTCAATTGACTGCCCATTGTTTTTCTTTTTGCTTGTCTCAGCCTGTTGGGTATAAATTCTAGTTCTTTTGATGGTAAAACTTACTCCTTCCGCAGGATCTTTGGAGGAGTATTTAAGCTCTGTTAAATTTATAGCTTTCCTGCCTTGAAGAAATAACTCCTGAACTTTTTTTTGGTCCTTAGACGGTAGTTGATACTGTCTATAAAAGACTAAAAGCAACAAAAAAACGATCAACCATAAGATACTTTTTTTTAACATGACACTATGATTTTCGCCTAAACCAATCAATTGTAAAGCCTAGAACCAAAATGAATTGCGGCAAAAACAACATAATAGTCAAGTACTTCATTAAAACCTGATTTGGAATTGGATCACTGATTTTTTTAAGAGATTTTGGCCTAATTCCTGTTTCAACATCAAAAGCCAACAGCCAGTTGATAGCTTTAATAATGAAACTAGAGTTAAAACCTAAATCAAATAAACCGTTTAAAAAAGGCGACAACCCTCCAAAAACAACAACTCTCGTTTCATTGCTGAAAAAATCTTCTTTCTTAACTCCAAATGTATAATCAAGACCAGCCACTAATGTTAAGGGGCCAGCAAAATCAACTCCTTGATCATACTTGACTTCTAACATCTCCTGCGATTGAGAAGCTCTTAAAGATACCTCACCCCAAGATCTTTCAGATGAAGACAGAATTTTCGTAGGAGCTACTGTAACACCACCTTCCTCAAGAACAGCCGACTTATTTTCTATATCCAGGGAGCTTGTGTTAAATATTATCAGAGCTTTACTCTTATCAAAGCCGCTAGCTACAGGATGAAATCCAAAATTGTTCACAAAAAGACCTAGGCCGCCTTGAACCATATTAGGAGGATCAATCACAATATCATCACGGATTTGAATACCGACTACTGAGAGAATCCTGTTCAGGCTACCTTTAGAGGGTTCCAGCGGATTCGAAGCAATCAATAGTCTTCCACCCTTCTTAAGGTAATCTTTAAACATGTTTTCTACTCGTTCTTGAAAGGGTACGCTAGGACTTAGAATTAAAACAGCTCCTGCCTCACTTGGAACTTTATCCTGTGTTAACGGATTAAATGCATTGTATACGAACCCCTCATCCTTCAAAGCTTTAATGAACTTAGAGACACCTTCAGGCCCAAAACCCTCTAAATCTGGCTCTCCATGACCCTGCGTAATAAAAATCTTAACACTTCTATCAAGAAGCAACTTCTTTAAGGCCCCCAGAAAAGCAACTTCACTTAACTCCTGAAGCTTGACATCCCTCTTTCCTGAAGCTTTTTCAAGCGTTAGCAACCCAACATCGCCTCTAGTCAAGTTATACTGTTTAACCAAGTCTGGCCTGGCTTCAGGGTCGACTGTGGTAACGCTTACTAGGTTATTCAACCTAGTCAACTTTTCCATTAAGCGTTGAAAAGCTTTCAAATTAGGATCATTGGGATTGACCTTAAGAAGAATGATATCTAGTCTTTCCTTCAGCTCTTTGACTGTATTCTCGGTCTCAGAGGACAAACTATGTACTTGCTCGAGGGTGACATCCCAGTCAACATCAAAATTGGCAACTATAACATTAACAATAGCTACACTGGCTACAACAGCAACTAGATAGGCTGATACAGAGCTTGAGGCTTTAAGGTTCCTTAAAACATCCCCTTCAGAGCTTGTTAACGCGGGGATCAAAACCGAGACTACCCATATACCTAAGCCTATAATACCTAAACCCAAATTCAAAATCGGAAGACCTAAAAGCTCTGCTCTCCAACCCACTAAGAATCCTCCCAGTATTCCGCCTAGGGTTAGGATTAAACCCAGCAATCCCAATAACTTACCGATAGACTCTTTGCTTTGCATAGCTAAAACCTTGTTAATCTTTTAGTATCCACGGCCCTAACCGTGAAGACAAAACTAAGAAATATAACAGAAAGAAAGTAAATTATTGACTCTAACCCCACAACGCCTTTCATAAATCCATCCACCTGCTCGATTGGAGATATATACTGGATTATTTTCACAAAGATCGGCATTTTCGCTTCTTCAACAGCGCTTACAACAAAATTGAGAACATACAGCAGTAAAAGAACAACCATACTGACTATTCCCCCCACTATCACGCTCTCCACTAGGCAGCTAACTAACATCGCGATAGAACCGAGAGCGATTGTAAAAAACCAGAAGCCCAGCATATTAGAGAGTAAAACCGGGATTTCGTAATCGCCATAAAATACAAGAGAAATGGGAAGTATTGATACCCACAGCACCAAGGCAGTTAAAAACACGCCAAAGCCTAGAAATTTCCCTAACACCAAAGCCTCGGAGTTTATTGGGGATGTTAATAAAAATTCAAACACTCCTGCTCGCCTTTCTTCTGCAAACAATTTCATAGCTAAAATGGGGAGTACGAATACAAATATTAGCAAATGTACCCTAAAATAGCCTTCTATGAGCTGATTTAGAGATAATCCACTATCTCCTCCATAAATTAGTGAGCCTCGAGATTGAATTAGAAAGAGATTAAAATACTCTAGGTACACCAAGAAAAAGTAAAAAGAAACGAAGGTTAAAGCGCCCACAATAAAATACGCTAAAGGCGAAACAAAAAAACTAATCAATTCTCTCTTAGCAAGAGCTCGAACTCTTACAAGAAATTTAACCAACCTTGCCATTTTCGATAACCCGTTGAACAAAAATCTGCTCCAAGCTACCTGTGATCATACCAAGAGGGGAGTCGAAAACTATCTTGCCTCTGTTGATGATAACTACATGAGTGCATACCGCGCTAACTTCTTGCAAAATATGGGTGCTTAACACCACAGCCTTATCCTTTGAAAGTTTTTTTATAAGCTCACGAATCTGGATTATTTGCAGAGGATCCAAACCGCTGGTTGGCTCGTCTAGAATCAACAACTGGGGAGAACCTAACAGTGCCTGCGCTAAGGCCACTCTCTGTTTGAAACCTTTTGATAAAACGCCGCATTGCTTATTAAGAACCTCCGATAATCCGCACCCTTCAATTACCTCTTCCAGAGCTAACTTTTTTTTCACTCCTGTTAAACCTCTTAAGCCTGCCACAAATTCTAGCTGCTCTCTGGTCTTTAAATAGGAGTAAAGAGGTACTTGCTCAGGTAAATAGCCAATCATTTCCCTGACTTCTTGGGGATTTTCTAAGATTGAAATCCCGTTTACATAAACATTTCCTGAGGTAGGGGGAATATACGTTGTTATTATCTTTAAGGTTGTACTCTTACCCGCCCCATTAGGGCCAAGAAAACCTAGAATATCCCCTCTATTAACACTAAAGCTTACTTTAGATACAGCCTCTGTTTCGTCAAACTTCTTGGTAACCTCCTCAACTTTTAGCATTTACACAAGCTATGCTGATTGTAGCCACATTACCTGAAAAATTTCAACAAGTTTACCTTTAAAGTGCACTGAAACCTGTTTACCAAAGAGGAAATTAACCTTTTCTGAAAGGAAACCCAAGGTCACTCAAAAACCTAAAGCTCTCCTCTGGACCTGAGGAACGAATCGAGATTGAAACGTCTAGGCCTCTTATCTTATCTAACTTTTCAAAGGGAACTACCGGAAATACACTGCAATCTTTGATACCAAAATTGTAATTTCCTTTCGAATCAAAACCATTTCTGGGTAAACCGCGAAAATCTTTAACTCTAGGCAAAGCGCATACAATCAAAAGGTCAAGAAAATCTAACATCCTAGAACCCCTAAGGGTAACCTTCGCCCCGATTGGTTGGTTGGCTTTCAGCTTAAAAGCTGCAATCGCTTTTCTTGCCTTAGTAATAGCCGGCTTCTGACCCGAGATGCTACTTAACATCAACTCAACGTTTTGAATGACTTTTGGGTTATTTCCAATCTCCGAGCCAAAACCTACGTTTAAAGTAACGCTGCGAAGCCTAGGTATAGCCATTGGATTATATCCCCGTTTCCGCCAACTCTCTTGTGCTGATTGTAATCTGTCTCTCAAATTAGAAGTGTAACTTATATTTCCCTCTCCCATAAAAACTTCTTTTATACCTGAACGAATTCTTTAGAGTTAGGATCTATGTACCCTCGAATTTTTTTTGAATCCACGATTTTGTAACGCAATCTAACTGGCTTTCCCAAGGTCTCCGCATAATACATCACGTTCGAAATATCGATTGGCATTTCTTTTCGCACTAACCTAGCAGATTCACCTGGCCTTAAAGGCTTAATAGTTTTCACCCTCACATTAACTCCCTCTACTATTACCCTCAATCTTTGACCAGACTGAACAAAACTTAAGATTTTCCCAATTTTTCCCTTTATCGGAACCTTTTTACTGCCACCGGAGATTACCATAACTTTATCACCTTTTTTTAATTTCGTGCGTAGCTTAGCCACAGCGGATGGTGAATTAGAATAACATATAGCCTAAAGACCAATCAAGTAAACCTCCGAGCAGGTTTTTCGATTTGACTTTAAAGTTCATCGTCTTTATGTGGTACTGGTTGTGGGGGCTAATTATTTTCTACGTCCTGCCTTTTGCGGCTGTTTCTCCAAACCGCACCTCTGATACTCGGAAGATAATCGAGATTCTTGAGTTTTCGAAGGCTTTATCTTTCAGTACAGACACAAAGACTGAAATTCTGTTCAACCAAAAACAGATAACACTGAAAAGTAAGGGAATGACTAAAACCCTAGATCTAAAGTCATCAGTCACAGCAAAACCGAAAAACAGGCTCTTAGTGTATGGCTCTCGATACTGTAGCCCGGCAAGTATTTACTCCAAAGGATGCTTGCTAACATTATCAATTAAGTGCCGAGTAAAAAAATGGTGTTGATATTTGAAGCCCTAATGCTGCTTGTAGCAGTTAAACTGCTACCTCACAACAATCCACCTAAAATTAAGCCTTGCAGCATTCATCAGTGCATATATTTGGAAAATTATTATCTTTGTTGCGGCAGGGTTGTGCTCTCAGATTAAGGCTTGGGGCTAATCTTGCTGAGCTTAGTTTAATTTTAGTTGCATTAACTTTAATTGTAGGCGCTTTAATCGACAGCTTTCTTGGCCAAATTTTAGTGTCGAAAAGAGCAAAAGATTTTCAGCTATTCGAGATCAAAAACATTACTATAAAACAAATTTTCTCCGAGGTAACAGCTGATTTAGATCGTCACAGATATGATATTTTGCCGACAATTTATAAAGAGCATAGGCTGCTACCGAACTTAAGGCTTGGCCTCGGCTATTTTAAAATAAACCCCTTGATCTACTACAAAGTTAAGGCGGTGAGAAACAAAAGTCTCCAAATTTGCGGAAGATTTAATTCTGCTCCAACAAATTTAGTTGTGAAAGATTGGCTAGTGGTAAACTTGCGCGGTTTTTGTAAGGTTTCCTCTTCCAAAGGCTATTCCTTAACTCCAGACTGTTTTTGGCTTCAAGTTGACAAAATTTTTTCAGCCAACTGTGCAACCGATTTTGCAACTTTGCTTCATCCAATTTTCAAGGATTACATTATCTACTCATCAGATAAAGCTTTATACTTTGCATCGTTTGAGGGGGGAACTCTTGTTGAAAATCAGCCTATTGAAGAAAATCTATCTCTCTTAGACCTTCAAATCTCCAAACTAAACTCTCGAATAGTAACTTTGAATGTTCTTTACAAACTTAATACCGTAACAAATCTGACGTTGGTAAGTTCAATACCTCGTTTAGACTTAGAAGAACTACTGTTTGACCCATTTCTTTAAATGCTAGGCTTTTTGTTGGTTCTTTTAAATTTACATCATCAAGAGTCAAATTTAGACAAACTGATCTACGTGCTTCACTTACAAAATAAGTTCGACAAATCTCGAAACACTTGTTTAAAAGAAGAAGTATGCCTAAACCACACTCTCTTTAAAAAAAGAATTTTGATGCCTAGTAAAGTCAATGCTATCGAGTGTCTAGATAAAGCTTTACATCCTGCCCCCTTTCGAAACGATCACTCATGTAACTCAGAAAATCTAGAAGTTCCTGATGCTGAGCTTTACGTACACGGCAACCTTGCTTGCAAAAAATGTAATTTTATGGCTTCAAAAGCTAAGATATGGGTTTTTGGCGACCTGCAAGCTGAAAATTTAGTAGCTAGAGAGCTAATTATTCTGGCTGTTGGTAAAATTCAAATTAACAAATTGTTAGGGGAAAAAGTACTCTTATTTTCATCATCGAAGGAGATTTTCATAGAGAATTGCGCTCAAAGCAGTGTTTTTTCGAACACTCCCGTCAGCAGCTCCGGAAATTGCGAAGGGAGCCTGAAATTCGTAGAGGGAGCTCCAAGAAAATTAGGTATAATTTCTAACAGTCAAACGTTTTAGTTTTTTAATGTTATCTATTTTTGCGCTGCAGCCGGTTTTTGCTGTGCCTATTTACTTACTTTTCGGATTAGCTTTAAGTTCATTTAAACTTAAAGATCCTAGCCGTCTCTGGCGTCTCTTAGCAGATTTTGCATTTTTTTGCTTTTTTGATTCTTTAGTCGCTATGTTTATCTGGTATCCTGTCTTTGACAATTTTAATAAAATTGTTTTTTGGTGTTGGACTGTTACCTCTATTGTTTTTTTTGCTGTTTTTTCAAATTTTGAACGCCCTGACTTAACACTTAGTCAATCATCCTCAGATAAAACCTCAGTTGAAAAAGAGGAGTTTAAAGTTAGAGAACAGGATGTTGTTACAGATGATAATTACTTTTTGACTGAAGAAATCGAAAAAATTATTTCGAACAAATCCCCAAGACTTTTGTTAGTTGGGCCCTACGGAGCAGGCAAAGAAACTCTGGCAACTCTCAACGCAAGAAAGCACTCTGAATCTGTTGTAATCCAGAGGCCTAGTTTGACTTTACGAGACTTCAGCCATTTCATAAATCTTCTAAAACAGGGCTGTTGTTTAATTTTTCTAGACATTCAGTCCTACTCAAAAGAGCAACTGCTTAGTTTGTCTGATGTTTGTTTTCAAATGTCAGGGCGGATAATTCTAACAGCAACAAGAGTTTTTGAAGAGAACGAATTCCCAGCCATTAGTCTTTTTGACGTAGAATTTATTCCAGCTTTAAAGCCTGAGCAAGTTAAGGACTGCTTTGCTCATTTCTGTTCGAAAGAGGTAGAAGAGGTTAAATGGGAAGGTTTTGCCGATCTAACCAAGCTTCTTTATCCTCCGATGGTCAAAGAGATTGCTACTCTAGCTGAGGAGCAAGCTGTAGCGAAGGGCGAGGAGGTAATATCTAAGGAAAGTTTAGCTGAAGCGTTAACCAATTTTTTAAATAAGCCTGTTTAGTTAGCTCTTCACAAGCTTTACAATCAACACAGGTTGCAAAGCTGTCTTCAAAATGCTAGCCTTCAACTACGCTTGCTTGAAAAGAAAGTAAATACTTCAGTCAAAAATAATTTAGGCCATGTCGAGGAGCAGGCTTTATCTCAGCTTGTTCACAAGGGGGCCATAGAAAGAAGTATTTCGCTTGAAATCGAGCAACTTAATGAAATTAAAGACCCTGTAACAGCTTTCAGGAGGTTAAGTTCAATTTTAAAAGATACTACTGTCGAGAAACTTGAGCCCGACTTGGTAACGCAAATTAAAATTGCAATAAAAGATGTAATTGCTCAAAAGGCTTTCAGTGTCGAGAATTTTGAGACTCTACAGCTGGTTATTTTAAATATTCATGAAATTTTAACTCATCCCATTTTAAAAGATGAACTCCAAGAGTTTTGTAAAGCAGTTATAACGCAGCTTATTGAAAAACTGGCCAGGGAAGAGCTTTCAACCAAGGCTTTATATTTCTTAGATAGGAACTTAGAAGTTCTCCATCCCGAAATTACTCGTGAGGTGTTGCCTGAGATTTTAAATCCATTTCTAGTTTCGTTGCCAAAAGAGCAAAAAGACACTGTTCAAAAACTTATAGATAAACTAGCCTTTCTCCTAAGTTACATAATTGATAGCGAACAAGCGATAGCACAGGACTTAAAATCCAAAAAGTCAGAAGCTCGAGCCCTGTTCAACGAAATTAAGGGTGCCTTAACAAAAAGAAGTCTCTCGAACGATAAAAATATGAGTTATATTACTATCATATTTGTTTTTATTTTTTTACTAATTTTATTTATTTTTTTCCTAAACTTATAAATTTTCTTGAAAAAAATTTAAATTTATGTTATCTTAATATTAGGATTTTAAAGCGTTCGAGAAAATAAAGATGGCTAAAACTAATTTTTCGCCCGGTAGGGATAGCCGCACTGGAAAGGGAGTCACATCATCAAGACAAGGCCCTTCGAGAATATCACTAGGATTTGATTATAAACTACGATTTAAGTATAAACTACCCAAAGGTTTAACGGGCGGGGCTATTTTCACTGTTGAAGAGGTTCGCAGAAAACTAGAGGAAACTCCCTAAGAAAGAGTAAAAAAGCTAAAAAGAGGCAAAAAGCGAACAAGATAGGGGTCGGCTAGAAGACTAAATCAAGATAGATTTTATACAGCTTATAAAAGTGACCACAATTTTGCGTGGTTGCTTGTCCATAGTTTTAGATCCAAACTTAGAGAGGTTTTTGGTCAGTAAAGATCTCGTTCTATTTAAAAGTTGTTACTGACTTTGATTTTAGATACCCTATTTACCGATTAACATTGAGTTTAAAAGCACTGAGAAATGTAAAAAGAAGACTAATTTAGCGAAAAATTTTTGAGAAGCTAGTTAGCTACTGCAAAAACTCCTACTTAATTTAAAACTTTTAAAAATAAGGTAAGTCCATTACTTTCCAAAATTTTGATCCTTTAGTGCATCCTAATCTTTTGAATACCGCTTTAACGAAAGACTAGTTCGTGCCAGAGCCCTTAAAACCAAGTCTTGTTGCTTTCGCAGAAAACCTAAAACTGACTCAAAACACAAGTTTTTAATTGTTTAGATTTTACTTTTTAGTTTCTTTGATGATACCTTATTTGAAACCAAGCAATTTCAGCAATGGTTAGTGGATCTTACTTATTTACCTCCGAATCGGTTTCATGTGGCCATCCTGATAAACTTTGTGATCAGATCAGCGATGCTATCTTAGACAAATATCTTTCACAAGATAAAAGCGCCAGAGTAGCTATTGAAACTTTATTCAAAGGCAAAAATTTGGTCATAGCGGGAGAAGTGACCAGCTTCGTAGAACTCACTCACGATGATTTTTCCGCTATCTCGCAAGAAGTTCTCACTGATTGCAACTACAATGAAGAAACTTTCGGATGCCCTCTAAATGAGATTTCGCTCCATCTCTTCCTTTCTAAGCAAAGCCCAGACATTTCCCGCGGTGTTGATAAAGAAAACGGCCTTGGCGCAGGAGATCAAGGTTTAATGTTTGGGTTTGCTTGTAAAGAAACAAACTCGCTCATGCCTTTTGCCATACACTGGTGCCATCGATTAATGGAAAAACACAAACAAGTAGTCAAAAATAATAAAGCCCTAGGACCAGATGCTAAGTGTCAAATTACAGCAGTCTATGAAAACTCTCACCCTACCGCTATTGAAACAATAGTTTTTTCCTCTCAACACGCGGAAAATGTTTCTGTTGAAACATTAAGAGAGATACTAATTGAGGAGATAATAAAAACCACTATCCCCGCTAACTACTTAAAAAAAACCAGATATCTAATTAATCCCACAGGAAAATTTGTTTTAGGTGGTCCTTTGGCTGACGCGGGCTTGACAGGTAGAAAAATTATTGTTGATACCTACGGCGGTTATGCTCGCCATGGAGGGGGAGCTTTTTCGGGAAAAGACCCTACAAAGGTAGACCGTTCAGGAGCCTACATGGCAAGACACATTGCTAAAAGCTTGGTGGCAAACGATATGTGCTCTTTTGCTGAGGTCCAGATCAGTTACTCAATTGGGATTTCAGAGCCAGTAGCAATTTATATAAACAGCGATAGCCCTGATAATGAGGATTTAGTTGCTTTTGTAAAAGATAAGTTCCCTCTGAGCGTTAGTGGAATTATTAATTATCTTGAGCTCTCAAATCAGAGATACCTTGAAACAGCGGCTTTTGGCCATTTCGGAAGAGTAAGCTCAAGCTCTTTTAGCTGGGAGAAAATTGAACTTTTCAAATAAGCTGCATTAGCTCGCTTAGTAATTGATTAATACTAGATATCATCTTAGAGCTAGCTTGATATCCTTTTTGAAAGATGATCAATTTCACGAACTGATCTGCCATATCTACATTAGAAAGTTCAAGTCTTCCAGACTCGATTGAGCCAAAAGTCCCCCGTGCAGGTAATCCAAAAATTGGCTCGCCAGATTCAGGCGTTTGAATTAATAAATTATTACCCACTCTTGCAAGCCCCTCCGGATTCGAAAAGTTCGCTAACGCAATGGTTCCGATCCGGGCGCTTTGACCGTTTGTTAACAAGGCATAAATCTGCCCATCGCTAGATATGCTAATACTGCCGATGACCCCAACCCCTTTACCGTTTTGAAATATTGAACCGATGTTTGAAGGGCTTGCAAACTGAGTGAAATCTTGAAAGTTTAGCTCTATAGTGCTCGGGTTTGAGCCATTCGACCACGGTATCTGAACCGTTAATGAGGTTTCACTAGAACTCGATAGTTGACCGGAGCCTGTAAAATCAAGAACGATGTTCCAGTCGGTGCCTCCAGAGTTAGCTAGCCTTCTTGGTAATCCTGCGTCTCCGGGAGGGCTTCCTGTCACCTCCTCAGCATTCACATAAAACTGCACAGTGTATTGATTAACGCCGGTTCTGAAGAAAAATGCTGTAATAGTATGACTTTGACCAAGAGAATCAAACACCTCAAAAACAGTAGAATAAGCTGCTGCATTTGCAAGTTGTGCATAAGTGGTAGTGCCCGGCGTTGATGAACCGGCTATCGGAGTTCCAGCATTTAAAGCAGCTAAAGTAGCTGCCGGAATTATAGGCTCGTTTGCGTTTAAATTTCCCGACACCCTAACAGAAGTTGTGTAGATATCTGTATTAGAGTTAAACGAATTTATATTAATAGGCTCAAGTATCCCGCTTCCATTTGCCGAGTAACCTAAAACTTTTAAGCCATTCTGACTAACAATGAAGCCTTCGTTATCTAACCTAAAGTTACCTGCTCGAGTGTAGAAACGCTGGCTGCCTTTGCTGAGAATAAAAAATCCGTTTCCAGCTATCGCCAAATCTAGCTGCCTGCCGGTAGATTCTAAAGTCCCCTGAGAGAAAAGCCTGGAAACTCTAGCTACCTGAGAACCTGATCCTATAATTCGGCCCGTGGCTTGGCCTGACGCAACTAGATCCTCAAACTCCGCCCTAGCAGCTTTGAAACCTACTGTATTTGCGTTTGATAGGTTGTCACCAATCACTGAGATAGCTAACCCGTGACTGGTGATACCTGACCTTCCAGCAAATAAACCATTAATAATCGAGCTCATAGTAAAATCTGTTTAGCTTTAAATCTGCCAAACTTCTTTTATTTCTCTAAGCTGAACTTCTCTCTGACCCCCCACTAAGATTGGCGGGTCACCCAAAATGAACCCGTTTACAGTGACAGCGGGGCTTGCTTTAAGCTCTCTAACTACTCCACCTTTTACTCCCTTAACCTCAACAAAATAGAAACCATCTGGCAGTTTTAAATTATCCAACAGCAAAACATTTCTCCCTTTGGAAAAATCCTTAATTTCTTTGGTATCGACCACAACACCGTTTGAGTTTTTAATGTTAACCTGCAGCTTGTCAAAATCTTCTTCAATTTTTACAAAAACGCCTTCCTCAAGAGCCCCATTCGTCAACGTGAAATTTGTGGAGTTTAAAACCACAGTTTTTCCTAAAAAAGATGTTATTGAGCTTGAAATGTCAGCGCTTTTTTCCAATTTAGAGTTAATCTCAATCAACTGCTCAAGCTGACTGAATGTTGCAAGATCAACCGCAAACCGATCATTTGAAACAGGATTTAAGGGATCCTGATTTTTAAGCTGGGCAATTAACATCATCAGGAATTGCTGCTTGAACTCTGACCCTCTCGTGGACTTGCTAGGTACTGTTAGAGAATCCTGATTTAGTTGACCAATTATGGACTCAATATTAGAAGATTTGCTCATTCTAACTCAGTTTCTTGCAAAAAATGGTCCAAATTAGATAAAGAAATTTTTTCCTCATACCTGAAAGCAACTGTGTCGTTTACAACGAACTCTGAAACTATGAATCCTTTTGATTTCAGGTAAGCTTTAAGACTGTTGGAAACTCCCAAGAGTTTAGATTCAATGCTTGAACTTTTTGTTCTAAAATTCAACTTCAGCTCTCCTTTGTTGGAAAGAATTACTAGAGATAACGGCTCATCAAAAATCTCAAGAGAGACAAAAATTCTTCCTTGATCAGATTTAGCCAAATCAACAATCTTATCTTTCAGCAGTTGTATGAAGGAATTTTGCGTTTGGCTGCTAGAGCTTAAAAACTCATTAGTTTCTGAATCAAAAATAACCGCATCATAAGATGTGCCAAAACCTCCGACCTCTGTAGAGAGATCTTGGTGCTGATTTTGGCCCCGCTGAAAATTGTCAGCATCATCATAAGAGCTATTCTCGAAAATGGGGTGGCTAGAGTTTTCTTGGTTTAAGCTTAGAATAACATTTTTAAGGCTGTTTAAGTGTTCATTTTCAGATTGACTACTTCGTTGGTAAGACTTAACACTTAGATGAATCTGCGACAGCTCGAGGATATTACCTTCTTCGCTTTTGATGTCATTGAACTGCTTTGACTCAATCTTGAACCTGCTCGGCTGATGCTCAAGGGTTGTTTTTTGCAAAACTAGTCTCTCTTCCCGTTTGAGCGCTTCAATTAGATCCTCTCTTAAGCTTTTGTGGCTGGATGCTTGATAATCAGTGAATAGAAGATTATCCTTAGCTTCGACAATATCAGAGTGATTCTTAATGAAAGGGGTTGGATCATCCGGTTGGTTAGTTGGTTCATAATGCCTGGTATCCTCAAACTGATTCTGAAGGCTAGCAAGCTCCGAGAGCAAAACTTTTAGATTAGCAGCTACATCATTTTGTACTGTAAACTTTGTAAAACTATCGCTACTGACAGACGATGATTGTTTTGAAAAATTAATCAAGACTCCTTCTAAGCCTCTCGAATTAACCTCAGTTATCCCATCCTCTTTTAACCCCTGCTCTTTAGAATTATTAGTTTGACTGCATGTAACTGCAATAGATGTTGATTCGGAATATCTAGAGGGCTGATTTGAAACGAGTAAAGACAAAAAAATTTCCGCAAAACAATCAAGAGAGCTCATTTCGAGCGAGTCTCTTCCTTTAGCCCCACTATCAGCCGGGAACTCGCTGCTTGTTGAGTCAAAGAGCTTGCGTTTATCTAATAAACCAGAAGGGAAGCTTTTCTTAAAATAATAAATATCCGAGGAATCTCTTTTTAAACTAGGAGGAAATTCTTTCACCAAAAAAAAATAAGCAAGCCTAATGCCTACGGCACAACTATCTGTTTCTCAAGCACCTCTTGGAGAGCTAGAACTACAGACCTCTTCACCTCATTGTCAAGCCTTAATTCCTCCAGGCGTTGGTCAAAACTAGTTATAACTGATTTATAAAATTGTTGCCTCTTTTCCCTATACTTGGCTGCAGCTTGAAGGAGTTCATGGGAAAACTTGACCGGGTCTTCATGGAAAACCAGCACCTCTTCTAGAAGGGAGTTAAGCTCGACTCTTTCCGCTTTTAAGCTTTCGAGCACGCTCCCTAGAAGCTTAACCACACTTTTTCTTTCTTCATAGGTTAATATGCCTCTATCTTTTAGTAGTTTGCGAAAGGACTGGAAAAAAATCTTTCGCCTTTTTGAGTCGTTCAACCAGGTGCCATTTAGTGGGGACTCAGACTCCTTGACTTCTTGGAGATTTTCTTCACTATCAAAATAGGAGTCATCCAAAACAAAAGTTTCATCAGTATCGTGCGCTACTTGGTTATCTTCTTTGTTAGACAGTTCGTGCCCTGGGAGTTTTTGTTGATTAGGCTCAACAACCAGTATCCTCTCGCCAACATAATCTACATCTGTCTCGTTAGTTGAAGTCTTAAAAAGCAGCCAGATCGTAGCAATCGAAAAAAATAATATCCAAAACAGCCTCATTGCCAACTAGGTATTGAAAAAGCTTCAAGATCTGTACCCATTAATTTTAAAAGCATCTCATAAGTCTCTGACGCTCTTTTTTCTAAGATTATTTTTGATAAAGGTAACCACTCCGGCCAACTATAGTAAATGTCGCGTTCAATAGGAAGATGATTTAAAATGCTTTTGAAAACACCTAGGGAATCCCCTATTCTAGGGATAAGGCACTGCTTAAATCGAAAAAACACAGAGTATGCTTTTTCTCTAAAGTTTAAGCATTTTTGAAAATCTGGGGCTTTTTCCTTGCTAAACTCGACAACCTCCACCGGATAAACCAGCACAATCCGATTCCGACATATCTGACTTAGCATTGAATCCTCGCTATCTTTTTTTTTGTAGTACCAAACATCAAACAGACTTTCAGGTACGCCGCAAGCAAGAGAACAAACTATCAAGACTTTGCAGTTTAGTTCTTTTGTCGCGTTACCTAAGCGAACCTCCAATTTTGGCCCAGTTTCTGAACCGGACTTAAACTCTACTTCAACATCTCGCAAAATGAAGGCTCCTTCATCCCTAGCGAGAAGCTCTAAGTCTGTGGTTAAACCTTGTCGCTCAACAAACACTTCCTCTATCACTTTGCCTTCAAAAATAGCGCCCGTCAGGAAGAAATAAACGGATTTATATTTTAGCTGGTTTCTTTTTATAATTTTGGGCAAGTAATCTCTAGCACCATCATCTAGAATTAAAACAGAAAAGTTATTTAAGGCTAATAAGTAAGCAGTTTCTAAACTTAAATAGTTGTATCCAACGAAAATAACATCAAAAAAATAATCAAGTTGAAACAGCTCTTCATTGGATAAAAACTTATGAAGCTCAAATTTTTTGGGTAGCAGGTTATCAAAAATTTTAAAGTAACTCATAATCTTACTCGCCAGCTATTAGACCTAAAAAACGCGTTGAACTTGTTAGCAATTTTGTGAGCCTCATCTCTCAATGATACAAAAAAAGAGTACATTAATGTTCTCTCTTTCAAGAGAATTGGCAAGGCTCTTTCATTAACATAAATTCTTTCGAAGCTAGTTTTAGCTCTTTTCTTTGCGATTGAAACAACAGGCCTTTCAACCCCTAGTTCTGCAAGAGCTTCCTTTGCAGCCCTAAGTTGGGCTATGCCTCCGTCTACAACAAGTAGGTCAAACAGCTCAGGTTTTCGCTTAACTCTCAATCTTATTGCGCTTTTTATGGACTGAAAATCATCCTGCTTAAGTTGCCTTAAACGAAGCCTTAGATATTCCTCTACTTTAAACTCTCCATCCTCAAACACCGAGAAACCTGCTGTGATTATTTTGCTGCCTAAGTTAGAGATATCCAAACATTCAACTCTTCGGGGCACCTCTCGAAGGTTAAGAAACTTAATTAGCTCTAGACTTAATTTCTTAAAATTAGCTCTTTTAAAAAAAGAACTAGAAGCAAAGTGCTTTGTATTTGCAACGCATAACGCAAGTAGCCTTTTTTCAAGCTCTGATATCTCGGAGGAAGGGACAACCTCTAAATCAACATTGAAAAAAGTTTTTATGTTTTTTTTTAACAATTCTCGATCAATTTCAAAATTCTCATCTAAAATTATCTTAGAAGGCAAACTTCGCTCAATGCTGTAATAAGTCAGGATAACTTCTTCAAAACCAGTGCCAGAAAATTGCTTAAACTCCGGGGGCAAAGAAAATGTTTTAACGGAAAAATCCACCAATTTTGCTCCCAAAGCCTTGAGGTTGCCTAGATACAAAGTAGATTTATCACAAACAGTAGCAAAATAGTGTGTTTGCTCTCCTGAGTGAACGTAAGATTTGTTTGCATAAAGCTTAAAAGTGTCTAACAAATCTTTCATGTAGATACAATCCTCGAATCTGAGGTCTTGAGATGCCAAAGAGATCTTTTCAAGTAATTTTTTCTCAACCAACTCTGCCTCTCCTTCGAGAGCTTTCAAAGCAAGCTTTACCAAGCTATCATAATGTTCTTTGTCCACTGGTAAACAACAAGGGCCAAGACATCTACCTAGTTCGTACTCAATACAAGGCCTTAAGCGATTATAAAAAACAAAGTCAGAGCAACTTCTAAGCGGAAAAACAATTCTCAAAGCCTCAAGAACTTTCTTCGCAGCCGTTTTAGATGGAAAAGGTCCTACATAATATGCCGAGTCGGAGCGAACACTTGAAACTAACTCGAAATAAGGCCATGCCTTGGCGGGATCCAAACGCAATAAAAAAGAGCTGGCATTATCTTTAAGCTTAATGTTGTAAACAGGCTTGTACTTTTGAATCAAATCTCTCTCCAGCACCGCAGCTAGCTCTGGAGTACCAGTCTCAAAGTACTTAATATCTCTGACCCTTTTTAACAGAAATGAGATTTGAGGTCTTTCATCTTTGCCTGAAAAATAACTTGATACGCGTGATCTTAAATTCACAGCTTTGCCCACATAAAGAACCTCCCCGTTCTTACCTATAAACATATATACGCCTGAGCAATCGGGAAGCTTCTTTAAATCGATCATTTAAGATAACTTGAGCATTTTTAACTGTTTTATTTTATCTCTCAATAGCAAAGCATCATCAAACTTCATAGCTTTAGCCAAACGCCACATTTCCTCCTCCAACTCTTTTAAATCCGGAAAGTCTAAATGATTATTAGACTCGCTGAGCTCAAGCTCTAAGCCGACCAAAGGTTGAAACTCAAAAGCTTTAACCGCCTGAGGAGTTCTTTTATGTTTTTTGTTAAATTCAATCTGAATTTGCCTTCTTCGGTCTGTTTCTTCAACGGCCTCTTTGATGGCTTTTGTAATTCTGTCAGCATATAAAATTGCTCTGCCTCTCAAATTTCTAGCGGCACGCCCAATTATCTGAATCAAACTAGTACTGGATCGCAAAAAACCTTCTTTATCGGCATCAAGAATGCACACTAAGCTGACCTCAACAAGATCAAGACCCTCTCTAAGAAGGTTGATACCTATTAGAACGTCAATCTGGTTTTGTCTTAGACTCATTAAAAGCTCATACCTCTCAATGGCATTAAGATCTGAGTGTATGTAACGAGCTCTTAAGCCTTTTTCTCTGAAATACAGGGCAAGCTCTTCGGCAAGCTTTTTAGTTATAGTTAGAATCAAGGCTTTGCCTCCTGACTTGATCTCCTTCTCTACTTCCTCTAGACAGTTTTTAACTTGACCTACAGCTGGCCTGATTTCAATTAAGGGATCCAAAATTCCAGTAGGCCTATTAATTAGCTCCACAACTCTAGGACCGCTAACTTTTAATTCAAAAGGTCCGGGTGTTGCAGAAATAAAAACTACCTGAGAGATCTTGCTTAAAAACTCTTCAAACTTAAGTGGCCTATTGTCTAGAGCAGACGGCAGTCTAAAGCCATACTCCACTAAAGTCTCTTTTCTTGACCGATCTCCGGCATACATACCCCTCAGCTGAGGAACCGATACATGGCTCTCGTCAATAAAACACAGAAAATCGCTGGGAAAGTAATCAATAAGAGTAACAGGCGGCTCTCCTTCCTTTCTTCCACTTAAATGCCTACTGTAATTCTCAACACCCGGGCACGAACCAGTCTCACGCAAAAGAGCGATATCGTAAAGAGTTCGGCTTTCTAGTCTCTCAGCTTCCAAAACTTTGCCCTGTTTCCTCAATTCCTCTAGACGCTCTTGCAGCTCTCTTTCTATATTTTTAATGGCTGCCTCTAAAGTTTCCCGAGATGAGGCAAAATGGCTTGCTGGAAAGATTCTTACAGAGTGAAGTCGGGATTTCACTTTTTTGTTCAAGATATCAACTAAATCGATCTTTTCAACTGTGAGACCATTGAAAGTAATTCTAACGGAGTAATCGGTTAAGTGACTCGGTATTAACTCTAAAATCTCCCCTACTAACCGAAAAGTTCCTCTTTTTAAAGTGTCAAAGCTTCTTGAGTAAAGAAGATTTTCAGCTAACTTCAAAGCCAACTCTTCCCTCCTGATGATGTCTCCCACTTTGATTTGAATTGAAGCGTTCAAATACTCGCTAGGTGCCCCGATTCCATAGATACAGCTTACTGAAGCTACAATTATTACATGCCTACACTCAAGAAGCGCAACCGTGGCAGCATGTCTTAGGCGATCAAGCTCTTCGTTAATCGAAGCGTCTTTCTCTAAGTAAGTGTCAGTAGCGGGCAGATAGGCTTCAGGTCGATAGTAATCGTAATAGCTGATAAAAAAGTGAACCTCGGATTCAGGGAAAAAACCTTTGAACTCATTGAAAAGCTGAGCAGCCAAGGTTTTATTTGGGGATATTATGAGAGCGGGTCTCTGGAGCTGTTGAATTACATTTGCAATAGTAAAAGTTTTGCCAGAGCCGGTTATTCCTTTTAAAGTAACAAATCTGCTTCCTTGATTTATAAGCTCAACAAGCCTGCTTATGGCCTTGGGTTGGTCGCCACTTGGCTTAAATTTAGATACTAATTTAAATCCAGTCAAATCTCTTTTGACTAGATTTTATATGACAAGCGTAAGTTTTAAACTACTTAATACATCCTGTAGATGGAATTTGAAAGAGTACTAAGTTTCTGTACTCATCGACCCTAGCTTTAAGCGCTTGAGTCCTTGATCTTATTTTTCTTTGTTGGGAAGCTGTCAATCTCTTATTGGGTCTAAGCGATAAAACCTTTAGCGCCTCGGCAATTATCGCTTGGTTGCCCTGGATAAGCCTGTTTTGTTGAGTTACGAAGCTATTTAAAGTGCACGATACAAGACAAGTTTCTTTAACATCGACAACCGTAACTTTTGCAGGCAGTTCTTTCTGAATAAATACCCAAAGCGCTGAAAAAATCTTGCTAGCCCTGGAGCTTGACCTTTTCTCAACTGAACTTACTTGTTGCAAGAATTTTCTATTCTTTGACAAGCTTCTCATTAGCGCTGCTCCTCTCTGAATCTCCCTTAAAGAAGCTCTCAAGTAAAGATCTAAGACCTGTTTGTTGATAGTTACTGAAGCCTCAGAGCAAAAATTTGGCGTGGGAGTCGGCGTGGGTGTGGGTGTAGGAGTGGGTGTAGGAGTCGGCGTTGGTGTAGGAGTGAGTGTAGGGGTTGGTGTTGGAGTCGGTGTAGGCGTTGGTGTGGGAGTGGGAGTAGGCGTTGGTGTTGGTGTAGGTGTCGGCGTGGGTGTGGGTGTAGGAGTCGGTGTGGGCGTTGGAGTCGGCGTTGGTGTAGGAGTGGGTGTAGGAGTCGGCGTTGGTGTAGGAGTGAGTGTAGGGGTTGGTGTTGGAGTCGGTGTAGGCGTTGGTGTTGGTGTAGGTGTCGGCGTGGGTGTGGGTGTAGGAGTCGGTGTGGGCGTAGGTGTTGGTGTGGGAGTAGGCGTTGGAGTTGGAGTCGGTGTAGGCGTAGGTGTGGGAGTGGGTGTAGGTGTAGGCGTTGGGATGACTGCCCTGCAGATACCTCCACCAAAAGCTTGAGCATCGCACTCATATCTTAATATGTTACCCTGAGGGGTGGGACATCTGTATTCATAGAAAATATCTCTTCTGTTTAAAACGCTTTGTAACGCTTGAGACAAGCCTGAAATCGTCGTTCTTATGTAGCTTGAGCTATCGGAGGCAATCTGTCGAAGAGCCTGCTCCGCAAGCTGCTTTTGATTAGCTGAACAACCATAAGCATTTTCTCCTTCGGGATCATTAGGTTGATCAAAATGAATTACGATAATCTTTGTGCCGTTACTCTTAATTAAATTTGCTCTTTGTATCGCTTTTTCAGCAGCTTTTTGATTGAAACAAGTAGGTAAACATTGCAAATTACACGCCTCCTGACACTGCTGATCGATGATGTCAAAGGACTTTGTAACTTTACCCGAAGTTACCAAAACTATATAGTTTGGAGATTGAGGATCCCCCCATCCGCTTCTTAAAATGCTGTCAGCTACCCTTAAAGGCGCATCCCAAGATGGGTCACCCCCTGTAGTAGAAAGCTCCTCTATTGCCCTGTAAAGGTTAGTTTTAGAATTGGGGTCACCAAAGTTAATCCTTGGAAATCCATCATAATCCATGCAAGACGAGAAATAAGCCTCTCCAAAGGTTTTGTCCAAGTCTCCGTCGAAAGGCAGAAGTGGACAATTTGGAAAACTGTGAGCTGAAGCTAGGCTTAAAAAATTACTAAACAAAAACTGGGGATATGCGAAGCTGGGCTGCCCTAGCCTTGCGAATTGCTCATCAAAGTAGGTGGTTGGATAGGTTACGTTGTTTCTGGTTCTATTACTAGCATTAATTACACAGTGATTCCCACTCACATTTTGGAGGCCGAAATTAAATTTACCTATACCTATGACAGGTTTCTCGGTGGCAGAATTAGCCAGATTTACAAAATCTCTTAAAGCGGCCTTGATCGTGTTTAAGTTTGCTACATCAACAAACTTGCTTGTGTCCACCATTATAGCAAACTCAGCCTTTCTGCTGGTTGCGTTGCAGAAGCCAGTTGTCAGGTTTTCACAAGCAGGCCCTTGCAGCACAACCGCTCCGCCCCTTCTATCAACGCCTCCACCTGACAGGGGCTTTGTTCTTGCCATGCCAACCTGAATTAGACCTCTTTGGGCGAAACTACCACCAAAAGCTGATCTGGATTTTAAAACCACCTGAACAATGTAGGCATTATGAGAACCATTTGTTACTCTAAACACAATCCCCCAAGGAGCCTGAGTTATTACTGACCGGGCATAAACGGCTCTGCCTGAACTGTCGGCTACCACAGAGCCTGAACCCGCGGGTGTTATAGAGGCAGATAAAACTTCGTAAGGGGGATAGCAATTTGGAAGACCAATCGTAATCCTCTCTAAACTACCTGCTTCTTGGTCATTAACCCTTCTAACTTCGTAGGCTAAAGTTAAATTACCGTCTGCCCCAACCTCATATTGTTTCAGAGACGCTTCCCAACCTAGAACTACTTGAGATTTTAAAGGCTCCCAACAGATTAAAAGCACTAAAATGATTAGAATAAACCTCATACTGCTAAAGTTATGACTCTTAAATAAAAAATGTGACATTCTTACTTATACTTGATAATTAACTTCTAGTATAAATCAGTTAAAAGTTTTATGCAAATTCAAACAAATTCTCGCTAAAAGGTAGCGAAATTGCTCAAAAATCTGAATAGTACCGAATTGACTCGTCAAAAATTATATGAATTTGGAAAACCCAAGTGAAAAAAAGTACCCATTGTTACCCACATTCGAACAATACCATAAAAATAACATAAAATATTTCTTACTCTCACCAGAGATCCATTGAAAAAGCTAAGTTTAGCTAGGTTAAATTTCTTTACTTCTTTTTAATGAAAAATCTTACGTAAATTCCCTCAAAGTCCCACCCCAACTTTTGATCAATCAGCCTTATTTTATAAATTTACTTCGAGCACCTCTACAAAAATTTTTCGTTCCACAACCAGAACTCTTATTTTAAAACGATATTTTAACTATAAGTGTGCTGTAATTGACTTTAAATGCAAAAACGCTCAGTTGTGACGTGGTGACTTAAAACATTAAAACTAAGCTCAAACTTTTCGTAACTATTAGTCTACTTTCTTTTTTAAAAAATGTTCCTATACAAGGAGGCCGCGACTATAACTAACTAACCAACAATAAAGCAAATGTAGTTAGGCAGTTTAAATCCAATGATCAGATATATAAATATAATTGCTTTTGATATGAACAAAACATTGTTTTTTAAAATGCTATCAACATTATGATGTATATAGGTAAAAATAAAAGACCAAGATTAACGATTGAGAATTTCGAAATTGCTGCGAGTTTTTGTCTATTAGAAAAAAGTCTTTTCTTGTAAGCGAGTCGGATAATTTAAATAAGTTTACCCGGAGTGCTAAGGCTAAAAGCAGAGCTTACTAAATATTGGAACATCGAATTTAAATTACGTTTTTGTACTCTAAGTTTGATACAAGTCTTATACCCCTCTTAACGCCCCTGTTGAATAATTTTTGTTTTTAACTAGGGAGAACTATCCTTTTCTTCTATACTTGGTTTTTTCTCTGCTTCTTTTGACTCTTTCGTAACATCTATAGCACCGCTATCACGAAATGATTTTCTGAAATTCTGAATGGCTTCCCCTAAAGAAGCGCCTAACTCTGGAAGCCTTTTAGCTCCAAAAAGAAGAACAAGGATAATTAAAACAACTATTAGCTCACCTGGGCTCAACCCAAACATTTGTTTATATTTGTATAATACCACATGTGCTTCCACTCAGAGCAGATTTTAACGCCCTTCTTCTAAAGACTTCATTTTTAAGCCTTTTAATTCATATAGCTATACTGTTAGGCATCAAACCCACTGCAAGCCACTTTGTTAAGGAAAACTCTTATGAACCTCAAGACTACATAAACATCTTTACACCTTCTTTTGGGCATAGTCCTACTCAAGAGGCTAACAATTCTATCTCAGCAATGCCCTTAAAAGAGTCTTCCAGTAGCAACGGAGAAGAAAAGTCGCCTAAAGAGTTTCCTAATCAACTAACTCACTTAAGTCCTCTAAATACTGGGCTAAACTCTAATTTCCAACCGTTACTTAAGTCTCCACTGACTGCATTAGGGAGCCTTAAAAAAAATCCTTTAGCTTCGAATTCACCTAAAATCGAAAACTTAAAAGATGGTGAAATTATTATATCAGAGGATCAATCATCCCCATTTTTCGATTTTTTAGTTAGAGTGGCTCGGCGAGTTTTTTTTGCCACCATTTCCCATCTAGGCTCAAATCCCTCGATGGTACAAGATACTTCGTTTAAAGCTACAGTCTTAATTAAAAAGACTTCGTGGGAGCTCTTGCAAACGATAACACCAAACCCCATCACAACAATACTTAGAGATATCGTGAAAGTCCACGCAGAAGATCCTAACCCGCCCAGTCTGCTTTTCGAGTACTCCTCTAACCCCAAAATTGACTTTAACTTCGAAATTAAAAAACTTCCCGGTCAGGGCTTCAGGATAATCTTAAAGTCCGAGCTTAAATTATAACCTATAGCTCTAGATTTGATAAATGCTTCTTAAATATCCCGCTGAAACTTCTCAAAGCGGCGCTTATTGAAGTGTGCTCGATAGCTGAAACATCCTTCAAAACACTACCCACCATACCTTGAATGAGGGTGCAAACTCTTAAGTTTAAAAGCTTACTCTTTTGCAGCGGACTAAAACTCTTGACAAGTTTTTGAATTAACAAAACTAACGCCTCCACACCTTGCCCACTCAATGCATCTATTCTGCCTATCTGAACATCAGATCTTCCTAAAATACCCAGCGCTACACGAATGTCTTTTTCAAACAAATCTACTTGCCCCAACTCCGCTCTATTTATTGCTACGTAATCCGCAACCTCCAATAATCCAGCTTTCAGGCCCTGAATTATGTCTCCGGTGACAGGGGTTAATAGAGCCAAAACAAAATTTGAAAACTCCCTGATTACTACCTCACTCTGTCCTACTCCCGCGGTTTCTACTATAACGATGGGGCAGTTTGCAAATCCGCACAACGCTATAGAGTCAAGAATTACTTCATTAGCCCCACCATAAAGCCCCCTGGTTGAGAAAGACCTAAAGTACACCTTCGGATTCTCAACAAACCTCACCCGATCACCTAAAAAAGAGCCTTTACAACTATGGCTTGATGGGTCGATCGCAAAAACCACAACTTTTCCGAAAATTTCAGCCAGACTTGAGGCAAAATGGTTAATCAAAGTTGATTTCCCTACTCCCGGAGGACCCGTAACTCCACAAACAAATGGGAGTTCTTTAACATTTCCGTAAAGTTCATCTAAATACTTCAGCTTTTCCTCTAATTTAGCGTTCTCAAAAAAAGAAATAGTTTTTGAAAGCTGATCAAATGAGCTCAATTTCATTGATTTATAGCTAAGTTTTTAATGAGGCCGCTGTCCCTATCCTCTCCTTGATCCCGTCTGGCAAAGTAAATGCAAGCCATTAAAGTGGAACAGATAAACAAATAAATTATCAAGGAGAAGCCAAAATAAATCTCATCATATGGGGCACCCCTAAAATATTGGGTTACAACAAAAGTAAGTAGACCAAAGAAAATTAGCTGATAATTAAAAAAACTAACTCTCATACTTGCCGATAATATAGATGTCCATCCTAAAAACAATAAATCATAATTCGCTAATGATTTGAGGAATACAGGCATCACAGCCACTGCCCCTATTTCATAAGGAGTGTTCAAGCGCCATAAACACAGTAACCACAAAAGGAGAACTGATAAATCGAGCAGTAATTTTAATGTACGTCTCTCCTCTCGAAGCGCTCTCTCTTTCTCCTCTTTCCAAGTCTGATGATGATCCAGTTTTGTTTGATCCAAAGTTGTTCTGCTACTGTAGGCTAATCCATAGCTAGCTATCACTTTTGTGCCTACTATGTTTGAAGAAAATGTCTCGGAGTGTTTCCTTAGATTGACTATAAAATCCCTTACATGCCAAAAACCTGCAAATGTTTTTAACTCAAAAGCCAGCCAAACACCCCCCACAAGAAGTCCAGCAGCAATAAGCTTTCTGAAATCAAATATTTCGCGATTTCTCAGTTTATGAAAACTCCATCCAATAACCAAAGCCACAATAAACAAGCCGGGGAAGAATCTTGCTCCAGCCGACAAAAATAGAAAAACAAAACCTAGAAACTCGTATTTAAGCTTCAGCAAACACAAACCTATAGTTCCAAAGGCAAGCCAATCTGACCTTAAATAACTGCCCCCTATCCATCCAAAGTTAACCAGATCATTATTAGACCAAAAAAGCATGAAAGCCAAAACTGAAGCCAAACCAAAGGCTCTGTAGAACAACAAAAAAGCCACTGACATTAAAATTAGATCTAGGAAAGATATGAAATTCAAATTTGTTTCGGTGGCAGGCAAAAAATTCGACAACATATACCCGTACATATTCCAAAATGGCGTCGGATTGTAGCCATGATCCCCTAAAACACCACCAAAATTACCATGATAAGTGCTGAAAAATTTTAAGTCACTTTTAAACTCTTCCCACCTCTGTGGAGAGAATCTCTGCTTGCAATCCCTGCTCTTTCGAAGCTCTAAATTAGCGGAGTTTATTAAGTTTGTATCCAGGTTCCTGGCGGTTGAAGGGGTTTCTATGTTGAGCTCCTTAAGAGCGAGAAGCAAACAACGATACAGTCGGTTGTAGCTGAGTTCAGGCGAGTACTTTGACCCCATATAGTAATGGAATACATCGTGTGCGTGAAAAAAGCGGGTTAGATGAAATCTTCCTGCATTATTCCAAACATAAAGGCTAAGAAAGCAACAAAAAACAGCCAGCCACCTCCATATGACAGCTTTAGAGTTTAAGTAGCCATGTAAAACTACTAAACCTATCAACAGAAACAGCATGCGCACCGCATACACTTTTTCCATATCAAACGCTGGATTGCCTACATATTTAAGAATTGCGGGCTCTAACTTAGTTAAAGCTTCCCAGTTATCTGGCTTAGTTCTAAAGAGCCGAACTCTTGCAACACTGAATAGGTTATCTCCTGTACCTGGTCTAATTTTTATTCTTGAACAAGAGGTTTTTTTTTCAAGTACCTTGAAACGTTTTACAATTCCTGCTTTCCCTAAAGCCGGTGGAACATACCAAATGGGTTTAAATTTTCTGTTTCCAGAGTCACACTCAACTATATAGCTATCATTCGCATCAGCTTGAATGATGATTGCCTCAATAGGGGTTAAACTGAAAAGGTTGATCTCAATAAAAGCATTAATGCTTTCCGCGGTTAGAGCTTCAGAGTCATTCCATACCGTTCCCTCAGGGACAAAATTTTTTTTAAATAATTTCTCGGCCTCGCCTTTAAACTGTTCAATCCTAAGATTTGAAGAATCAAAATTAATTTCAAACTCCTCCGCAAAAATATTTAGAATGATCAAATTTAGGATTAGAATTAAAGGCTTTGAAACAACATATAAGAAACCTTGCACTTTATATATCAATTTTAACTAATTTAAATGCTATCAGTGAATTTTCTTTCTTGTCCATTTAACCTGGGGTCACCAAACAAACTAACTGCTTTAGGGTGTTTGCAGCTATCTCGATTTTTCAAATCGATTAACTGTGAAGCAATTTATCACTGGATTAAAAAATCTTACAGCGCATTTTTTTCGCAGATGGCTGGAATTCTAGCTTTTGAGAAGTTCTTTTTGCCTTGTTTAACCCCAGCGCCCAATCAGCGGAATATTTTTATAAACGGAGACCATTTTTCAACATTTTTTTGTTTCTTAAAGATGCAAGCTTTGGTTGCAAACCTCAAAATAGTCTGGTTTGATTCCCATCCTGATCTTAACACCCCGAAAACTACTCCCAGCGGGAACTTACACGGAATGACGTTATCAGCTTTGCTGGGCCGTCAAAATAGACAACTAACAAGGTTAGTTCAACACCCACTCAGGTTTGAGGATATTATTTTGGTCAGTCCTTTTGATATCGATCCGGGAGAAGAAGTTGCAATTAAAAAGCACAACATTATGGTACTCAGTTTGGAGAAGTTTTCCACTTTGAAGTTAAATTGCCCTGTGTACGTGTCTTTTGATTTTGACAGCATTAAGTTCGAGGATTTTCCTGCAGTGAACACAGTTTCAAAATCAAAAAACTCCCTATCACAAGTTGAAACCGCTTTAATCAGTTTCATAAGATCAAACGACGTGGTGGCCATCGATTTTAATGAGTTTGATCCCGGCAAAGACCCTAATTTAGACTGCTTTAAGACTGCCATCTCTCTAATTCAGCGACTAAGTTTTGAGGGCTTATGAAAGTTTTTCTCACTGGTGTTACAGGACAACTTGGCAAAGTATTGGCCCAAGAGCTTTTAGATCAGGGATACTCTGTTTGCGGGTTAGTTAGAAACACGTCCAAACAGCCTTTAACGGGAGTGCAGAAAGTAGTGGGTGATCTAAAAGATCCTAATTCTTTTATAGAAGACCTAAAGTCGTGTCAGTACTTAATTCTAGCAGGAGCAGCCTACAGGGATGCAAAAATTTCTAACACAGAGCTGTTGCAGGTGAACGCCGAATCTATAAACAAGCTATTTGCCCTTTTAGCTAGTAAATATCATTTAATTAAGAAAGCCATCTATATTTCAACAAATGCTGTGTGCGATTTAACCACTGAAACACCGAAAACTGAAACCTCCCCTTTAGGACCTGCTGATTTTTATCAGTTTAGCAAGCTTTTAGGAGAGGAGAATTTTTTACGTTGGACTAAACTCTTAAATATACCTGGTATTGTTATAAGACCAGCCATGATCTGGGGCCAAGGAGATGAGCGCCTAAAAAAAATCTTCGAATTTGGCACAAAACTCTTGGCAATCAAACTGCGTGGACACGACTCATGGTGCCATACTGTAACTTTCAGAGACTTGTCGAAGACAATTATAGCTTGTTTAAAGGAAGACAAGCTACGGGAGGGCATTTTTTTAGTGGCCGGCAAAAGAGCCGTTAGATTTACAACTCTGGTCACTCTGATAAGTTACCTACTCAATAAACAAATTTACTTTTTAAATCTGCCCTCACAACCTCTATTTTTATTAGCTGATTTTTTGGAGCCTCTGGGCAAGCTTTTTAAGTTTCATCCTCCTATCTATAACAGGAGATTGGAGTTTTTTTGCAAAAACAGGATTTTTGACTGTGCCAAAATTGAGAAACAATTAGGGCACGTATTTGAGAACGATTTAATCTCTGAGGCTGCCGAGATAGCTAGAGAGTACGGATATTTAAATTCAGAGATTCCGACTATTAAGGTTGAAAAATTAGAAGTAGTATTATTAGAACGTCTAAACGACTCAGTCTTAGCTTATGACGCCTCTCGTAATCTTCATTTTATTCCACTAGGCTTTAATTATTCGACAGACAAAAGTTTGGAAACTTTAGTAGTCAGTCCGGTTTTGAAAATTTTCAGAGTTTCGGAGCTATATTTAAATAATCGGAAAATTACTGACTCGTTCGATTTATAAGAGATCGCTTAACCCACGAATGATAATCGTTTAAAATTTTAGTTGCATAGTTAATAACCTCTGGGGGAACCCTTCTTTTGCCTCTAAAAGCTTCTAAAACTCTTCCCGGACCCCAGTTGTAAGCTATTAGAACTAGAACTTTATTGTCCTTAAACATTTGATCTAGATATCGGAGATATCTAATACCTAAGCGCAAATTGTAGTCAGGATCGGTCAAGCTTGCGCCTTTAACAGGGCTAAAATCTTCAAAACGTTCGATGACTTTCCATGTTGCGGGCATAATTTGCATCAGTCCAGTGGCTCCCACGTGACTCTTAGCTAAATGATTAAACGCGCTTTCAGACTTTATGACAGCAGCAACGAAAAGAGGATCATAATTTTGAATTGAGGCTTCTTTAATTATCATGTCTGCTAGAGTTGTACTGTTTTCCTTATGCTTGCCGTACCTGCGCACAATATCGATCAAAATACTTCTGACTTGATTCAAGTTGTAAATAACCTCGTTTTTGGCTGGCTGAATGTTTTTAGTTTCCTCATTTATTTCAACAACTCGAATTCTAGGTTTCATTTTATTCTTTACTTCCCCTTGCTCCTCTTTCTGAATCTCCTTAAGGGCCTCTAAGGCATCTATATACGAGCTATAGTCGAAATAAAAATCCTCTTCCTTATTTTTACCGCTTAAAAACGCAACCGTACTCAAAACAATCAGAGCTACACTAGCAATAGCTAAAAGCTTGGGTTTAAAGAGACGAAAATTTTTTTTTTACGAATTATTCTGCCCGAGGAGACAAACCCCATCCCTATTGCAAATCTTTAGAAAGTTATCCACAATTTGGTTATTCTGATTCAGATTTATGTGGGCCATATCAAAGCCTTTAGCTAGCCTAAGAGCTAATTTTTTAAACAAACTGAACCCTGTAGAGGCTCAAAAAAAGCAACTGCGAAAAATTATAACCCTGGGACAGTCTTGCAAATTTGCAACTCAACATGGGCTTAAGCCTAATATGACTGTTGAGGATTATCAGGCCTCTGTCCCTCTTCGCGGGTACGACGAATTTTGGACAGAGTATATGGCCAAAGACTTCCCCGTTCTGACAGATCTTATCTGGCCTGGAACTTTCAATTATTTTTCTTGGTCTAGCGGTACTACTACAGGTAAACGCAAATACATACCCTTCAATTCGCTACTTGCAAAAAATTACACATGGGCAGGTTTGGATTTGCTTACTTTCCATTTCATAAATCACCCTGGTTCTTGGCTATTTTCCGGAAAAACATTGATTTTGGGCGCTGCGGAAAGTTTTCAGGAGTTAGCCCCTGGTATTTTTTTGGGAGAAGTCTCGGGCCTGATAACAAGCAGATTGATTTTTCCGTTTAATCTCTACAAATTCCCTCCTAAACATGTTGCAAGAATTACCGACTGGTATGAAAGGATCAATAAAGTAGCAGAACTGGTCAAAACTACCAATATAACGGGATTGGGGGGAATGCCAAGCTGGCTTTTAGTATTTTTCCAGAAATTGGGCTTAGAAGAAGATAGAGGCTT
>Ga0308407_1000090_pt1 | contig 77373 bp, 64 predicted proteins | sample HotsprSampleMSe2_FD_203476 | JGI IMG/M metagenome (GOLD analysis project Ga0308407, IMG submission 203476) | Hot spring phototrophic mat microbial communities from Mushroom Spring, Yellowstone National Park, Wyoming, United States - 20060911_MSe2 ...
GCTTGAACAGCGCTTGAATGAACTACCTACCGATAAGCCAATTGTCTGTATCTGCCGGTCGGGGAATCGTAGTGCTGCGGCGTGCGATCTGCTAAGGTCACGCGGCTACGAGGCAATTAACGTTGCCGGTGGTATACGAGCATGGAAAGCTGCTGGCTATCCAACGGTATTCGGCCAGTGAGTGCACCGGTTGTTCTCTGGAGGATGCAAATCGTGGGGCACGAGATGCCGTGCCCTCGAAGTGTTCAAAGTTTCCGGTTTTCGGTGATGCTTAGCGCCTAGCTAGAATTCCCTGTCGCAGCAGCAGATCGGTTGCTGTACTGTGAGACAATTATTCGGATAGGATCTTAGTGCCTATCCGAATATCTCTTCGTCACGTCCACGACGGATGAACCCTGTCGATGGAAGGAACACGATTGACGACTAGCCTGATGTCGAAGGGAACACATGTTGGGTTATGACACCGCATAGGGCGAGACACTGTCTCGCCCCTCCTTCCTTTCGTGCCTTTCGTGCGACAGGCGGGTATCATGTGTAAACTCTGCCTGCCATTGTGCCAATCAGCGACGCATGCGCTTGGAAAAAAGTCATTCTCCTCACGACAATCTGGGCCGAAACTTGTAACCGTACACGAGAACTCCATCCTCGCCGGTATCCACCAACCGTCGTGTAACCATCTCAACCGGCATACCAATCGTGAGTTCTGATTCGTCGCAATCGGTGAGCTGTGCGGTTACCAGCGGGCCTTCTTCCAACCGGACTAGCGCTACCGGGTAGACACCAAAGCTGGCAAATCCTTCTGGCGCTTGCCGCAGCACGCTAAAGCTGTAGATTTCACCCCGACCACTCAACTGATACGGCTCCCAATCGTTAGGGTCTTCATCGAGAGCTGGTGGTTGCGGCGGAAAACGCACTTCACCAGTGTGACGATGACGTTGTCCTTCGAGCCGATAGCGGGGAACACGATCCCGCCAGTGCCGTGCTATTTTCATGGTGCAAAACCTCCTGCCAAGATTGCGAGGACTGTAATACCAATGGTGAAACACCAGAAGAGGAGAAGAATGACCAGCAGGATGATCGAAATATAGAGCGCCTTCTGCGATGGTAGATTCATCCCGGACTGGATTGCCAAATAATTGAGATAAATCCCGTAAATGACCAAGGCTAGTGAAAGTATCCAGCCCACAAATGGGATATAAGATACAATAAATTGGGCAACCGATAACGGTGACGAGAAGAGCGAAATACCCCAGGCCAATTCACCAAAGCTACCGGTACCACCAAAAGCCTGACCGAGCAGGTAAATGAACCCCCAACCCACTAATGAGCCAATAATGGTACCGAACACTCCCCCAAGGATTGTAAAGATCGGATTGGATTGTTGAGTGATGGTTGTCCCTATCAAGAGAAGAATCCCATTGATTACACTAGCAATTGCCGCGTAAATCAATGCCCAACCGAGATTATCCCGCTCGTGCCGCTCAAACGTTTGAACCGACGGATTGGTGAGAACTGCGATGCTACCGTTAACCATCTCTTGAATCATGGGGCATGCTCCTGTATTGCAAACAGCGGAAGCAGCCATATTGTACCTCACGCAACGAATATTGTGAAGAGGATGGCTCATGATTCGCGAATCAGGACATGGCTAACTGCGGTTGTACCAATCCCACCGAGCGATTGTGCGAATCCGACCCGAGCGTTGGTCACTTGGGTAGCACCAGCCTGACCACGAAGTTGTTGGGCAACCTCGATGACCTGATAGATACCGGTTGCGCCACCGACATCGCCACGTGCTTTGTAACCACCTGCCGTCGCAATCGGTGTCTTTCCGCCTGGGGTAATCGCCCCCTCGGCAGCATGACGCGGAGCAGTACCGGTTTCGTAACAGCCGATTGCCTCAAGAGCCAGAGTTGCCGCTATTCCATGAGGGTCAGTCAATTCCCACACATCAACATCACCGACACCTAAATGAGCGCGGCCAAGTGCAATATGGGCGCTGGCGCGGGCTGCACTCAGATCGAGTGGATTCCGTCGCCGGTGCAAGGCTGGATGGTCGGTCGCAACTGCCGCACCGGCAATGCGGATTCGCACCCCATCAAGTTCACGGGCCAGATTCTCGTTCACAATCAATAGTGCAGCAGCGCCATCGACCAGCGTACTACAATCGAGCATATTGATCGGCGAGGCAATCTGGGCCGCCTTTCGATATTTGCCAGCATCTATCGGAAAGCGATACAGTGCCAGCGGATTCTTCGCGCCGTTGGCATGAGCGTTGATCGGGAAGGGGGCAAAGGCATCGGCAGAGTAGCCATATTCGTACATATAACGACGCATAAGCATCGCCCACTGCGCCGTCAGCGTTACGCCGTGCAATGCCTCTTCGTTGCTATCGGTTGCCATTGCTTGGGCCGCTTCGATTTCGTCTTCAAGGTGATCGGTAACCTTCTCAACCCCGATCACCAACGCGACCGGTAACCCGTGTTGTACTGCCTGGACCGCCTGATACAGCGCCAGTGCACCGCTCGCACCGGCGGCTTCAACGCGCAGCGCCGGGATTGAAGGCGATAGGCCCAGCATGCTTGCCAGATAGGCGCCGAGTTGACTCTGCCCGTACAACTCCTCGCTGAAGGCACTACCAACGTAGAGGGCGCCAATGTGATGCGGAGCAATACTTGGGACGTTCATCAGTGCAGTACGCGCTGCTTCGCTCGCCAGATCGGCCAAACTGCGCTGATAATGCTCGCCAACGACGGTAGCACCCATCCCTGCAATATAGACATTTGACATAATAGACCTCTTGTCTTATCCCATCACCAGCTTGCCACGCCATTTGGCGTAGATAGCGTAATCAATCATCACTGCCCGCTTCAGATATGTAGCTGTAAGTGGTGCTCGTTCGCGGCGTTCCAGAACTGCCTCGGTAACGGTTAGGGCATAGGCATCGGAACCGGCGCCACTGCCATAAGTCGTCATAAAGATCGTATCACCTGGTTGGGCGATATCGAGGATTGCACAGAGACCTATGAGAGCTGCCCCCGAATAGGTATTGCCGATCTGTGGACTGAGCAACCCGGGCGCTACTTGCCGATCGGTAAAACCGAGTCGTTTAGCAACTGCTTGAGGAAACTTAGCGTTGGGCTGGTGAAAAACAGCATAGGTGAAATCGGCAGCCGTGCGCCCCAGTTGCCGCAGTAATTCACCGGCTGCTGATTGAATCTGGTGGAAGTAGGCCGGTTCACCGGTAAAGCGATTACCATGCACCGGGTAAGGACGATCAGCACGTCGGTAGAAATCGGGCGTATCGGTAACATACGAGATCGTGGCATCAATGGTTGCCAATGCCTCTTCCGCGGGGCCAACGATCAGGGCAGCGGCGCCAGCGGAAGCAGTGTATTCCAGGGCGTCACCGGGACGGCCCTGCGCGGTATCGGCTCCGATTGCCAGTGCATAACGTTGCATTCCACTGCCTACCAATGCCATTGCGGCAGTTAATGCCTCGGAACCGGCCTTACAGGCAAATTCCCAGTCGGCAGCGCTTACCCACGGACCTGCCCCCAGCGCATCTGCAACAACTGTTCCTGATGGTTTTACACTGTACGGATGGCTTTCGCTCCCAATCCACACTGCTCCCAGCGCTGAAGCTGGGATGGCGGCGCGGGCAAGTGCGTTACGCGCTGCTTCGATAGACATCGTAATTGTATCTTCATCAGGGCCGGGCACACTCTTAGCTTCAACTGGCGTACCGCTTTGTCCGTCCGTCCAGATTCGGGCTATTTCACGAGCCGCAATCCGGTAGCGTGGGATGTATGTCCCGTACCCAATAATGCCAACCGGCTGTTGTGGTTTCATCATGAGAGATGCTCCGTGCTGATATTCAAGGCATATTATGACATTGCTCGCCGCTCAGCGACGAACATGTATCGCAACCGACTCACAATATCTGATTGCTGACAATTCAGGGTGAACAGCGCGGCATTGCGCCCTTCAGATGAATGGCGGCCTGCTGAAATTCATATACAGGCCGCCAGAGTCATCGGATTAGTTACGGGTGGGATCGCCGACGCGTCGTCCTTCAAGCTCGGCGATGATCTCTTCGGCGCGAGCCAGCTTGATATTGCGTTCGGCAACCATTCGCCGGGCGACTTCATCGACCAGCGTGCCACTTGCGCCAGCGGCCAGCGCAATCTGACGGGCATGTAAGCTCATATGACCCTGCTGAATACCTTCGCAGGCCAGTGCTCGCATCGCAGCCAGATTATTGGCCAACCCTGCCGCTACACAGACTTCTGCCAGTTCGCTGGCACTGCGTACACCAAGGAGTTTCAATGCAGCCTGTGCCGTAGGATGAACCTTTGTCGCCCCACCGACAATACCGACTGCCAGTGGCATTTCCAAGGTACCGACCAGGTTCCCCTGTTCATCGCGCTCCCAGTGTGAGAGGGAGGTATAGCGACCGTTGCGACTAGCGTAAGCATGGGCGCCAGCCTCAACCGCTCGCCAGTCGTTACCGGTAGCGACCAGCACCGGATCGATCCCGTTCATAATGCCCTTGTTGTGCGTCGCTGCCCGATAGGGATCAACGACGGCAAAGGCGTAAGCCCAGAGAATACCCTCTACGACTTCCTCACCGCTGAGACCGTCGCGGGCCAGTGAGGCCGCCGGTACCACACAACGAGCACGAGCCAACCTGCGGTCGGTCAAGTTCGAGAGGATGCGCAGGTATACGCGACCTCCAGTCATTTCGGCCAGCAGCGGTGCAACTGCCTCGGCCATGGTATTCACCGCGTTCGCCCCCATTGCGTCGCGGCAATCGACAATCAAGTGAACGACCAACATTGGCCCCATGGGGCTAGTTGGGAAGAAGCGCACCTCGACATCGCGAGCGCCACCACCGAGACTGACCAGTGATCGGCTTTGAGCATTTGCCAGCGCGAGTATCTCTTCTTTACGCGACAGGATGGTCTGGCGAGCCTGATCAGGATCACTAATATGAACCAACTGAACCTGGCCGATCATCAGCGGCTCGGTGCTACTCGTCTCAAATCCCCCACCATCGCGTACCATACGTGCAGCGTAACTGGCCCCGGCCACGATTGATGGTTCTTCGACCACCATTGGTATCAGATAGTCGCGGCCGTTAATACGGAAGTTGGTCGCAATTCCAAGTGGTAAGTTGTATGTACCAACGACATTCTCAATCATCTTGTCGGCGCGTTCGATAGTGAGTGCACCACCCTGACCGCCGTGCAAAGCGCGTAAATCTTCATCTAACAATCCATCAAAGGACTTAACCATCTGTAGTCGCTCAAATGGATTAAGTTGATAAAACCCTTGTAAGCGAGAATTCTTGGTCCCCATAAGAGGACTCCTCCTTGATATTCATAGACCAGATATTTTCGTATCCGCAATATACGATACCACGACAATAGCTAGAAGCTGGTTAACAACAACTGTCAAAACCTATCATGCACCTGTCGGGAGGCTGTCATGCAAGCTTTTGAATGCTGAGTAGCCGAATTATGGTACAATGCACGGTATGATACAAAAACACTTGTTCGTTCTTTTTGTCAGTCTACTCTGGGTGAGTTCCTGTTCATCGACACCATCTCTGCCATTGCTAGCCGAGCTTCTTCAAAATCCGCCGGCTTATTCCCAACCGATGGTTGCCTTCTTTTACCGCGATGAACAGGGAGCACGGCTCGTCAGTCATATCAGTGTGAGTTCAGAGCGACCGGTGCCACTCGATCTGCCAACGCAGCAGGTATGGCTTGGTGGTCTCGATCCTCCGCCTGAACTGGTTATCCGCGAGGTGGACGGTGTGCAATATGGGCTGGTTATTGCACAGGGTGTCTGGCGATCTGCCGGTAACTATGGGCCAGGCGGAGGGTGGCTTTATACCATTGAAACACCATCGTTACGGCCGTTCAATCTGGTTGAGGTTGAGCTGAAACAATTGTTGGCCGACAACCGCTACGATGGTCAGGTTGTCAAAACGAAAGCTGCTCTCCTTATTTCCAGCAGTACCAGTTTGCTGGTCGATCTGATCGGACCTGGTGGTGTACCGGCTGCTAATGCGTACCAGATCAAACTACGGAATGGTGATCGGGATCAGGCTGCGCTTGCTCGATTACAAGTCAGTGGTGCGGTGCGCTACGGCTATGTGGAAGTTATTGGGCTCTGGAAACGTGGGCAGCTTGAGCCGTTGTTGATCTCACCGTTGCCGCAAGCACCTTGATAATCCATAGAGATGGTTTCGTCTATGTAACGGCTCGCCCACCAAATGAGCTAAGCGAACGTTCTGTCTGTGCTCTGCGTTCCCTCGGGTGATGTGAGTCGTTCCAGCAATAGGGGTGTGGATTGCACGCGCATTCCGCATAATCGGCTCACGGTTCGACAGATGAAATCTGTCGATGGATGGAACACGATGGACTCCTTGTCCTCACGAGCGCATCCTGATAGACGGGCATAGCAGTGCTGCGCCCCGATCCATCTTTTTCCGCGACAGGATATGTCAGATAGGCGCTTCATCCCGCTCTACTCGGTAGGAACGACGAAAAAAGATGATTTCAGGCGCGGTACGTACCATCTATGCGGGCCGGAGGCCCGCGTACCCGGGTGCAGGCTTGACGAGGGTTCGCTACCTTGTCTTGTCGTCCGTTCGCGATACGGCGACGAAAAAGATGATTTCAGGCGCGGTACGTACCATCTATGCGGGCCGGAGGAGCGCGTACCCAGGCGCGGTACACACCATCTGTGCGGGCGGGAGGCCGGCGTACCCAGGCGCGGTACACACCATCTGTGCGGGCGGGAGGCCGGCGTACCCAGGTGCGGTACGCACCATCTGTGCGGGTGGGAGGCCCGCGTACCCAGGTGCGGTATGCACCATCCGTGCGGGCCGGAGGAGCGCGTACCCAGGCGCGGTACACACCATCTGTGCGGGCCGGAGGAGCGCGTACCCAGGCGCGGTAGGCACCATTTCAACTGCGTGCCGATCCGAAGAATCGTCTCACGGCGTAGCAGCAGTGCTGCGCCCTGCCCCATCTTTTTCTGCGACAGGATAGGTCGGATCGGCTCTAAAACATACGCCTGTTGTTTTTGTAGTATCCTGGTACCGACATCTAGGTTCGCTACGCTACTACTGCTCAAGATTGCGGGTCAAAACGAAAGGAATGCTCATGATAAAACGACTACAGCGGCTCCGTACAGCGTTAGCGGAACGTGACTTGCCGGCAATCTTACTCACAGCCCCGGCTAGTCGTCGCTACATTAGTGGTTTCACCGGTAGTGCTGGTGCATTGTTGATCAGTGCCGAAGCAGCATTATTGCTCACCGATGGTCGCTATGTGGTACAGGCTGCGGCTGAGGCACCGGCATTCAGCCTGTGTGAGATACGCCCACCTGCCAGACCGTTGCCCAAACTCGTTGCCGAATTGACTGCTGAACTGGGAATCGGGAAATTAGGTTTTGAAGCTGCCACGATGACAGTAGCCGAATATCGGCAATTGACCACTGCGCTGGGTAATGAGGTTGAGCTGGTTGCCACCGAGAACATCGTTGAAGAGCTACGAATGGTCAAGGACAGTGGTGAGATTGCTCTTTTGCGAAAGGCGGTGGCCATTACCGATGCTGCGCTGGCGGCTGTGTTGCCCACTCTTTCACCTGCCATGACCGAGCGTGAAGCGGCGTGGAAGATTGAAGTCGCTCTGCACGAGTTAGGGGCTGAGGGGCCATCATTTCCGATTATTGTCGCGGCAGGTCGTAACAGTGCTCGTCCGCATCATGCACCGGGTGATGATCCATTGGGTGAAGGACAACCGGTTATCATTGATATGGGCGCTCGCTACGCAGGTTATCACGCCGATCTGACACGCACAATTGTGCTGGGGCAGGCTGATGATACATTCCGTGCCGTTTATGCTGCCACCCTCGCGGCTCAGCAGGCAGCAATACAGGCGTTACGTCCTGGATTGCCATGGTCTGAAGCGGATGTAATTGCCCGGCGGGTTATCGGCGAGGCCGGATATGCTGATGGTATTGCGCATAGCCTTGGTCATGGGGTCGGTCTTGTGATCCACGAAGCGCCATGGTTGCGGATGACAGCGCCTGATGCACCGCCGAGTCCACCTCTGCAAGCCGGTATGGTCACGTCGGTTGAACCGGGAATTTACCTTCCTGCTTGGGGTGGTGTGCGAATTGAGGATTTGGTGCTGATCACTGCTGATGGGTGTGAGGTGTTGTCACAATCGCCACGGTGAACGATAGTGATAATGCTCGTGATCGACAATGGTTGGCGCCCTAGAAGTTGTGCTACAATAATGTACAAATGTTCGCATCGTTCAAGTTCATGATGCACGAGACCCACTGGCGGTTACCAGTGGGTCTCGTGTGGGGGGGGTGGTAGTATGATAACGATTTTTTTACGTGTTCGCAACCCCCCCAAAGGTACTACTTCATGCCAACAATATATAGTACCTTTGGCGCAATTCTATCATGACCATGGAGTTACTCATGAATCAAACTGCGGTTGCCGAGCGGATCAAAGAGCTGCGTAACCTGATCCGACGTTACGACTATCACTATTACGTGCTCGACGATCCGATCATTAGCGATGCCGAGTACGATGCACTCATGGCTGAATTGCGTGCTCTTGAGGCGGCGCATCCAGAATTGATTACCCCTGACTCGCCAACGCAGCGCGTAAGTGGCACTCCTGCTACGCAATTCGCCAAAGTGCAGCATGCTCAGCCGATGCTATCACTTGGTAACGCCTTCACAACTGCCGATCTCCAGGCCTGGCGTGATCGGGTTATGCGTCTACTCGGTAGTGATGCAGAGGTAGCGTATGTGGTCGAACCCAAAATTGATGGGTTGGCCGTTGCCTTAACCTATCGTGCCGGTCAATTCGTGCAGGGTGCTACTCGCGGCGATGGTGAGATCGGTGAGGATGTCACGGCCAATCTGCGCACTATCAGCAGTATCCCGTTGACACTGCGTGTACCCGAATCAGTCGCTGATGACCTGCCCGCAATGCAGCCGACAATGATTGAAGTGCGCGGTGAAGTGTATATGCGTACCGCCGATTTCGAGGTCTTGAATGATCGACTGGCAGCAGCGGGTGAGAAGGTCTTTGCCAACCCTCGGAATGCTGCTGCCGGTTCGCTACGTCAGAAAGACCCCATGGTGACGGCCAGCCGACCGCTCCGCTTTTTCGCTTACGGGGTCGGTGCGGTCGAAGGGGTTACGCTCAGTAGCCAATGGCAGACGTTGCGGTATCTCCGTGCCCTCGGTTTTCCGGTCAACCAGGATGCTCGTCGGTTTACCAATTTTGAAGAGGTTTTGGCCTATTGCGAAGAGTGGATGGCGCGACGCGACAAGCTACCTTATGAAGCTGATGGGATGGTAATAAAAGTTGATGATTTTGCTCAACAACGTGAATTGGGCGTAGTTGGTCGCGATCCACGCTGGGCAATTGCGCTCAAGTTTCCGGCTCGTGAAGCAATCACCCGTCTGATCGATATTACGGTGAACGTCGGTCGTACTGGTGTTGTAACACCAAATGCCGAACTGGAGCCGGTACAGATTGGTGGTGTCATCGTTCGTAGCGCCAGCCTGCATAATGCCGACTATATTGCGCAACGGGATATTCGGATAGGCGATTATGTGGTTGTTAAGCGGGCTGGGGATGTCATTCCCTACGTCGTCGGCCCGGTGATTGCCCGTCGTGACGGCAGCGAGCGTCCCTGGCAGTTCCCAACCCATTGCCCGGCGTGTGGCTCACCGCTCGAACGGGAAGCGGGTGAGGTAGCCTGGCGCTGCAACAACTTTAGTATCTGTCCGGCACAACTGGTGCGACGGGTAGAGCACTTTGCGAGTCGGTCGGCAATGGATATTGTGGGGCTGGGTGAACGCCAGGCGGAACTTTTTGTGCAACAAGGGTTGATCCGTGACGTAGCAGACATTTTTTTGCTGAAGGCAGAGCAATTGGCAACGCTTGAAGGATTCGGGCCGAAACGCATTGCCAATCTCTTGGCCGCTATTGATGCTGCTCGTCAGCGACCGCTTGATCGGCTGCTTGTTGGGCTGGGTATTCGTTATGTAGGAACGGTCGCCGCGCAGACGCTGGCGAACGAGTTTGGCTCTCTTGAAGCGATTATGAATGCCCGCCAGGAAGATCTCGAACGTATTCCCGGTATCGGCCCGGTGGTCGCGGCCAGTGTTGTTGATTTCTTTTCACGCCCAGAAAATAGAGCGTTGATCGAGAAGCTGCGTGCTGTTGGCGTACAAATAGATGGCGCAGAAACTCAGGCTCGTCACAGTGATACGTTGGTCGGTAAGACATTTGTCTTAACCGGTACTTTACCTTCGCTGAGTCGTGAGCAGGCGAGTGCGCTGATTACTGCGCATGGGGGTAAAGTAACCGATAGTGTAAGTAAGAAGACCAGTTACGTTGTAGCGGGTGCTCATGCCGGAAGCAAACTCGCAAAGGCACAACAACTCGGAATACCGGTCATTGATGAGGCCGGTTTGCTGGCGCTGGTCGGTGCGGCTGGGGTAGCACCGGAGACTCTCCCATCAGCATCACAACCAACCGCAGCCACCGATGAGCAATTGCCATTACCGCTGCCGGAAGGGGAATGATCATTCTGGCTTTCCCTACCTTGGGGAAGAATGGGGAGCAAGAGGGGCACTGTCTAACAGAGGGGCGGACATAGAACCCGCCCCTTTCTCTTATTGCTGACGATCCATCCGCCTGATCCACTGGGCCGGATCGCGAATCTCGTCCATAGTCGGTAGGTTTTCTGGCCGTTCCCACACTCGACCGGCAAATTGTATCCCGCGTTCCGCGACCACAGCGTTGACAAACGCCTCGCCCTGTTGATATTGGGCCAGCTTCAGGTCGAGGCCGGTCAGACGAAAGATCATCAGATCGAGCATCGTGCGTTGCTTCTGCCGCTGTGCGACGCGCTGTTCGATCTGGCTAAAGCTGGGCAGCAAGCGACGACCAACGGCGTTCATGACGTGGTTACCATACCCTTCGATCAGTGACATTAACGCCTGAATGCGATCAAAGATGGCGCGCTGTTCGGGGGTCAGCACTGTCTCGATCCAGTGTTGGCCGCTGCCAATGCCTTGCAAGAGCCGCATTAGCATATCAAACAGATTGTTACCACTGCTTAGCATTTGACTGCTGATTAGCGCGAAGTTTTGATCGAGTAACTCGTGGAAATAGCGGCGTACCCATGGATAAGCCTCAAACTCAAACGCATGGGTCATCTCGTGCAGGGTAATCCAGAGACGGAATTCTGCGTCGCTCAGTCCCAACTGCTGTTGTACGCGCGCAATGTTGGGTTCGACGAAATAGAGGGAACCACCAGTGGCCTCTGCCGAAAGCAGGCTGAGATCGTATTGCCCCAACACACGCTGCGCAAGATAGCCTAGCAGCCCGCCGATCTGCATGCCCAATAGTTTACTGCTCACATCGTTCATAAGCATGCCCAGTGCCCCGCGACCGCCGCCGTTCTTTTCGTACATCTCTTCAATCGGGCGGAAGAGCTGGCTGAACGAAACGATGTTGGCTTCCAGCCATTCTCGCCGGTCAAAGACAAAGATGCGACTAACCGGTTCGGGTAATTGCACACCGAGATACTCGGCGATCAACGGTTCGCTCAGCGTGACCATACGTGCATACTGTTCACGACGAAAGGATCGATTATCTATCGGCGCCTGCTCCCATTGTGATAGGCGTAGAGCGGTCTGGCGGGCCTGTTCCCAATCAATGAGACCGATGGCAACCCGCCCTTCGCTGCGCGTGCGCGTCTCGAAGTAGTAGCGTGCAGCAAAGCCAGCCGCCATGCCTAATAACAGAGCAGCCCCAAAGCGGCGCAGATCATTTTGCTTACCGGTCAAGGTCGTCTCCTTTCCAGCGGGGATATATGTTAAGAGTCTATCATGCGTCATAGGCTTATGTCCAATACAATGACGAGTATTTCAACGGGCCAGCACTCGCACATCGCCAACCCGACGAGTTATCCGTCGTTCATCGAGGTGTTCAAGGAATGATACCGCATAGCGACGCGAGCAGCCAAAGTGATCACGGAGCTGAGCGACTGTCACACTCCCCTGGGTTTCGATCGTGGCGCGAACCCACGTCTCCATCATGGAATACGTTGCCGGAAGTAGATAGAGGTCTGGAGCAATCTTCACCAGCACTCCTTGATCACAAGCCCAAGCCAACAGTTCATCACCAGGATCAACCGCTGGCGTTGTATACGGCAGGCGCTTCAGTGCATTCAGGAATTGATCGAGCAGCCGTTGTTGCTCGGCGGTTGGCCGAGGTGTAAAATCGGCCAGACGTATCGTTGTTTCATCAGCGCCAATGAGACCTTCGGTGAGCGCTGCCTGTAACACTCCTGACCAGAGGCGGCTTGACACCTGTAAGCGCTGACGCACCTCTTCCTTCGACATTCCACGACGCAGTGGAAAGCGCTGATGATATGACGTTAACAGATCGCGCAGTGTTGCGCGCAAGCGATCCCAGCCCGTTTTGGTAGTCAGACCATCTTGACCCAGGGCCACCAAATTGCCGTCGGCGAGTAATGGTGCCAGAATGGATTCTGCTTCCGAGCCGGTCATTCCGGTTTCGGCTATCACATCGGCGCGCAGCCGTGGTTGTCCATCGGCCAGTGCTTGAAGGATGCGTTCAGATGGACTGCCCTGGGTGCGGAGATTGAGCGCAGTAATAACTTCGGCGCGAAAACGGCGATGACGTGGAGGATGGGGATCAATCACCACACCACCGGCAACCGTTTGACTGGGTGAAGGGAGACGCAAAATGAAGCGATCACCAACCGAGGCAACGACCGGTGTTGCCAAACGAATCTGAACCCATCCTTCTGTGCCACCTGCTAACTCATCGGCATCAAGCAACGTGATCCGCGCAGCAGCCTCACTACTCCCGATAAACAGATCAAGGGTGGTGTTATGACAGACTGGTGCGGCTTCACGAACGATCTGAACCCTGGCATCGAGCAGGGTTGTTGGGCGTAAAGCACCTGGGAGAGTCAACTCATTTCCGCGTTTGAGATCACGGTGATGGACACCGGCCAGATTTACGGCGATGCGTGTGCCGGGGCGTCCTTGATCTATAGGACGTTGATGACTCTGCAAGCCACGAATCCGCGCTCGTATTCCCTGCGGCAATATCTCAACTTCCTGGCCGACAAACAACGGGCCACCGCGTAAAGTACCGGTAACAACGGTACCAAAACCGGCAATAGCAAAACTGCGGTCAATTGCTAGTCGTGGCACACCGGTTGGCTGATGACGTATTGGCAAAGTGTCAAGAAGTCGGTCGAGCGTTTGGATCAGTTCAGACAGACCAACCCCGGTGCGAACCGAGACCGGTATGATCGGTGCTGCGGCCAGGCCTGTTCCAGCCAGAACCTCGCGCACCTCATCACGGACAAGCGCCAGCCAATCGGTATCAACCAGGTCAACTTTACTCAAGACCACAATCCCGTGGTGTATTGCGAGCAGATCGATAATCGCCAGATGTTCACGGGTCTGGGGCATTACCGATTCATCGGCGGCAATGACGAGTAGCACTGCATCGATACCACCAACGCCGGCGAGCATGTTTTTAATAAAGCGCTCGTGACCCGGTACATCGATCAAACTCACCTCACGCCCGCTCGGCAAGGTAAGCCAGGCAAAACCCAGATCGATGGTCATTGCGCGTTTCTGTTCCTCGCGCAACCGATCCGGATCAATACCGGTTAACGCTTTGACTAATGTTGATTTCCCATGATCGACATGACCAGCGGTACCAAGAGTAACCATTGCAGTATTTGTTTGATAATCGAGTACAATATCTAGCAAAGCATGTCTGCTTTCATCGTACTCTGCCAACCTTTCTCGACCCACAATGAGCCAGAGGATGACGCTTTACGTATCATTGTACAATGGAATATGCACTTCACCATCTACGTTGCGTTGACTCAACATTAGCGCTATGGATCGATCAGATCGGCCCATGTACGCTCCAGCGACAGCCCCACGGCTTTGCCACGCTTGCGTATGCGATCATTAGTCAACAACTATCGCTTGCCGCAGCCCGCACGATTCGTGATCGGCTGATTGACCGATTGGGCATTCTCGACCCGAGGACCATCCTGGCTGCCGACGAGGCTCTCTTGCGCGCTATTGGTCTTTCAGCTCGTAAGAGCAGTTACTTGCGCGATCTTGCCGAACGGGTGATACGTGGTCAGCTCGAACTGGAGCAATTACCTGCGCTTGACGATGAAGCGGTGATCGCAGCATTGACGGCGGTAAAGGGCATTGGGCGGTGGACAGCCGAAATCTATCTGATGTTTGCACTCGAACGTCTAGATGTATTGCCGGCTGCCGATCTTGGTTTGCGCGATGCAGTGCGCTTGATATACGACCTGCCGCACCTGCCAACATCTCCCGAGGTGCGAATGCTGGGTGAACGCTGGCGACCGTACCGCAGCGTTGCGTGCTGGTATCTCTGGCAGGCGCGCCGGATGATATTGCACGGTTAAGCAATATTACGTTGTATCGCAGTTATGAATATGGTATGATGAGCAATAAGAAGTAGAGGAAACGGTTGCGTATGGTGCGAATTGATGGGCGATTGCCCGATCAACTACGAGCGATTTCAATCGAAGTAGGTGCTGCGCCGTATGCTGAAGGATCGGCGCTCATTGCATACGGCAACACACGTGTACTGTGCACGGCCACGGTTGAGGATGGCGTACCGGCCTGGATGCGTGGTCAGCAGGGTGGTTGGGTAACTGCCGAATATGCAATGCTCCCACGTGCGACCCTCCAGCGTACCCGTCGTGAACGGAACGGCCCAAGTGGACGTACCCAGGAGATACAACGTCTGATCGGACGATCGCTACGAGCGGCAGTCGATCTCAGTGCTCTTGGCGAACGAACCATTACTATCGATTGTGACGTCTTGCAAGCCGATGGTGGTACGCGCACGGCGGCTATCAGTGGTGGTTATGTGGCCCTGGCTCTGGCAGTTGAGCACCTCGTGCGTAGTAACGCCATTGAAGTCAAACCTGCTCTGACACCGGTAGCGGCGGTGAGTGTTGGTATCGTGCAAGGAACGCTGCTGCTTGATCTCTGTTACGATGAAGACAGTCAGGCCGATCTAGATTGCAATGTCGTTATGAACAGCGCCGGTGCTTACATTGAAGTCCAGGCCACCGCTGAACGAGTACCGGCAAGCCGGTTCCAACTCAATGCTCTACTCGATCTGGCTGAACGTGGTATCAGGCAGATTCTCGATGTGCAGGCAGCCGCCCTGGCGGCAGTTCTGCCCAACAATACGATGAGCCGTGTGCAATCGCCATAACTATAACTATGGTGCGCACCGTCAATCTGCGACGTCATGGCTCGCAATGGTCGCCCTGCCACAGGCGAGGAGGCTTACAATGATAGACCAGACCAAGCGCGTTGCCGGTCGTCGCCACTTGCGTTACGGTTTAGCTTTCGAGCGCACGCAGCATCCGGAGTCTGCGGCTGACCATTTTCGTATGGCCATCGCTGCTGATCCGACGTTGCGTGATGCTCATAACGCTCTGGCCTTTCACTATCAGCAACAGGGTTTGCTGGCAAAGGCTGCCGAGGCATTTGCGGCAGTGGCGGATTTGGCCGACGATTACTTTGCCCATTTCAATCTCGGCTTTGTCCTTATCGAACTTGAACGGTACCATGAGGCTGAACGCGAATTTCGCCGTTGTCTTGAACTCGATCCAGACGATGTTGCAGCCCAACTCGAACTGGCGTACATCTATGTCGCCCGCGGTGAGTATGAGACAGCGCTAGGCTTGCTAGAAAAACCGCGCCAACGCTACTACGATGACTGGGCTGTTTTTCATCTGCTTGGTCGTTGCTACTTTCAACTCCAACGCTACGATGAAGCCCAGCAGGCATGGCAACAAGGCCTGGCGCTGGCTACTACACCAGAGGCGCAACTGGAATTGCTCACCTGTTTGCAAAGTGTTGAGCGCAGACGTGAGTTCCGCACGTGTGACAATAGCAAAGACGATCTCTACATCCGTGAAGGGGTTGTCTGTCTTGGTTCGGCGACAGATGATGGTCTGAACATACATCCGCTTGCGCATTACCAGTTGCGCGAAGAAGATGTTGCTCGCACCCTACAGCGTTTTCTAGCCCTCGCCCGGAGCAGTAACTGGTATTTTGGGGGAGTCACAACCCCCGATCCGTACAGCAAACCATTAGCGATGGCAGTAGCGCAACTGTTAGACGTTCCGCTGCTGAATTTGCATCATTTGCCGACAATCACCGAACCGGTTTTGGTAGTCATCGCTGTTGGTCACTCGGCCGATCTCCTGGCCGTGGCCCGTGAGCGTCTGCCCGTTCCCAGCCCTGGATTCTGTCTGGCCCTGAACTGGATGCGTCACAGTAAATTGTTACCCGAACTGATTGGGATCATTGTCGAAGGCGTGTGTAACAATCCATGGGAGTCAACGTTGCAGGGGCTTCCATCGACCGAACAAGTGGTACGCAGTCAGCAGATTGCCGAACGACTGGTGCAATACGTTAAGACGCTCCCAGCGGAAGATAATCTGCCGCGTCAAATTCGCTATTATACGCGCCACCATCGGCGATTGGCTATTAATGCGCTGTATCAAAGGTCAAGATAAATAATGAGAGCGTATCCGCGCAGCAGCACGACTGGTTCCCCTCACCTTCCTCTCTAACCCCTCCTCTCAGGTCAAGCAGAGGAGGGGGGTGTTGCGGTAGGGCGAAGCCTACCATCCCTCTCTGTTTTCATTGCTGTCTTGTTGACACAACGCTCTTGCGCTGGTATATTAGTGTATAATGTACACTATACAAGCGAGGCGATATGAACGGTATCCAACAGCGAACTGCCACGGGCATCCTCTTCACCGACCAATATCAATTGACGATGGCCCAGCTCTATTTTCGGATGGGCATTCACGAACGGATGGCACAGTTTGATCATTTTTTTCGGCAACCACCCAACTACGGGTTGCATTCAGCCGGTTATTGTATTGCTGCCGGACTTGAATGGTTACTCGACTGGATGGAGACCGCTGCTTTTGGGCCAACCGAGCTTGAGGTGCTACGCGGTCAGCGCAATCGGGTCGGCAAGCCAATCTTCGATGAGGATTTTCTGAACTATCTGGGTCGCCACGGTCATTTTGGGGGCATCACCCTTTGGGCCGTACCCGAAGGGCGGGTAGTGCACGCGCAGGCGCCGATGACCATCGTGCGCGGGCCATTGATGATGGCTCAAATGCTTGAGACGGCTTTGCTCAATCATCTTAATTATCAAACGCTGGTGGCAACGAAGGCCAGCCGGATTCGTGAGGCGAGTGGGGCCAGTACTGTACTTGAGTTTGGCTTGCGTCGTGGTCAGGGGCTGGGTGCGAATGCCGGAACACGTGCTGCCTTAATTGGTGGCGCCGACTTTACGTCGAATGTTGGTCTGGCGCATACGATTGGGCAAACCGCGAAAGGCACCCATGCCCATGCGATGGTACAGGCCTTTCTAGCCCTTGGGATGAGTGAGCTTGACGCCTTCCGGGCCTATGCTGCGGTTTACCCTGATGATTGTCTGCTGCTGGTAGACACTATTGACACCTTGCAGAGTGGGGTGCCGAATGCGATTCGCGTCTTTGAAGAGCTGCGCGCCAAAGGGCATAAGCCGGTAGGCGTTCGTCTTGACTCGGGCGATCTGGCGTATCTGGCGATCCAGACAGCGCTCATGCTTGATCGGGCTGGGTTCCCTGATACGGTGATTGTCCTTTCCAATGATCTCGACGAACTGGTGATCTGGCAGATTCAGAGCCAGATCGTTCAGGAAGCGCCACGCTATCAAGCCGATGCCAATGCGATTATTCGTCGTCTGGTCTACGGGGTAGGTACCAGGCTGGTGACTTCACACGGTGAAGGTGCGCTTGGTGGGGTGTATAAGCTAGTTGCCTTACACGATGGGCAGAGCTGGCAACCGGCGATTAAGATTGCTGAGAGTGCAGCAAAATTGACCAATCCCGGCCTGAAACGAGTGTGGCGGCTGTACGATGCACGCGGGAAAGCGACCGCCGATCTGATCGCTCTCGAAGATGAAGATCCGGCCAGGGAAGAGGTGATTCGGTTACGCCACCCCAGCGATCATACCCGACAGCGTGCGGTGTTGCGGGCAGAGCTGACCGGAATTGAGCCACTGCTAGAGCCTGCGATGGTACACGGCCGACGTTTGGCCCATCCGGTGTCAATTGAACAGATGCGCGAACGCCGCCATGCCGACGTCGAGCGGCTTGATCTTGGAGTTCGGCGCATTATGAACCCGCACATCTATCACGTTTCGCTCAGTCAGCGGTTGTGGGATCTAAAACAAGAACTGCTCAATCGGTTTCAGAGGTAATGAACGGAATTACACGTTGGGGTGAAGTACCGCCTTACCCCCAAGGAAGGGATGTATGCCTCTTCCAACGATAGTCTGCGGCTACGATTCGGTTGTCTTGCCGATTATGCCCGTCATCGTCTCGGTAAGTGTAGATTAACCCCACGCATGAGGAATTGGGGATGGGATGATGGTGGGTTGATGCGATAAACGATCGTTCCCTGTTATGCACTGCTCAGGACCGGAGGCCCGTGCTCCCAGGCGCCGGCGTGGATCGGTGATCGCCGCGACTGAGGATACGGTTCACTGGCGGACACGACCAACAACTGAAAACTCTGCAAACCAGTCCTCTCACCTATTTTTATATCGTGACAGTTATAGTATACTATGCATGGCGCCGACGTATGACGGGCCGTCGCTGGGGTATTCCCCAGAGGAACTTCCCGACTCCCCGCCCACCGAACGGTGGAAGGTCGCCCCGCGAAACAGGAAGCGGGGGCGCCGGTGGAGTAATCTGCCGGTGACGCAAGACGGCAACAGAGAGGAGTCCCGCCGGGTTTCCGGTAAGGGGTGAAACGGTCGGGTAAGAGCCGACCAGCGTCGGCAGCAATGCCGGCGGCTAGGCGACTGCGCCGACTGATGGGGAGCAAGGTGCGTGGGGCGGGCTTAACGGTGGGAGAACACTGCTGTTGTTCTGTAGACCACTGCGCTCGCTCGCATCGCAGCTACGACGACAATCCGGGTAACACCCGGTGCGTTAGGAGTAGCCGCTGCCGCTGGCAGCGAGAGAGATGACGGCTAGAACAGAATCGGGGGTACGGTCATACGTCGGCTCGCTCGCCCACAGTTCGCGATGCAGTAGCTATTGGTAAGTCGCAAAAGAAGGTCGATCCCTCGCCAAGTTTACTTTCTACTCCTATCTTGCCTCCCATATGCTGGATCAGGCGCCGACAGATCGCCAGGCCAAGACCAACGCCGCTAACTGATCGGCCATTAGCCTGCTTGAGGCGCTGAAATTCCTCAAAGATCAGTTTCTGATCGGCGAGAGCAATGCCGATTCCGGTATCACGAACGCTAATGCGAATGAAGTCACCGTGGTTTGCTGCCTTAATTTCGATAAGCCCCTGTGGCCGGTTAAACTTGATCGCATTGCTGAGGAGATTGATCAGGACCTGTTCGAGACGGCCGGCATGAGCCTGTACAGGCGGCAAATCGGCCGGAATTGTTGTACGCAACTGCAATCCGTGCTCGCGAATCTGCGGTAACATTTGCCCCACGACATTCTGAACAACCGCTGCAACCGGAACTGGTTCAAGCTCGATTGTCATCTGGCCGATTTCCAGGCGTGAATATTCAAGAATATCGTTGATCAACCGCATGAGATTGAGACTGGCCTGACGCATATATCCCAGGGTTTCTCGGACTTCAGGGCTAAGCTCTCCTAGTACCCCCCGCTGAAGTATATCGGTGTAGCCAAGAATAGAAGTAAGCGGGGTGCGTAGTTCATGGCTCACGGTTGCCAGGAAACCGGTTTTGAGTCGGTCGGCGCGTTGCACCTGTTCGTACAGGCGAATGCGGATCAGCGCATCGGTAATCAATTCGCCAATTGCGGTGACCAGTTCGGCCAGCACTGGTGTCATACTCTTCGCTTCACTTGAGGCCAGACCTAAAATGCCGGTCGCATTCTGGTCGTGACGTAGTGGCGCCAGTAACAGCGAGCGGATGCCCTCCTGGTGGAGACCGATGGTCAGTGGGTCATCAACCGTGAGTTCATCGGTATTGATCAGTTCTGGTTGCCCTTGCTGAATGCGTTCAATCAGTCTCGCTGCGGCCGTGCCACTTATGACCTGGTCTTGTAATCGCCCAACACCGGTAGGCGTATAATCAATCTTGATGCTAATACGCTGCCCTTCTTCGATCAAGCCAATTGCGACCCGTTGCCAGTGCCCTTCTTGCACGATGATGCGGGCAATCGTTGTCAGCAGTGAGGATGTTTCCTGAGCAGTATTGGCACTGCGGGCGATGTTGTTGATCAGACGCAAGGCGGCAATATGACGGGCGCGCTCCTGTTCGACGCGGATTCGCTCACTGACGTCACGTATTAACAGCAGCGATCCGGTTGTGATACCGGCTGCTGATTGTAATGGACGGATTCTTACTTCAATAGCCTGATGACCACTCTCACAGATCAGTGGTCGGCCAGAGGTCGTCACTGAAGTATTGAGCAGGCGGCGCAGATCGTGTTCAAACGGAGAATGAGTAACCAGTTGGGCCAGCGAACGGCCAATCCAGCGCTCGCCGTGGATGCCGAGCAGACGAGGGGCATGCTGGTTGATTTCGGCAACTAGCCCGCGACTGTCAAGGACGATTAATCCATCGGGGAGACCGGCAATCACTTCGCGTTCAGCCAGAGGGGCAAGATCGAACAGTTGATAACGCATCGTGGTAAACATTGCCAGGGCTGCCGAAATAAACAGCAGGATCGGCGTAGGATCATCATTCCACGATCCGATGATACCACTGAGAAACACAACATTGCCAAGTGCTGGAATGAGGGCAGCAATAAGCATCAATCGAGCATGGTACCGATGAACCGGTGGTGCCTGAGCAGAAGCACGGGCCAGAATAGCGATCCCGATGATGAGACAAACGTAGGCATAGATGCTGTGCATCCAGAAGACCGGTCCTCGCGTCACTGAAATCCAGAAGAATGGACGTGAAGTGTCGGGTGTGACCGTTGACCACCAGAGGTTGTGCAAGTTATTGGTCAGCGCGAAGAGTAGTGCAATCAGTTCAGGGATAAAAATACCACGCCGAATCCAGCGCGGGACACGCCACCATTCACCAGAGTATGCGAGTGCAATCAGCAACCAACACGGCCCGATGAGAACAATGCCCATGTTTTGCAACAATGACCAGAACAGGGTTCCTTCAAATGTGGTGTCGGCGATACTCAGGGCATGGCAAAGATTCCACCAGGCAATCGCCGCCAACAAGAGCGTAAACGGGCGCCCGCCACGATAGTAACGTCGTTTCCACATAACAATTGCCAGCCCGCCAGAAATGATTGCCGGAATGAGATAGATCATAACGAAAGGGAGCGCCGCCATGGGTAAACTCCTGGTGCGTTAGTAATTTCATATAATACATCGAAGCTCTGCAAAGAATCAGTCATCTTTATATGGTAACCATGGCTTGTGGAGTCGTGGTGGCGCAACGCACTGTACCGCTCAAGGATACATCGATTATTTTACTCTAGCATATTGAACGAAGAAATAACCCTGCCTTGCAAATCTTCACCGTCTGCTTCCAGAACCTGATCGGAAACTCGTGTTTTTGATCAGGCGCTCAGCAGAGGCATCGCCAGAATGGTGAGGGGAACGTTGGCGAGCAACCGGCGCCCTCACCACCCTCTGCCCCCTCCTCTCCCACACGGGGCGAGGAGGGGAGGACGGAGCGTGACTGGCGCGAAAGCATGGCGGTCCCCCCTTCACGCAATGGGCGCACGGGTACGGGAGGTGCCCAATGAGAAAACTGGGTTTTTGTTCAGCCTCTCAGAGAAGAGCGAAGTGAGTGCGTATAAAGATACTTCCCGTTCCGACGCTAATCTACCGCCAAACCTCTGTTTTCTCGCCGATCATCCTCGTCGGCGCATTGGAGAGGGGCTGCCAAATCCGCCCGCACGGTGTGTTCTAAGACAAACGCGAGAACAATTATCATTAGCGCCGCGTTAACCTTTCTGGTTTCGCGCAACAGAGTTTGTTGGATCGGCGCTATATGCAATCTTGACAGTTTAACAAAAATCTGCTATTTTAGGTTTGACTAAAAAATATTTTAGTAGGTATAAATATGCAATTTCGTACTGTCCTGGTAGGCATTGTTCTGTTCGTCCTGACCGCCTGCGCTACTCCGGTCACTGATGGTCGTTTGCGAGTAGTTGCTACAACCGGTCAGATCAGTGATGCGGTGCGGGCGATAGCCGGTGATCGGGTGCTGTTGCGTACTCTGCTGGGGCCTGGGATCGACCCTCATACCTATATTGCGACAGAAAGCGATCTGTTCGCTTTGCAAGAGGCAAATCTCATCTTGTACAACGGGCTTCATCTGGAAGCCGGCCTTTCACGGGTATTTGAGAATATTCATCGTCGAGGGTATGTGCGAGCGGTTGCTGTTGCCGAAGCGGTACCTCAACACTTGCTGCTCGAATGGCCCGATCATGATAAAGCGTATGATCCGCACGTCTGGCACGATCCGCAGCGCTGGCGCTATGCAGTCATTGCGATCCGTGATGCCCTCATCGCGGTTGATCCGGCGGGAAGTGAAATCTATCAACAGCGTAGTGAGCGCTATCTCGCCGACTTGCAAGCACTTGATCGCGAACTACGTATGATGGCCGAGCGTATTCCGCCTGAACGTCGGATTTTGGTTACTGCTCACGATGCTTTTCGGTATTTCGGGCAGGCATACGGCTTGCGGGTAGAAGCAGTGCAGGGGATCAGTACCGCGACGGAAGCCAGTGCGTCTACGATTCGGGCACTAACTGAGTTGGTCGTTACGAATCGTATTCCGGCCATCTTTGTTGAGACGAGTGTTTCGCCACGCACGATAGAAGCGGTGCAGAACGCTGCTCGCGCTGTTGGCCATGAGGTGCGGGTGGGTGGTGCACTCTACTCCGACTCGCTGGGTGAACCTGATGGGCCGGCCGGTACCTATTTCGGGATGATGCGGCACAATATGCAGACAATAGTCGAGGCCTTAACGTCGTAGGATGGAGGTTGTGATGGAAATCGCAGTGGATATTCAGGATTTGACAGTGGCGTATGGCGATAAACCTGTCTTGTGGGATGTTGATCTGCAAGTGCCACGAGGGGTATTGATGGCCATCATTGGCCCGAACGGCGCCGGCAAGACAACATTACTCAAATCGACGCTGGGGCTTGTCAAACCGGCGGCAGGCAGTGTACGGATTTTTGGGAAACCGTATGAACAGCAGCGCCATTTGATCGCTTACGTTCCGCAACGCAGTAGTGTTGATTGGGATTTTCCGACAACGGTGCTCGATGTTGTGTTAATGGGGCGCTATGGTCATCTGGGTTGGTTCCGTCGTCCAGGACGTGCCGAGCGTGCAGCAGCACTTGCTGCACTCGAACAGGTGCAGATGGCCGAGTTTGCTCATCGCCAGATCGGTCAGCTCTCTGGGGGGCAACAGCAGCGCGTGTTTTTAGCCCGTGCGCTGGCGCAGGATGCCGAGATTTACTTTATGGACGAGCCGTTTCAGGGGGTTGATGCGGTCACCGAACGCGCCATCATCAATATCTTGCGAGATTTGCGGGCTGCCGGTAAGACGGTTGTGGTCGTTCACCATGATTTGCAGACGGTGACCGAATATTTCGATCAGGTTGCACTGATCAATGTGCGTCGGATCGCCGCTGGGCCGGTGCATGATGTTTTTACCGAAGCAAACCTACGCGCAACGTATGGTGGTCGGCTGGCGCTGCTTGAGACGAGTCGGGTTGCAGCTCCTGCTTCGTCGGCTGCTCCGGCGCCAGGTGATTAATGGGCTGGCGGAGGTGACCAATGGAGCTGTTTACCGATTATACTTTGCGCACAGTGACGATTGGTGCGATGCTCCTGGGAGCGATCAGTGGTTTTCTTGGCTGTTTCGCTGTGCTGCGTCGTCAAGCTCTCCTCGGTGATGCGATGTCACACGCAGCACTGCCCGGTATTGCACTGGCGTTTCTGCTTACCGGTCAGCGCGATCCGTTTATCTTGTTCGTTGGCGCCGCTAGCGCTGCTTTGCTGGCGGCACTCTGGCTACTCGTTGTGGTACGTACCGCACGGATCAAGGATGATGCAGCATTGGCGCTGATCTTGGCCGTCTTTTTTGGTTTTGGCCTGGTGTTACTCTCGTATTTGCAACGGCAACCCAATGCAGCACAGGCTGGTTTGAAGAGTTTTCTATTCGGTCAGGCGGCTGCGCTCATTGAACGTGATTTGTGGGCAATGCTGGTGGTTGGGGTTCCGGCCCTCGCCCTCGTGCTGATCTTCTGGCCGCAGGTAAAGTTGGTCACTTTCGATCCCGACTTTGCTCGTAGCATCGGCCTACCGGTGCGTGGATTTGATGTGTTACTGACCGTTGTGATAGTAGCCGCTATTGTGATTGGAATCCAGACTGTCGGGGTTGTGTTAATGAGCGCGATGCTGGTTGCGCCGGCGGTAGCTGCCCGACAATGGACGAACCGGCTCGAAACGATGGTGGTGCTGGCAGCGGGTTTCGGTGCACTGGCAGCAATGGCTGGCGCCTGGCTGAGTACCCTCGGTGAGGGGTTGGCAACCGGCCCGCTGATTGTTTTGATGATGAGTCTGGTAACGGTTCTTTCACTAGTGTTTGCACCTGGACGCGGTCTACTATGGCGTAATCTTCGTCGCCGACAGGTTCTTCAGGCCAGTTAAGCGAGGAACACGATGAGTCCCCAACTTGAAGTCCAGTTGATTGCGGTAATCGTTGCCACTACCTGCACGCTCCCCGGTGTCTTTCTGGTCTTGCGCCGAATGGCAATGCTCAGTGACGCTATCAGCCATACGGTCTTACTCGGTATTGTACTGGCTTACCTGATTAGCAATTCCCTAACTTCGCCACTGCTCTTTATCGGTGCGGTTGCGATGGGTGTGATAACGGTGTGGTTGGTCGAACTGGTCAGCGGTAGCCGATTGGTGCATGAAGACTCTGCGATTGGCCTGGTCTTTCCGGCACTCTTCGCGCTGGCAGTGCTGCTTATCTCACGCTTTGCCGGGAATGTGCACCTCGACACCGATAGCGTCTTGCTCGGCGAACTCGCGTTTGCGCCGTTTGACCGCATTGTGTTCTTTGGCCTTGATCTGCCGCGAGCACTGGTTGGTGGTATCGGTACGCTCATTCTCAATCTGACACTGCTGCTTCTCTTCTACAAAGAGTTGAAGCTGGTCACGTTCGATCCGGCACTGGCCGCCACCCTTGGCTTCACGCCGACCCTGATCCACTATGGTTTGATGACCAGCGTCTCGCTCACTGCGGTAACGGCCTTTGATGCGGTTGGTTCTGTGTTGGTCGTTGCCCTAATGATCGCCCCACCCGCCACGGCCTATCTTCTGACCGACCGCCTCCCCCGTATGATTGTCCTCAGTGTTGCGATTGGTATTGCTGCTGCACTCAGCGGCTATTGGCTGGCCCGCCTGTTCGATGTCTCGATTGCCGGAACGATGGCTACGATGACCGGTGTTGCCTTTTTAGGCACCTTTCTTTTTGCACCACGGCGAGGAATTGTTGCGCAAGTTCGTCAGCAGCAGATTAATCGTGAACGGTTTGCGCTGCAAATGCTGACCCTCCATTTACTCAATCACGAGGGCACCGGCAACGCCGGGGTTGAGTGTCACCCTCATCACCTGATCGAAGAGTTGCGTTGGCCGGCATCATTTGCTGTGACCATTGTGCGACGAGCCGAACAGAAAGGGTTGGTGCAGCGCCAGGGTGAATTACTCATCTTGACCGAGCAGGGTCGGCAGTTTGCGGATGCGGCGATAGTGGCTTAGAAGGTGCTGGGACGGACGAGGCTCGCGATCTGTCCCTGATACGGCTGGCAAGCACCTGCGGAACAAAGGACGCTTTGAGGCATTCGCCTGGCTCCTCCGTTCAACCGCTACAGGGGCAGATCGGATCCGGCCTTGCCGGTGCGTTAGAATCTCGCCGGCGGGTGTAGATGGGATATCTCTCCTTGCTCATTCCTACATGTCTGCGCTCGCAACATCGATACGCCAAATGGCTACGGCCTGTCGGGCCATCTCTTGCTGACGTTGTTCGAGTAGCGCAGGTGTCCATTCTTCTGGTGCCATGTCTGAAATCTGACGAGTCAGCATATATGCACTCTGACTGTACACGGCTTGTTTTTCGGAATAGAGGGCATTCCCTACTCGTCGATTATCAGCAGGACTCAGGAGCGTCAGATTACCGAGGCGGTAGATAGCCATTTCCCACTGGATACGTGGAAATGATTCTTCCCATTCTTGGGTTGGATTTTCGGGCAAGATGTGTTCAATTGAGGCAGGATCAGTTTCGGGATCACAGGATCGACCAGACAAGTGACTTTCGAGCCTGGTCAGGATGTACTTGACAACTTTCTTGCGTTGTCCGCTGGTAGGTAGGGAAAGAGTAGCAAAATCGTTCATGAATTTTTGATCAGGAACATAAATCGGCTTCAAAAGAGCAAAAATCGCTGATGGTAATGTAGCCCGCTTTTCAATGATCGCCCGTGCCGCTGAGTGATATATCGACTCTAGTTCATTTGGGTTTAACGCACTGACTACGGTGTAACGAAATGAAATGATACTAATCATTCTGAGTACGCGCACGAAGTTATCAGGTGTAAGATGCTCCCAGGCGGCAAAGAGCACCGGCATCATCTGGCGGACACAAAACAAGGTGAGTTCACGCACATACTGTCGTGCATCAGGGAGATCAAGCCAATAGCCGTGAGTCGGGTCTGATAAAGCGGCAAACAGTTCAGCACGTGGCTCCAACGCATCGATCAGCGCAAATACCTGTTGAGGTATTTGTACCCGTTCACGTACCAGTTTGAACAAACGTTGGCTACGTACATTTGCCACTTCACATAGCAGGTGATAGCGAAGAAACTCTGGGAATCGTTCTGGTGTAACCGTCTCGATAAGTCGTTGCCAGCGGCGTTGGAGAGCTTGCATATCGCTTGACACCCTGATCCGCGAGAAAAGGTAGTTTTTGAGCAAGTCGGTAATGGTCAATTCAAGACCACGAGCGTTGAGCGTTTCAAAGATGGTGTAGGCGTTCAGTTCATCAGCAACTGTGATCAGAATGAAGAGCAATCGCCGGGCAATGGTTTCTGACAAGAGACGGGTGATCACTGCACCGTCAAGCTGATCCTTAAACAGGTCATTCAGTTTTTCTTTGAAATACTGAAAGCATTGCCACAACAAGCGGTTGGATCGCGGTAAACCTCGCGGGTTGAGTGGGGTACGTAATTGGACAAGATAATCCTGATACAGGGGGTCGTCAGTCTGGTTAAGTGTCAGCCGACTACTCTCAACCAGTGAGGCCGGGTCACGCTCGCCAATGAATCGATGACGCAGCTCGCGCATGCGTTCGCGATTACGATCCGGATCGATCCCCCGTTGCGCAAGCTCACTGAGCAGGGCAATTACTGCCAACGACAGGATACTCAGCGTGGCCATGCGCTGTTGCCCATCAATAATGAGGAGATCGCGATCGCTCTCAGCTTGAACCACCAACGCACCCATATAGTGGTAACTGTCGGTCTGCTTGTGGAGATCAACAATATCATTCCACAGATCGTCCCACTGCTCTTCATTCCACGAATAGTCGCGTTGGTACGGCGGTACGCGGTAGCGTTTCCCATTTCCGATCAGTTCGAGGTAACTGATCGTGCGCGTATTCAACATTGGACCCAGACTCATAAGCGATCCCCTTTGGAACAGTGTTCTCTAACCTCGCGCACGGTATCATAGCAAATCTTCACGCAGGACGGTACTGTTATGCTGAGGAATCGTCACCTTCCCTTCCCTGGATGAGAGCTGGACGTGTGTCTGAAATACGAGATGCACCGCCAAAGCGCACGGCCGGAACAATGCTGGGTTGGAACGAGGTGTGAATCTAATCTATGGACCGCTGAAGCCACACTTTAGCAGTTCAAGGGATAACTTCACTGCAAAAAGGTGATCTTCTCACCACAGAGACCGCGGAGATCACAGAGACTAACGATAATTTTATCTATCGTTGAACATGGGGGTGTAAAAATTTTTCTTCCATGCGCCCAATGGCCAAAAATGATTATTCATACATCTTAGACGCTCTGCGTACTCTGTGTGCTCCGTGGTGAGTTTTTGCAGTGGGCTCAGGGATGAGTACGATCCGCTTGGAGACCAATTCGGTCACGCAGTACCGGATAGCATTGCGCCAACTGCGAGGCGTATCAATCCCGTCCGTTTTCCCCTTCCGTACGCTGACGCCTGTAGTTGATAGGATGAAATACAGGGGCATTGCTAAGATTGGTATCACACTACCCGTTCTGCACCAGCGTAAATGTTAAACGACGCGCCGCGTAGAAACCCGATCAGGGTGATGTTGAACTGCTGAGCCAGCGACACTGCGAGCGCGGAAGGCGCTCCGACTGCAACCACAATCGGGATGCGCCCTACCAGTGCTTTCTGCATAATCTCAAAACTAGCCCGTCCACTGACCATTAACATCGACTGTGCCAGGACATCACGCCGCTCATTGAGCAGATATTCGCCGATCAACTTATCAACAGCGTTATGACGCCCAACGTCTTCATAGAGTGCGTAAAGCTGACCATCAGGCGCGAAGAGCGCCGCCGCGTGCAGTCCTCCTGTGCGCGAGAACAGTGCCTGGGCTTGCTGTACCTTCCGGTCGAGGCCGGTTAGCACGGTGGAGCTTACCCGGATGGGTGGATGATCATCGAGCGGGGTACATCCGCGCAGGCGCAGCGACTCTAGCGAGATTTTGCCACAGACGCCACATGATGATGAGACGAAAAAGAGTCGGCGGACGTGGTCGAGATTGATCTCGAGCGCTGGCCGTAGGGTGACAATCAGCGTGTTGAAACGTGTTTCTTCATCGCGATTCGCATCGAGGCAATACCGGATCGTCGCAATATCACGGCGCTCACGGATAATCCCTTCGCTGAACAAAAATCCGGCGGCCAGTTCAACATCGGCGCCTGGAGTACGCATGACCGTTGCCAGTGGAATGCTATGCGTATCACCCTGGGTAACCAGCCGAATCTCAAGCGGTTCTTCAACCACAACCGCATCTTTCGTCTGTTGGCGGTGCCCTTCTCGCACCTTTATAACAGTACGGCGCTGGAATCCTACTCGTGAAATCATCTGCTTGACCTTACTTTACCACATGGTTGAATGTGCTCTCTCTTGCTCTGCCGTGGCAGAGGGGAGATGAGAACCGCCCGCTGCACTACCGGGTTTCCTGCATCACAGTGTCTTTTACCGGATGGATGCTTACCAGAGCCTTATAGGCCGGTACTCCGGCAACCGGATCACGCCGATGTGCATCAATCAAGACATTACCCTCCGGCCAATGTACCTGCACGTTGCCCGGTTTGAGGTCGGCAAACTTAATTCGGGCGCGCATCTCGCCGGTTGCTGAACGGAGCACAACCCAGTCGCCTTCGCGCACACCGAGCCTGTCTGCATCAGATGGATGCATCAGCACATCATCACGATGGGCGCCGTTAAGCGGATCACGTTCACTGTGAATGAGTGAATTGAACTGCTTGCCTCGTCGGGTCTTGAGTACAAACATATCGGGAGGTAATGATATGGTCGGAGGAGTAAGCGGGGTAAAGACAGCCCGACCGTCAGGTGTGCCGAAGTGACCATCGCGACACAGAATACGGCCACCCCATTGAACATGATCGCCTGCTCGTTGCAGATGTTGAATCCCCTCATATTCGGGCACTATACGGGCAATCTCACGCCGAATCTGCTGCCCATCACTGAAGTGGATGAGATGCGCTCGTTCGGGTTGCGTTCTTTCTGCAACATTGAGCAAAATCTCCCATTCACTGCGCGCCTCAGCCGGTGGTGGTGAAATGTACGGCGAGAAAATAATTTCGCGCTCGGTAGTTGTTTCCGTACCACCATCACGCTGTTCGTAACGGGTTGCCGCCGGTAGCAAGATAACCGTCTCGGCTGGATCAACCAGCATTTGCGTTGTCAGCACGATGTCTTGATGTACCCGCAATCGTGGCCGACCGAGCGCCGTCCGAATGTAGTCAGGGTTGGGCATTGTATCGAGAAAGTTTCCCCCAACCGCGTAGAAAACATCGAGTTCGCCAGCAGCAGCGGCATCGAGCATCTCGCCGCAGCTCAAACCCTTCCTATCAGGCACCGTGAAACCCCATTGTTCACTCAACCAGCGTGCGGATTCTGTGTTTATCGGTCGGCCACCAGGAAATGTTGTAGCGGTACAACCCATCTCACCGCCGCCTTGCACCCCGCTATGGCCGCGGATCGGCATTACCCCGCAATACTCACGTCCAATAAAACCACGAGCCAGCGCCAGATTAAGAATGGCTTTAACATTTTCGACCCCATATTCGTGCTGGGTGATGCCCATGCTCCAAACGAACACGGCACTTTTGGCCTGAGCCAATGCCTCGGCGAAGGCCAGCATCTCGGCCTGGGTTGCACCGCTCGCCTGTTCTAGCTCGGCCCACGACTGTTGCGCCAGAGTTGCCTGGACTTCGGCAAAATTGCGGGTATGCGCTTCAATAAACTCGCGATCAAGCCAGTTCTGTTCAATCAGGTGTTTCAGTGTGCCGTTTAAGAAGGCAATATCGCCACCTGTATGAATCTGGAAGAAGCGATCAGCGAGTCGTGTGCCAAACAGAGCACTTTCAAACACACTTGGCACCCAGTAGCGCTCAAGGCCTGGTTCACGGTACGGATTAATCACCATAATTCGCGTGCCATACTGTTTGGCGTAATACAGGTATTTTGTCGTCACCGGCTGATTGTTAGGGGCATCGCTGCCAATAAAGACCAGCAGATCGGTGCCGATCCAATCGCGGTAACTACAGGTCGAAGCGGCAACACCGAGGGTTTGCTTCATTGCCGTCGTGCTCGGTGCGTGGCAGAGACGGGCAGCGTTATCAACATTGTTCGTGCCCAGGAAACGTGCTACTTTTTGAGCAACGTAGTAGGTCTCGTTCGTAATCCCACGTGAGGTTAAATAGAATGCTATCCGTCGTGGATCGGTGTTGCGCATATACGAGGCAATCTCATTCAGGGCCTCTTCCCAGCCGATCCGCCGAAAACCACGCTCACCGCGTCGCCGTATCATCGGGTACGGGAGTCGGCCTAATGATCGGAGCTCTCGTCCATTCAGATGGTGTAAGGTGCTCACATCGTGCAGGCGTTGAACATCCAGGGGTGGCATTGTGTTCAGGCGCAGCAGATTCAGACGTACCGTACAGAGGTGTACGCCCTTCATTGTGAAATCACGTAACCCAGCCGTTCCCAATGCGCAACCATCGCACACACCTTCGTTCAAGATGCGCCACGCCTTGCCGAGGTTGTCGCGATTCTCCCAGACAGTGCGTACAATTTCCCAATAGTGGTTGGGCTTGATCTGGCCCAACCCATTCGGTACCAGGCTCACCCACGTTGCGGGATTCCAGCGCCGTCGCTTCATAGTGCCACCTCGTGGTTTGTTGTTACCGGGAATCTCTATGTATTGTACCAGTAAATACCGGTGAGGCGGCAACGTTTGCTGAAACAAGTATTTGTGAAAAGTTTCCAGATGTCGGTCATCGAATGGGGACAGAAGGCTTCGACGTGCTTTCTCTTGCGTAGGTGGAGGCGTGGCGCTTCTCGTTCCAACGATGGTCTGTGACCAATCGCTGTGATCGCGCCGTTCATGCTCGATACCACAAGTAGACGTGAGTTCTGTCTCTCCTGCAAGTGGCCTAATGGGTGGTGTGCTGATGCAATATACTGCACGATACCGTCACTGTATCGTACAAGGAGTGGATTCTTCAGGCCGTTTCATCGTGTCGGCTGGCAACGAACGCTGTAGCGACACGAGTCGCAAAAGCCAGAATCGTCTCCCAATCCCATCCCTGCCAGATACCGTATACCACCCCTGCCCGAAAGACGTCGCCAGCGCCGGTTGTATTCGTGACAACAGATGAAGCTGGTGTGACTTCGTACCATTTGCCCGATACCAGCACACGAGCCGGTTGCGACCCGGCAGTGAGAAAGATCGGGGCGCCGCGCACGTGTTGCAACACCGTAGCTTGATGAAGCGGATCGGCTCCGAGCAGATCAGCCGATGTCACAATGACATCGGCTGCCTGAGCCAGAGGGTCGGTCGGCTCGGCTACATCACCTGCCACGACAAACCGGTTGAGGCGCCTTGCCAGCAGGGCAACGTCGGCGGTGTGGAGACCGTAACGACTGACACTCACGATCTGAGACATCGCCAGTTGATCGGGCTGTGGCGGAGTAGCCGCAGTTTGCCGGCGCAGAGCAATGATAGTTCGTTCACCGTCAGGGGTGATAAGAATATGGCAGACCGGTGTTGCTACATCGGCACGGCGCTCGATATGGGTCATGAGACCGAGCGTTGTCAGCTCAGCAGCGATGAGATCGCCAGCCGGATCATAACCCAACCGATCGCCGTACAGTAGGGGTTGCGCCCCCAGGCTTACCAGCGCACGTGCCTCATTGAGCGCATTGCCACCGGCCACCCAGCGACTATTCAGCGCGTGCAGACCACTACCCGGCTGTGGCCAGTGTGGCAACCAGATGTAGAGATCGGCACAAATTGATCCATAACAGAGGAGGTCAGACATTGAATGAAAGCTCGCAATATTCATGCGGGCATCAAGCCGACACCCGCCAGGGGTAGAAACACCCCCAGCGGCTATGAACGTAAACGTCTGCTACACTCCGGTCGATGCAACAGGCGTTTGCGGCCCACGATTATTCTGGTAATGTGAGCCGTTTTGATCACTGGTCGCTGTTGGCATCCGACTGAGCGCAATTCGCAGCACCTCATCCATCGAGGAGACCGGAATAAGGTTCAGCTCACGCCGCACCTTCTCGGGCAACTCGCCGATGTCTTTGGCATTTTCTTTAGGCAAGATGAATGTACGGATGCCGGCACGGTGTGCGGCCAGGGTCTTCTCTTTCAGACCACCGATAGGCAACACCTTCCCGCGCAGTGTTACCTCACCGGTCATTGCCACGTCACGTCGTACAGGTGTCCCGGTAAGTGCACTGATTAGCGCCGTTGTCAGCGTAATACCGGCGGAAGGACCATCTTTCGGGACGGCGCCTTCGGGAATATGAATATGGATGTTCAGCTCTTCAAAAATCTTCGGATCGATACCGAACTCAGCAGCTCGTGAGCGCACATAGCTCACCGCAGCCTGGGCGCTTTCCTTCATCACTTCGCCGAGCTGACCGGTCAGTTGGAGTTGACCCTTCCCCTTAAACGGCAACACTTCGATACTGAGAATATCACCGCCGGCGCTCGTCCAGGCTACCCCGGTTGCTACCCCGACCTCATCTTTTTCCTCGACGATGCCAAAGGTATAACGCTCAGGGCCGAGGTATTGCAGCACTGCCGCCTCGTCAATCACGAACTTCTGCGGTGTACTATCTGAAGATTCGCTTTGTTCGGCAACCTTGCGCGCCACCTTCCGGCATAGGCTGGCGATCTCGCGCTCGAGGTTGCGCACACCGGCCTCGCGTGTGTACTCGCGAATGAGCTTGATGATTGCGCCGTCGGTAAATTCGATCTGATCTTCACGCAAACCATGGGCTTCACGTTGCTTGGGGATCAGGAAACCACGGGCAATCTCCATCTTCTCGTCTTCGGTATAGCCGCTGATCTCAATAATTTCCATCCGATCACGCAACGGTAACGGGATAGGTTCGAGCTGATTCGCCGTTGCGATAAAGATCACCTTACTAAGATCGAACGGAATCTCGAGGTAATGATCGCTAAACGCATTGTTCTGTTCTGGATCGAGCACCTCGAGTAATGCTGAGGTGGGATCACCACGGAAGTCAATCCCGATCTTATCGACCTCATCAAGCACGTACACCGGACTGCGCGATTTCGCCGTCTTCATTGCCTGAATAATCCGGCCAGGCATTGCCCCTATATACGTCCGCCGATGCCCACGAATCTCGGCTTCATCACGCACACCACCCAGGCTGGTACGCACAAATTTGCGCCCTAATGCACGAGCAATACTGCGCCCAAGGCTAGTCTTGCCGACACCAGGCGGGCCAACGAAACAGAGAACCGGTGCACGCAGTTTATCACCAGCCAGCTTACGCACGGCCAGATATTCCAGAATACGCTCTTTCACCTTTTCGAGACCGTAGTGGTCTTCGTCGAGCACCCGCCGCGCCTCGGTAATACTGATCTCAGGCAATTCTTCATCGGCCCAGGGCAACGAAAGAATCCAGTCGAGATAGGTGCGGATCACACCGGACTCAGGATTATGCATTCCCTGCTGCGAGAGTCGCTTCAGTTCATGCAGGGCCTGATTCTTCACGTACTCTGGTGCGTTCAGCTCGTTAATCCTACGCCGCAGTTCATCAATCGGGTCTTCACCCTCTTCATCTTCACCCAACTCGCGGCGGATCACACGCAATTGTTCACGCAAGAAATACTCTCGTTGACTCTGGTCAAGAATTTCACGAGTATCTTGCTGGATTTTCACCCGCAGCTTCAAGAGTTCAAGCTGGCGGGCCAGAATCAGGTAAGCCTTGCGTAGGCGCTCAACCGGATCAAGGGTATTGAGAATCTCAAGCCGATCTTTGAAATCGAATGCCGGCCCCCAGGTCACAATATCGGCCAGATGTCCAGGCCGATCGATGCGATGGACAAACTGTACCGCTTCTTGGGGTACCTCACCGAGATGCTCAACAAACTCGTCAACCTGCTGTTTGACCGTCTCCATCAGCGCTTCGACCTCAATACCGCTCACCGGCGAATCAAATACAGGTCGGCAGCGCACTCGATAGAAGGGGGTAATCTGAACCGCTTCGATAATCTGTGCGCGATGCTTCCCTTCCAGAATCACTCGTGCCGTGCCATCGGGGAGCTTGGCAAACTCTTGCAGTTGGGCGATCACCCCGATAGGTGGCAAATTTTGCGGTTGGTTACTTTTATAGCCTTCAAGCTGGTTCTCGCGGACAAAAATGAGTAAGACGTCGCGATCTTCTTCCCATGCCCGCTCCATAGCCCGATAGGATTTCCCCTGTGGCACTTGGAGGGGAATGGTCATGTGTGGCATAATCACCATTTCGCCGAGCACAACCATCGGTAGGCGGCGCTCAGGTTCGGTGAGCAGATCGTCTTGCTCTTCGGGCAGATCATCAAACATTGACATTGGTTCATTCATAAGACTGTTATCTCCTGCGTTCAGAGTGAACGTTTCTCACACCATGTATCATTCTCGTACTACCCGACAACCTTTGTCGGTGTTGACTGGCGGAATTGCAGTTCGTACAGACGGGTATATACGCCATCACGATCTAGCAATTCCTGATGTGTTCCAATCTCGACTACTTCACCGGCTACTATCACCGCAATCCGGTCGGCGCGCTGCACTGTACTCAGCCGATGGGCAATAACGATGCTGGTGCGACCGGTCATTAAGCGTTCTAACGCCTCTTGTACTAACCGTTCACTTTCACTGTCGAGTGAACTGGTTGCTTCATCCAGGATCAAAATCCGTGGATTTTTGAGGATCGCACGGGCAATGGCGATCCGCTGTCGCTGACCACCGCTCAGGCGTACACCACGTTCGCCGACCAGGGTATCGTAGCCCTCGGGTAACTGACAAATGAAATCGTGGGCATTCGCCATACGGGCGGCGGCTTCAATATCAGCATCGCTGGCATCAAGCCAGCCATAGCGAATGTTATCACGAATACTTCCACTAAAAAGCTGTGTTTCCTGGGGTACGATCCCGATCTGTTCACGCAGCGTATGGATCTGCACTCGTCGCACATCGTAACCGTCGATCCGCACACTACCGGCAGTCACATCATAAAAACGTGGGATCAGACTGGCAATAGTGCTCTTACCGGCACCACTCGGCCCAACCAGCGCCACCATTTCACCCGCTTCGATGGTCAGAGATAGGTTTCGTAGAACCGGTGGTGCCGATACTCCGTTGTTTGCGTGCAGAGACTGATACGCGAATGACACCTCTTGAAACTCAACCCGACCCCGCACAGGCGGGAGCGGAATAGCATCGGGCGCATCGACGACACGTGGTTGCTGATCGAGCAACTCAAACACGCGCGTCATAGCGCCGAGTGCTTCCTGCATCTGACCAAACAACGTGGCAAATGAGCCCATCGATCCGGCAGCCGTTGCTGCAAAGAACAGGAAAGATACGAGATCGCCGGGAGTCAGGTTGCCGGTTGTTACCAGGTAGCCGCCAATTGCCAGAATACCGATCAACGTTACCCACACTGCCAGCGACATAACCGGCTGAAAAATTGCTCGGATGCGGGCACGCCGCAGAGCTGTGGTCACCGTGGTTGCAATGGCTGCCCGAAAACGGGCAATCTCGTAGGCTTCACGTCTGAACGAACGTACCACTCGTATTCCAGCAACCGTTTCTTCCAGGATGCTGGTTGCATCGGCCAGCCGATCTTGCACCGTTGTTGAGACAAGGCGAAGCCGATGTCCGAACCAGATCGCGATCAAAACCAGCGTCGGCACCAGGAGCAACGCTAATCCACTGAGTTGCCATGAAACCACAACCATCAAGATCACAGCGCCGAGCAACTGAATAACACCCTGGAGCAGCGTTGCTAAGCTGGTCGTCACCGTTGATTGAATAAGTGTCACATCATTGGTCACCCGCGACGTAATCTCACCTGTTCGCCGCTGCTCAAAGAAGGCTAGATCGAGCGTCTGCAAATGCTCGTAGGCAGCGATTCGCAGATCACCGACCACGCGCTCACCCACAAAGCTTAGACAATAGGTCTGGATCACACCGGTAACGAGCTGTCCCAATACTACCAAACCGAGGATCTGGGCAAGCTGCGGCATAGGTAATGCCTGATCACCAGTGATCAGATTTACTACCTGCCCTATAGCCAACGGAACGATCAGCCCTAAACCGGAGCCGATAATGATGGCGATCATTGCTGCCACCATCCAACCACGGTACGGACGGAGATAGGTGAACAACCGTGACCAACCAGCACTACCGGTATTCAGGGATGGCAGCGTTAATTGGAACGGTACCCGCAACAATGTCCTCTCCTTCGACGAAGACAGGTACTCTCGTCTTCGTCTACCATCTGTCGTTCACGCAAGTCGACCCGCTTCACTCCGTTCGAGAATGCGCGACATACCGACTAACACCCCTTCAAGTAATTCCAGCAACCGTTCGGTATCGGCTGCCGGAAGATGACCGAGGGCAGCGTGAATTTGCTCACGCCGTGCCTGACGAATCTCGGCAATCAGTGCTAAACCCCGTGGAGTCACCTGTACCATTACTTGCCGACGATCTCGCTCGTGGCGTGTGCGCTCGACCAATTGCTTGTCGAGCAGACGATCAACGACACCGGTAAGGGCTGCTGCCGACTGCTGCGTCGCTTCGGCGAGGTCCGACATCTTGCATTCACCGTTGGTCTGGGCCAAGTGTAACAGGGTGTAAAACTGGGTCAGCGTCAGATTAAACCGTTCATCGTCAAGAAGCTGGATGAACTGGCGCTGTGCCAGCCAACTGATACGCAAGATCATCTGCTCAATAGCGTCGAGTGTCGAGGAGCTATTCATTTCATCGACCAGCTTTGATTCGGTCATGCGTTGCCCTATTGCTAGCGTGTATAGATATTCAACAATGTTGAGTATACCAGAGGCAAGTAATCTTGTAAAGGCAAGATGTTCAAGATGTTCGGATGTCCTTCCTCACTCCTTCATCACCACATCTATACGCTACAAACGCCGAAATGCCCTGGAGGGTACGGGGAGATTTCGGACCTCGATTTCTCTTGACAAAGCATTTGCTATTCGGTACGATAGATATGGAACCCATAACTAGACGCACATAATTTCACAGTTGTACGTGCCGCCCTTATAGCGTAGCTGTTGTCCTGCTATCCTTATTTTGCTACGTGCAGGCAAGAACAGCTTTCCTGTGGTAGTGATTGACCGAATTGGTCAGTTCACAAGGAGCCAGTGTGAAGATCGTCGGTAATTACACGTTTGCCGCTCGTCGTGAAGAGGTGTGGGCTGCGTTAAATGATCCAGAAGTATTGGCCCGCACAATTCCTGGCTGTCAACGTCTTGAACAAGTTGGCGAAAACGAGTATGAGAGCACACTGAAGGTAGGCTTACAGGCAGTTCGTGGTGTGTATAGCGGGCGGGTCAAGATTGACAATCTGCGTCCTCCCGAGTACTACGAAATACACGTTGACGGTAAAGGGAACAACGGTTTTCTTAAGGGTTCTGGGAGTATTCAGCTTCGCGAAGAGAATGGGCATACCATTCTGGATTATGGTGGTGAAGCGCATGTTGGTGGCACGATTGCCAGTGTCGGTCAACGTTTGCTCGACGGTGCAGCCAAGACGCTTATCTCACAAAGTCTCAAAGCCTTAGCTGCTCAGATTGAAGCCCGGCGTGCTGGACAGGTAACCTCTGACACTCCCGCAGTGGCAGATGAACCTTCACCAGCTCCTACGGCTTCGGCTGCTGAGCCGATTACGACGACCTCCGAACCTGTTTCGTCTCAGACTTCATCTACTGAACCGACTGAACCAACAGCTTCATCGCCACAGTCAACACCGGCTTCACCACCAGGCGCTGCCGAATCACCTTCATCGGCGACTACTGATTCCGCTTCGTTCCGTCGCACAATCCATGTTCCAGCCGGGGAAGGTTTGAGCGAGATCGACGTTGCTCTAGGTGTCGTTGAAGACTTCTTGAAAGAGCGTCCGTGGGTGCCGTGGGTCATTATTGCTTTCTTGCTTGGTTATTTACTCGGTCAGCGACGCTAATAGTGCGTCGCCGGTGATGCGCATATTCAGTTCATTAACTGGGCGATCTTGCTTTCACTCTTACCCCACCTGGTTCGCCCGCTCTGATCGCAGGTAGTTGGTAGTTCGCTTTACAGACAACGAGGAGGTTGGAGAGTGACAACGATTACGGTCACGGTCAACGGTGTTCGCTATACCAGCGAGGTAGAACCTCGTTTGCTGCTGGTACATTATCTGCGCGAGCACCTGAATCTGACGGGAACTCACATCGGGTGTGATACCAGCCAGTGTGGTGCATGTGTCGTGCATGTCAACGGTGTCAGCGTGAAGTCGTGTACGATGCTGGCGGTACAGTGTGACGGTGCCGAAATCACTACGATTGAAGGCCTGGCTCAGGATGGTCAGCTCCATCCGTTGCAGGAAGGTTTCTGGGAGAAGCATGGTCTTCAATGCGGATTTTGCACGCCTGGGATGATCATGGCTGCTGCCGATCTGCTCAAACGCAACCCCAATCCGAGCGAAGAGGAAATCCGCCACGGTCTCGAGGGAAACCTCTGTCGTTGTACCGGCTACGAGAACATCGTCCGAGCGGTTCGCTACGCTGCCGAAAAGATGGCAGCAATGCAAGCTGCTAATTAATTCGTTCGATAACAGTTCACAAAGAACCTAGTGAGGAGTCAAGGATGACCGCTACCGAAATGAAGGAGCGACTGGTTGGGCGGGCGCTGAAGCGCCGGGAGGATCCGAAGCTGATTACCGGACACGGCAACTATCTCGATGACATCAAGTTGCCGGGTATGCTACACATTGCGCTGGTGCGTAGCCCATACGCGCATGCGAAGATTGTTTCTATCGATGCCAGCAAAGCTCTGGCTATGCCGGGTGTCGTGGCTGTCTTTACCGGCAAAGATATGCTCGACATTAATCCAATGCCGGCGGCCTGGCAGGCTGCGGGGGTCAAGAATTATCCTGTTCCCCCTCGAGCACTAGCGGTTGATAAAGTGGCGCTCGTAGGTGATCCGGTGGCGATGGTGGTAGCCGAGAATCGGTACATCGCCCGTGATGCAGCCGATGCAGTTGAGGTTGAGTACGAACCCTTGCCAGCAGTTGTCGATGCGCGCAAGGCAGTTGAACCGGGTGCACCCCAGATCCACGAGGCAGCACCTAACAATATTGTGTTCGAGTGGGAGTGTGGGAATAAAGCAGCCGCCGATGCGGCAATTGCTAGCGCTGAGGTTGTGGTCAAGGAAGAGATTATCAATCAGCGCCTGATTCCTACCCCCATGGAGACACGCGGTTCGATTGCACGTTACGACGCTGCAACCGGCGAATGGACCGTCTGGATGACTTCACAAGCGCCACACGTGCATCGCCTCCTGCTCACAGCGTTTGTCTTCGGGGTCCCTGAAACCAAACTGCGCTGCATCGCCCCTAACGTTGGTGGTGGTTTCGGGCAGAAAATCTTCTGCTACAACGATATGGCCTTCACGATGTGGGCCGCACGCAAGCTGGGGCGTCCGGTGAAGTTTGTAGAAGATCGCTCCGAAAATTACAAGTATTCTACCCATGGGCGTGACCACATTACTGAGGCTGAACTGGCCGGTACCCGTGATGGAAAGATTACCGGTTTACGGGTGAAGACGTGGGCGAATATCGGTGCCTACTTCTCGACCGTTGCCGCTGGTATCCCAACAACGCTGTATGGCCGGATCATCACCGGTGTATACAAGATACCGGCTGCATATGTGCACGTCACGGGTGCCTATACCAACACGGCGATGGTCGATGCCTATCGTGGCGCCGGTCGCCCAGAGGCGAGCTATCTGATCGAGCGGATGGTCGATCGGTTTGCTGCCGAAATCGGTATGGATCCGGCGGAGGTGCGGCGCAAGAACTTTATCCAGCCAGAGGATTTCCCCTACGATAACGGGCTTGGCCTGTTGCCCTACGATAGTGGGAACTACGAACCGGCCCTGAACAAGGCGCTCGAAATTGCCGGTTATGCCGAGTTTCGTAAGCAACAGGCAGAATTGCGCAAGCAGGGTCGCTATCTGGGTATCGGAATTTCATCGTATGTTGAGATCTGCGGTATCGCTCCGAGTGCCTGGATGGGTGGTCAGGGCTGGGGAGCTGGCCTCTGGGAGAGTGCCAATGTGCGGGTCCATCTGACCGGTAAAGTAGTGGTCACAACCGGCTCACTCCCGCACGGGCAAGGTCTTGAAACAACCTTTGCTCAGATCGTTGCCGACGAGCTGGGTGTGCCGATTGATGATGTCGAAATTCAATGGGGTGATACGCAAGGCACACCGTTCGGCTACGGTACGTATGGTTCACGCTCGCTGGCCGTCGGTGGTGTGGCAATCAAGCGTAGTGTCGATAAGATTAAGGAGAAGGCACGTAAACTGGCAGCCCACCTGCTCGAAGCGAACGAGGCCGATATTGTCTTCGAGAACGGCCGCGCTTACGTCAGAGGTTCACCCGACAAGGCAAAGACCATCGGTGAATTGGCCGCAGCAGCGGCGGTCGCCTACAATTTACCGCCTGGGATGGAGCCATTCCTCGATGAGACCAGCTATTACGATCCGCCGAACTGTACGTTCCCCTTCGGTACTCACGTAAGCATCGTTGAGGTCGATCCTGAAACCGGTCACGTGAAGTTGCTGCGCTATATCGCCGTAGATGACTGCGGCAATCAGATCAATCCAATGATCGTTGAAGGTCAGATTCATGGCGGTATTGCGCAGGGTCTGGCACAGGCTCTCTACGAGGGCGCCGTCTATAATGAGGACGGCCAATTGCTCACCGGTACGCTGATGGACTACGCAGTGCCGACGGCAGCGATGGTTCCCCACATCGAAACCGACCATACGGTTACTCCATCGCCGGTTAATCCGTTGGGTGTCAAAGGTGCTGGCGAAGCGGGGACTATTGCTTCGGCGCAATGCGTGATGAACGCCATTATCGATGCGCTGGCGCCGTTTGGCGTGAAGCACCTCCAGATGCCGGCAACGCCGGAGCGTATCTGGAAGGCGATCCACGGCAGTAAGTAAGGGGTTAAACAGCTTATGGGCACAGGGTGGTTATCGACCTGTGCCCCTCTGTCACGAATAAAAGGGAGTAGCTATGATTCCAGCCCCATTCGATTATTACGCGCCGAACAGTCTGGCCGAGGCGCTGACACTGCTACAGCAGCATGGTGACGATGCTAAGATTCTGGCCGGTGGTCACTCACTCCTCCCGGCAATGAAATTGCGTCTGGCCTCGCCAGCAGTTTTGATCGATATTAACAAGGTTTCCGAACTGCGCGGGATTAAGGTGAACGGTACGGTCGAGATCGGCGCCTTGACGACCTGGAGTGCTATCGAGCAAGATGCCGCATTAGCCAAAGCCTGCCCGATGCTGGCTGAAGCGGTCAGCTTGATCGGCGACATTCAAGTTCGCAACCGTGGCACCATCGGCGGATCACTTGCCCATGCCGATCCGGCTGCCGATATGCCGGCGGTTGTGCTTGCTCTCGATGCCCACATTCACGTAGAAGGCCCCAATGGGCCGCGTGCGATTGCTGCTGCTGATTTCTTCACCGATATGCTGAGCACAGCCCTCGAGCCGGGGGAAATTATTACCTCGATCACGTTCAACAGCCTTGGTCCGGGTGAAGGCGCCGCCTACGCCAAGTTCCCTCATCCGGCCAGTCGCTATGCCATCGTCGGTGCGGCTGCCTACGTGAAAATGGAGAACGGTCAGATCACTGCCTGTCGGGTAGCGATCACCGGTGCCGGACCCAAAGCCGAACGTCAGCCGGCAGTCGAGCAGGCATTGATCGGTACCGATGGCAGCGCTGATGCAATCGCTGCGGCTGCGGCTCATGCGGGTGAAGGGATGGACATGCTCGGTGACATTCACGCCAGTGAAGAGTACCGGCGGGCTATGTGTAAGGTGTATACGAAACGCGCCCTGCTTAAAGCGGTCGAACGGGCACGATAGGGTGAGATGGGAAGATGGGCGGGTAGGCGTTACGCTTACCCGCTTGGTTTTCTATTGAGAGCGATCGGTGACTTTTTACATACGAGCCAAACGATGACATCGTTGCGACTCGATGTTGGCAAGATGATACTCGTGCTGTGTGACCGAATTAGATATGAGCGGGTCTCACAAATCCTTTGGACTGCTGAAGCCACGCTTCAGCAATCTATAACACCTGCATACCGTTCAGGTACATCATCGTTCCAGCCCCGCTCTGATACCACTCTTGGCTGGGAAACCTGTGTCCAATTCCACACAGGATACCCGGTTCTTCTTGACAGAATTGGTATAAGAGTCCCTCCGAAACATTCTGCTAAAGCAGATACTAGGGAGATATATCCTGCAATCCGCGACCATATTCGGGCAATAATGGGCAGCACGCAGGTCATTCAGGAATCGTAAGGGTAAAGCACCGTCTTGTCCCAACCAGCAAGAACGAATTGCTTTGAGGAAAGGAAAGGTAACCTCTCTCCCTAGCCCACCGGTCAAATGACAATAGGGTATCCAAATAGGTTCTAAATGACAGGAGAGGTGACTATTGGCTATGGAGTCGCGAGTTCGGGTGGCAGCAGTACAATTTGGTGTAAGCACAGATCTGACTGCTAATTTGCAAACCTGTCTGCGAATGATTGACCAGGCAGGGAAGGTCAGACCGAACATCATGGTGCTGCCAGAATTTATCAATCACCTTGCCTGGTATGAAAGTCCCGAACACTGCTACGCTGTATCGGTTGCGCCGAATGACTCCTTTTTGCAGGCTATCGCAGCTAAAGCCAAGTTGTATCGCTGCTATATCAAGGTCAATGTCACTATGCGTCGGGAGCACGGCAAGGTCACGGGTACGAATATCCTGTTCGACCCGAGTGGGCAGATTTGTGCCATGAATGACAAGCAAGTCTTAATAGGAAATGAGAACAACTTTTTGACTCCCGCTGCTGACATTGCTCCTGTGATAGAGACTGAATATGGACGGTTGGGAATGTATGCTTGTATGGACGGCGTTATCCCTGAAGTAGCGCGTGCGCTCGCTATTCGACGGTCACACCTGCTGCTCAATAGCCTGAACTCATTTGCGCTTGATGAGGCTTCGCTGCACATTCCGGTGCGTGCAGCGGAGAATAAAGTGTTTGTCGCTGCTGCCAATAAGGTCGGTTCACTTGTCCCTGAAGAACTACGCGAAACAGTTGCAGCGCGATTGAAGATTGCTCCCGAATTTCTTGAAGGGGCAGGAGAAAGTCAAATTGTTGCCCCCGATGGTAAGACCCTGGCAAAAGCGCCAATGCGGGGTGAAGCAGTAATTTTCGCCGATATTGATCTACGCGAGGCGGAAAATAAGCTGCGACCTGATGGTACGGATATTTTCCTGAGCCGACGCCCTGAATTGTATACCCCTCTAGGGTCACCTCCTCAAGAGAGTTACTACAAGAGTGGAGCGCCGGATGTACTGGCAGGGGTTGTCCAGGTGTCATGTAAAGGGCAGGAAGCACTTGCGTTTGCTATAAAAAAGGTTGCCGAAGCCGTAGTAGCGGGAGCAAAACTTATCGTGCTGCCGGAGTTATTTCATATTACCACATTCGATTATGCAGAGGAGTTCTCCTCTGAGATGATTCGTGTGCTTCAGGCTGTAGCAGGGAATTGTTACATTGCCGCTTCAATTGTGGAAGACGGGACCCATACGGGCATATTATTTAATCAACACGGAGTGGTACTGAAACAGCCCCAGCTACACCCTTGTGGTAGACACCCATGGTCCCGGTTAGGAAGCGTATTAAACGTATTTGATTGTGAATGGGGACGCATAGCGCTGATTGTGGGGAATGACGCGATTTATCCAGAAACGTTTCGTCTGGCAGCATTGCAAGGTGTTGAAGTAGTAGCTGTGCCCACACAGGTTTTAGAGGAGTGGGAAATAACATTAGGATTCAGGGAGCGCGCCGCCGAAAACAGAATGAACATCCTGGTGGCCAGTTCAACTGCAAGCGCCATCTATGCTATTACCGAAGATTTCACACTGTGGACAGAATGGCGCAATCGTCCCTTCGATGGTAACATCAATGCTCCGATTGTCACAATGACACAAAATGACGGGCTTAAGTTAGCCATTATTTATCCGGCAGCGGCAGCCAACAAGATGATATCTTATCGCACGCATCTGTTGAATAGCAGACCATGGAGACTGGCACAGCCAATAATTTCATGATCCCTGAAAAAGAAAGGATGGAAAGATGACGGCAGATACGACACAAAATCTGGCTGATGTGCTAGATGCGCATGCTCCTGTTGATAACACTGAAACGTTCCGCTATCTGTTGAATGTCCGTGAACGGGCATGGGAAATCATCCATACAAGTATACATTTGCGCGAAGATTTGAAGTGCAAAGATATTCAGCAAATCCCAGATCCTCAAGGAAATATCGTTGGCAATATACACACTTATACGGGCGAGAAGGTAGACTGGATTGTCCGTTCGTGGATAGGAAGGCCGGAGACAGGCTTTACCAACATTCATCTTACCTGCTGGATGAATGAAGAAACAGATGTCCCACATTTGGGACTAGCATTAGGAACTGCGCCAGATGTCTTTTGCTACGTGGACTTCCTTCCCCGCTACGACCCTCCACTGAGTTTCGACCATCTGAACCAATATCATGAAACAATGAATGAGACCTGGATTGCCCTACGCCGAAATCCACGCTATAAGACCTTCACGCCAGTTCATTTGTACACCCGCTCGACGCTCTCACCGATCGCAATTTGTGGTCTGCTGCCTTTCGAGGATTTTAGAGCGGTTGTGGAGCCGATCATGTTGCAATACGTTCGCCAGTGGGTGGAGTTTGTCAAACATGCGCAGCCCTTAGATGCTGAGAAGCGCGCTGCGATCAAACAACGCGATATATTGCTACGTCGCACAATCGTAGAAAAAGACCCGGCCAACGTATTAGCAGACCGTTTGGTGGGCGTACCTATGCGTGAACGACTGGTACGTATTTTGCACGCCGAAGAGCGAGAATGAAAGCTGAAAGCCTGATTGTTCACCATGAACACGATAAGTACACAATTTCCCATATTGATTGTGGGTGCAGGTCCGGTTGGTCTTTCGCTTGCATTGGCATTGGCGCGGAAGGGTATTCCGGCTGAGGTCTTTGAGAAAGATCCCGAACTCAACGTGCAAATTCGCGCTAGTACGTTTCATCCCAGAACGTTGGAGTTGTTCCATGAATGGGGCGTTGCAGAAGAGGTCATTCAACATGGATATAAGGTGAACCGTCTGCAGTACTGGGAACGCTGGCCTCGGCAGTTAATTGCCGAATTCGATTATGCCCATATTGCTGGCGACACACCTTTCCCATATCGATTGCAATGTCCACAACACGTTGTTACGCGCATTTTGAAACCCGCCGTCGAAGCTACCTCAACAGGTAGCGTTCACATGGGGCACGAGCTGATAGACTTTACCGATCACGGAACCTATGTGACCGCACGGTTTACTACTACATTTGGGATCGTTGAACGCCAGGGTGCGTATCTTGTTGGAGCAGATGGCTCTCACAGCACAGTTCGCAAGCGACTAAACATCAACTTCAAAGGAAAAACATACGAAGATCGCTTCTTACTGATCGGTAGCGATCTTAATCTTAAGATTAGCTCTCTATTCCCCAATGCAGCGCCAGTGTGCTACATCTTTGACCCACAAGAATGGGTCATTATTCTGAATTTGCCCGACATCGTGCGCGTCGTGTTTCGGATGACAAATGACGAAGATGAAGCAGTAGCTTTACGAGAGGAAAATCTGCGGGCACGTATGGAGAATTTCTTCGGCCAGTTGCCTTCCTTCAATATCAAGACGACGCAACTGTATCGCGTACACCAGCGCGTCGCCGATACGTTTCGGGTTGGACGCATCATTTTAGTCGGTGATGCCGCACACAACAATAACCCTGCTGGTGGAATGGGCATGAATAGTGGTATTCATGATGCTGCCAATTTAGCCGATAAATTTTATCGGATACAGAACGGAGAACCGGAGTCCCTTCTCGACGTCTATGCCGAAGAGCGTCGGCAATATGCGATGGAGTCGGTGCAGCTCTATACCGATCAGCAGTACACGAGCATGGTAATGAGCGATGAAGCAGAGCGGAAGCGCAGAAACCAGATCCTCTCAGAGACTGCCAAAGATCCGATACGAGCGCGGGCATATCTGTTGCGAGCAAGTATGTTGGAAGATCGAATATAAACAATGCAGCTCACCTTGTGAAATGATCCTGCCTCTGCCTTGGGAGCGTCGTCTATGAAAACGTATGGACATTTCATTCATGGACAGGAGATCCCTGCTAAGAGAGGCGAAATGTTCCCTAGCATTGCTCCTGTAAACGGCGAAATTCTCGGTTATGCTGCTCGTGGAACAGAGGCCGATGTAGAAGTTGCGGTTTCCTCGGCGCGAGCAGGCTTCACCTACTGGTCGTCTTTGCCACCTACCCAGCGGGAGCGCACGTTGCTTGAATGTGCTGAAGCAGTGGAGGTAAATCACAACCGTTTGCTCGATTTGCTTATTGATGAAAGTGGTTCCACGATCGTCAAAGCAAGATATGAAGTGCTGTATACTGCCTCAGTTTTACGTGCAGCAGCCGGTGAAGTACGACGGCTTTACGGAGATACGTTGCCGAATGAAAAGCCGCATCGTCTTTCAATGGTGGTACGAGAACCGGTGGGCGTAGTTGTCGTGATTTCACCCTTTAATGCGCCACTGGCGCTTTTAGCAAAAATGACCGCTTTTCCGCTTGGGGCCGGTAATGCCGTGATTGCCAAGCCATCGGAAGAAACCCCGCTGATCGCAGTAGAATTCGCCAAAATTTTGCACGAAGCAGGATTACCGGCTGGTGTCTTCAATGTCGTGACCGGCTTTGGGCCAGAATGTGGCGAGCCGCTTCTCAAGCATCCTGGAGTAAATGGTGTGGCATTCACAGGATCAACGGCTACTGGCATTAGGGTCGGTCAGATTGCAATTCAAACAATGAAACGATTGCAATTAGAACTGGGAGGAAAAAATCCTCTCCTGATATTGAGTGATATGGATATGGCGGAAGCAGCCGAAATTGCTGCGGTCGGTGCGTTCACTCACGGTGGACAAATCTGTATGTCGAGTTCGCGGATCATCGTTGAGGCACCACATGGCCTCGCCTTCGCAAATGCTCTAGCGAAGAAAGCTGCTAGCCTATACTTGGGCGATTTGCGTGACGAGCGTACCGCTTATGGTCCGCTTATAAATCAACGCGCTTTAGCGAAAGTGATGCGCCACGTGCAGGCGGCCAGAGAGAGTGGAGGGCAAATCTTGACCGGTGGAGATGTGCATCACGGCCTGGTTTTTCAGCCAACTGTGGTTTACAACCCGCCACGATTGGGCGAATGCTGGGAAGAAGAGACCTTTGGGCCGGTAGCGCTGGTCACCGAAGCCACTTCTCTTGAGGAAATGATTACCATTGCCAACGAAAGCCAGTACGGACTGAGCGCCGGCATCATTACCAATGATCTGAAGCGTGGTTTGAGCGCAGCGCGTCAGATCCGCTGTGGCGCGGTTCATCTTGGAGCGCACTCATTCCAATCAGATCCGATGGCGCCAATTGGTGGATATGGTATGTCCGGGATTGGTCGTAGCGGCGGTAAATACTCGATTGAACATTTTACGGAACTCAAGTGGATTTCAGTAGAGCTAGGAGAAACACCAAGACCATTCTAATTCTTAGTCAACTGTACCCACTCACTTCAGAGAGAGTGCAACGTTAGAAACAAATAAATATGACTGCCTTGTGAGACGGTATCAACAGCATAAACTCATCACAATTCCAGCGCCGTCCCGCGCAGTCCCTCAGGGATCGATATGTTGAACCGTCTTAACAGGGTAGGCAGTATATCGTAAATCTGCACATTATCGAATCGTCGTCCACCGCCGGGGCGCTGTGGGTCGTGCCAGATGAATAGCCCGCGTTGGGCGTGGTTGGCATCATCGGGGCCAGTATCGTTCTCTAGCGTGAATATCCCATCGCCGCCTACCGTTCCCACTGCTCGCCAGGCAAGATCGCCGAAGTAGACGATCAAGTCGGGGGCAACACCGCGTACAGTGCGATAGAGGCGCTGGGGCACAAAGACCCTGTTTCCGAGTGGATGACCATCTGGACCAGGCATCGTTTCCAGACGCGCCGCAAGGTCAGCGCGCACATGTTCATACTCTGCTGTCGGAATGACGCCCTGCGGCTCACGTCCGCGCACATTGAGAAAGATGCGTCCGTAGTAACCACCTGCACCCCAGGCGCGGGTACGCGACCAGTCAACGTCTGCCTGATCGAGGCTGGTCGGCTCGTCAGGCATTGTGCGTAATATCAACTCACCCTGCGCGATCAACCATTGATTGATCCGCACGCCACCCATCAACGGACGCGCACCGTGGTCGGATACCACCAGTACTGCTGTCTGACGGTCGCAGCATGATAGCAAAGTGGCAATCTGCGCATCTACGTAGCGATAGTATGCGTAAATCGTCTCGGCAAAGGGCGAATCGGGAACAAACGATGGATGCTGTGGATCCATATGTTTCCAGAACGCATGATGAATCCGATCAATCCCCATATCAACCAGCATGAGGAAATCAGGACGCTCTTCCTCAATTAGTGCTGCGGCAACCGCGAAGCGCTGATCACACATCGTATAGATGTCACGCACAATGCGCTCTTTATCATCGGAGCGGAAATCAGGAACATCAAGTAGGTATGAGCGTCCCGGTGTCACTTTCGCAATCCAGGAGTCAATGCGCTCCGCGAGTGTCGGAGGAAAGGTATAGTTCACAGCCGTCGACGGTGCAAGAAAGCAAGAGATTAGCGCACCATTCACAACAGACGGTGGATAGGTTCCGGGAACGCCGATCACCGCCACACGCCATCCTGCCTCACCGAGAATATTCCACAAACGTGGAAACCGAATAGCACGGCTATCGGCGACAACCATACGGCCATAGGATCGATCAATGCGGTTGCGAAACCCGTAAACGCCAAGTTCACCCGGATCGCGCCCGCTCATCATGCAACTCCAGGCAGGAACGGTAATCGCCGGGATGCAACTTTCCAGTTCACCGTAGACCCCCTCCGCCATCAGACGGTTAAGGGTGGGCAAATCAGTACGCCAGCGATCGAACACAAGCGATGGCTCGGCGGAGTCGAGGCCGAGAATGATGAGACGGGGAGAAGAGCTCATAATTCGGCTTTAGCACTTCCTGTTGAATATCGGTATCGGCGGTAGAGCAACACGGATGCGACAACAACTGCAATGAGCGAAAGAATATGTACAACATTGAATGGCGTTCCGGGAAAAAACCAGGAGTCAGTACGGAGAAACTCGATAAAGAAGCGTCCCAGTGGATACCACAACAGATACATGAACAGGATGTCTCCATCGCGCAGCCGGTCGCCATAGCGATGCCAGATGGAAAAAATGACCACGAAGCCAATCAGGTTCCAGATCGATTCGTACAGAAACAGCGGATGGAAGCGGGTCGTTTCTGGGAATGCAACCAGGTCGCGGTACGGACCGATACGATGTTCGGCGTCGATACGCAACCCCCACGGCAAGGTCGTCGGCGGCCCATAAAGCTCCTGGTTGATAAAGTTTGCCCATCGTCCAACTGCTTGGCCCAGGGGTAGACCGAGTGCAGTCGCGTCGGCATACACGAGAAGTGGCGCCTTCCGTAGATGTGCAAACGCCCACAATCCGAGCGCACCAAAGATGAACCCACCGAAAATGTGCAACCCCCCTTCCCATACCGCCAGAATGCTCGCCGGATTGCTTAGAAAGCGTCCCAACCCCTCTGGCCCACGCGGTGACTGAATGAACACATAGTAGAGGCGTGCGCCGATCAATCCTGGAATCAATACCCAAAGCAACAGATCCCACACTGAGTCGCGATCCAGCCCACGTCGCTCAATATGGCGGGCACCAACCCATGCTGCCAGGATAACGCCGGCCATGATCAGCACGCCATACCAGCGCAGCGTCAGTGGACCAAGTTGAACGATAACTGGATCAACAGGAGGATACATGGTCGTTATTCAAGATACCCCAGCTCTCTCAACCGTCGCTGGACAATCGGATCATCCACTTCCTCAGTGCGTTGGATGAGCGGTGCCGTAGTACTGGTGCGACGCACAAAAGCACTGAGGCTCGCCTGCAGTTCTTCGACTCTTTCTGGCAAGATTGCCGCCAAATCAACTGTTTCGCGGGGATCAGCATCGACATCATACAGCTCAACCTGGTCTTCGCCGATCTGAATCAATTTGTGCGAACCGCTAATCACTGCACGGCGCGGTTGATCGAAGCGACGCACATGCACAAGATTGGGCCGCCGTCGTAGCATGATTCCCAAAACGTTTTGTGGCGGTTCTGCCTCGCTGAAGACTATGCCACTATCAGGATCAGCAGCAGGCGATTGCGCCAGTGAAAGATCACGCTCGATGCCGCCGGCAATCCCAGCGGCACTTAGCAGGGTGTGGAAGACTCGTCGCAGCGATAGCGGGTGATCAACTACTGCACCACGTGGAAAGTCACCCACCGGATCACGCACTATCAGTGGAACGTGGATCAGTTCGTTGTAGACCGACATCATGTGCCCGACAAGACCTTTTTCACCCAGGTGTTCGCCGTGATCGGCACATATTAGCAGCAGGGTACGGTCAAGGGCGCCGCTCTCGCGCATGCGGCGTAGGAACACGCCAAGATGGGCATCCTGTGTGGCAACCTCGGCATCATACACATCACTAAGCACGTGATGATACCGCTCATCTATCCCAGAGAACGGGGCAAACCAGCCGAACACATCGCCGTTGAACCGACGCACATAGCGCGCCGCTTCCTGATCACGGATCACCTCTGGCGCAAACCGTTCGAGCATCCGCCGATCCGGATGGTACGGTGTGTGAACACCCATCAGGTTGATAAAGGCAAAAATAGGCTGATTCGGCTCAACGCCGCGCCGTTCGATCAGTAGACGTGCAGCATCGTTGAGCGATTTGGGTGTGTTACCCTTAAAACTAAGCGCCGTCTGCCAGATTGGCACCATCAATGGCGTAAACGCAAATTCCAGCAGCAGTTCAGAATGCGCAAATGCGTTCTGAATGCGGTCAAGGAGCATTGCTAAACGCCCCTTAAACCACTGCCGATAGCGCCCGATCAGTCCTGGATGTGCGCCTGCCTGATTCGGACGCGAGGTCAGCAGGCCGCTGTAATTCAAAAAACTCTCAAAGCCGCGCCGCAACCCGTTGTTAACAACGCCCACCAGCGGGTTGTTGCAGAATGCAGCCGTCATATACCCACCTTCACGCAGGCGTTCCGCCAGCGTCGGAATGCCAGAAGGGAGCACCGCCGCCGATTGGTTAGTTGCATGCTCCGAAGGATAGAGACCGGTAAACATCGAAGCGTGTGATGGGATCGTCCACTGTGCAGTGGTATAGACACGACGGAAGAGTGTCGCGTCAGCCGCAAGTTCATCGAGGTAGGGTGAGGTCGGTCGAGGATAGCCGTAGCACGAAAGTCTGTCGTAACGTTGGGTGTCCAGCACAAGCAGCACAATATCGAGGCGCCGGCTCACAAATGATCCTCCTCAGGGAAAACCGGTCGGGACACCATTATTATACCATGTTTAGTGCCCGCATACCGGAAGAACGTGCAGCGTAATACCTGGGCGTTTTGTGCAGGCGACACATCTACTCGAAACGCAGTGCATACCATAGCATGTTGTAGACACAAGCCATAACATGAGCATCAACGAAGTGATTGCCAATCGCACCAACGAGATCGCCGGTTTTGCGCTCGAGATACGAAAAATCGGTCAGCCCGAACGACGAACATAATCTAACCGCTATCCGTCTTGAGAACTGTTCACCGCTGCTGGTGCAGTTGGGACAGGCATTCGGCGTTTATGCGCTGGCAATGTGCAATGAACGTAAGAGGATTGAGAGTTTCGTTAACCTGGGCATCACGCTGATCCGTGTTATCTATCGGGTGTTGCTGGGGCAAGGGTAAAGACAGCTCCTTGCCCCTACAACTACAGCCGTGCGCCGACGATTGCCGAACCGTTTGTAGAATGCCGTGCCTGAGCGTGGTCCTAGAAGGTGTGCGCTGATCGATCCCCGATACCGTCTGTCGGGGCACGGCATTGCCGTGCCCCGACCATCGCGGAATATTGTGGGATATAACGCTCTCGCGATGATACCTGGTTCTGCTTGACAGCATTGGTATTAGTATTCCCGCAGCAACGTTCCGCATCCGTACACCTTATCCATAATTCCGTTATCACGTAGGGCCATCCACCATGTTGCCGCATTGATCGCAATAACCGGTTTACCTAGCCAGCGCTCGGCCTCGTCGGCAAGACTGACCATGCTCAAGTTTGTGCCGACCTGGACTAGTGCATCAGCATCTTTATTGACCTCTATAAGCGCACGGCGCAATTCATCCTGGGTTACATGAGCGATAGAGACCGCTGTTGGACAGCGAAGCCCCTTAATAGCTGTCACTTCAAAGCCCAGGTCATTGAAGAATCGCACGACGTTGTTGTCGCCGATTGGTTGATACGGGGTTACGACGCCAATCTTCTTTGCACCGAACACCTTAAGTGCACGCTCACAGGCTTCGGCGCCGGTGGCCACGCGCAGGCCGCCAGCCCAATCGGAAATCATTTTGGTAAATCTGCGATTCCCCTCCACGCCATCCCAGAAGGTTTCGGCGCTCATGCCCATTACCATGTAATCCGGTTCGGCGGTTAGCACTCGCTCTATAGCATACTTGATTTCCATGCGAATTTGCTTCAGCAGATTTACAAACGCTTCATCACTGCTCAAGTCCTGATTACGAATGTGAATGCGCGAAATATGCGCTGTCACACCTGGCACCGTCATACGGTAAAAATCAGGCTCTACGATCGTATTCGTGCTGGGGATGATCACTCCAAACTTTTTGCGATAACCGAGTTGGTCTGGCATCGTAGAATCTCCTTTCTGCACATACGATTGCCGCGAACCAGACGTGGACTATGTCTTGACAAGGCCGTTCAAATGTTATAACATTATAACATATAGATCGGTCTCAAAGCCATATTCACTCTACTCACGGCGTAACATCGGTCAGGCCAACGGGCCATTTGCTGACGAGAGGTTGTCGTGTTCGTTCGCTACCTGTCTTTATGTTACGCTCCATAATGTTATAACATTATAATGTTTCGAGTGTAAAAATGTCAACTATTCGTAATGGCTACGCAGATACACCATACGGGCAAATTCACTACCGACAACTCAGGCGGGTTGATCAACCTGTGCTGGTACTGTTGCATCAAACAGCCAGCTCAGGACAAATGTTTGAACGTCTGATGAGTTTGCTCGCCGATGACTTCCACACCATTGCTCCTGATACGCCCGGATTTGGAAATTCGTTTCCTCCCCCTGATGGATTCTCTATTGAATTTCTTTCCTCCTCACTTCATGCAGCGCTAGAAGCACTGGATGTTCCCTCTTGCTACATATTCGGTCATCATACAGGGGCGGCAATTGCTGTCCAGATGGCTTATACCCAGCCTGAATTTGTCCGGAAGGTAGTACTTTCTGGCCCGCCGCTACTCAGCGAAGCCCAAAAGGATCGACTAAGAGCAAGCCTGAAACCGATAGAACTTGTTGAAGATGGAACACACCTGACGACCGTTTGGCATCGCATTCGCCAACGTGATCCTTCACTGCCACTTGAGATTGTGCACCGTGAGGTATTGCTCACCCAGATGGCGCGCAGAGTAGCTCAACGAGCCTATCAGGCGGTTTTTGAGCAACCGGTCGAACAACAATTATCTGCTCTGCAGCAACCTACCATGATAATAAGCGGTGAATACGATACACTTCGAGATTCAGCAGAACCTGCCTATTCGCTCCTGAAAAATGGGCAAATTCGTATTATTCCAGGCGCCGGTCCCTATCTTTGTGATCAAAATGCCTTAGAAGTTGCGCAAATACTTCGCACTTTTCTGGTAGGAGCTGCGGATTGAGCGCACCACAAAGGAGAGAACAAAATGCTAACTTTGCTTTACTTCGTCATCGTATTGACCTTTGCCTATTTTACATGGCAGGCGCTACAGATCTATCGTCACGGACGAACGTCGTATGTCCTGTTGTTGATCATCGTCCTTGCCGGATTGGCTTATGATACGCTGATCATTTTCTTGGGTCGCTTCATCGGAGAAGGTGCGCTCCTGAAGACGCTCAACGCCGGCCGATACCTGGTGCACGGCATCGCCACGCCTTTTTTGATCATTTTTGGCTTTGGTATTCTGCGTCGGACCGGAGTAGGTTGGACACAGAGAAGAATGAGTCACGTTCTTATCTGCGTTCTCACTACCTTGCTCATAGGATTGGGGGTCTATGAAGATGTTCTAGCACTCGATCTGCAGCCGCGTGTTGTAATGGACACGTTACGTTATACAAACGAAGGTGGGTTAAGAGGGCCTCCTATTCCGGCTTTGTTGACAATACTCCTACTTATATTGTGGGGAGTTGTTCTGTGGCGCAAGTCTGGTTGGTGGTGGCTGGCAGTCGGAGCATTGCTGATGTTCATCGCTGCCGGACTGGGTATGGGCGACACATTTTATATCGGCAATCTAGGCGAAGTTATGCTTTGCCTGGCTAGTGTACTGACGGCGCGGAGATTTTTTGGTCTGACGAACAACGATAGGGGGCTAGGATGGAAACCTACACTCTCTCCTTAGCGCTTGTGGACTTTTTGCCGGTTCTGTTTGCTGCTATCGGGCTGTACTTCGTTGTACGGATGGTAGCGCATATCAATCCACACCAGGGACGGGTAGCAGCAGTAGGTGTCCTTTTAACAGTGGCAGGAGGGCTGTCGAAAGCAAGCTGGAAGCTCGTTATGGCGCTCTCGCAAAGTCAGGTTAACCTGACTTTGCTTGATGACGCACTGTTTGTTCTGATGGCGCCAGGCTACACACTTATTGCCTGGAGCGTCTGGCAGACCTCTCGCATGGTACGTCAGCAGAAGACGTTCCATGCTTGGCTTCCTCCCGCCACTCTGATTGCCCTGACCTTTGCGGGATCCATCGCTCTTTACATAGCGTACCCATCTTCTCCTGCCTGGGAGCGTCTCCTGCTGAGCGTCATGGTGCTGGCAACCACTGTGACAGGAGTCTTGCTTATCATCTTTGCCTTTCGCCAAAACTTGCCACTGGCAGGTTGGCTGCTTATCCTTAACTTAATTGGCGTTTTTGTTCTCAATGGCATGGCTCGTATGGAGCAGACTATAGCCTTACAATGGTTTGAGCAATCTATCAATGCTATTTCCTGGCTGGTGTTTTGGTTTGCTACGTCCAAAATGTATCAGTATGTGCGTAACAATTTCGGTACAGACCCCGTGCGTACCGCTCAAGCTGTTTCGATATGACATCAGCGTACCAAAAGCCAGGCCGTAGGCCAGCTTTTTCGCCGAGAAACTCGAGAGTTTTCTAGAAGGAAGGTTATGAAAGCCTTGCATGGAATTCGCGTTCTCGACCTAACCCACATGCTTAGTGGTCCATACGCTGGAATGATGCTTGCCGATCTCGGTGCAGAAACGATTAAGGTTGAACCGCCTGTGACAGGTGAAGGAACCCGTCGTTTACTGGAGAAAGACCCCAAGAATAGCTTGAACGGTTTCGGAGCTTATTTTATGACGCTCAACCGGAACAAGAAAAGTATCACCTTGAACTTAAAAAGCGAGGAAGGGCTACGAATTTTTTATGAATTGGTCGAATTATCTGATATTGTCCTCAATAATTTCAGCGCAGGCGTCCCTGAACGGTTGAAGATAGACTACGCTCACCTATCACAAATCAACCCAAGAATTATTACCTGTTCAATTACCGGTTTCGGCGAAACAGGTCCTGACCGACATCTGCCAGCCTTCGATATAGTTGCTCAAGCGATGGGAGGTGGCATGAGCATCACCGGTCAACCGGATGGCCCGCCTACGCGATCCGGAATTCCCATCGGCGATCTAGGTGGCGGATTGATGGCAGTGATCGGCGTACTGGCCGCTTTGCAAGCTCGTCACGTGACCGGTCGCGGACAGCATGTTGACATTTCTATGCTCGATGCCCAGATAAGTTTACTAAACTATATGGCTACTATGTATTTTCTCTCCGGCGAAATCCCCGATAAGCTCGGCAATGCCCATTTTGTCCACGTACCTTACGATACATTTCGCTGCTCTGATGGATATATCATTATTGCAGTGATTACCGATACCTTTTGGGATGCCCTCATGGAAGTTGTGGATGCTCCGGATATCGATACCGAAGAAAACAAAGCGCAACCAGGGCGCTGGAAGAATAGAGATCTTATTAACCGGCGACTAAATGAGATATTTTCCACCAATACCCAAAAATATTGGCTTGAGCTGTTGCGGAGCAAACGTATTCCCTGTGCACCGGTTAATAATCTCGCCCAGGCACTATCAGAGCCACAGGTTATTGCACGTAACATGGTCATTGAAGTAGATCATCCCCTCGGTGGCTCTACTAAGATGCCTGGTAACCCCATTAAGCTTTCAGATACCTACGAGGATTGTTACACACCACCACCTTTACTTGGTCAGCACAATAAAGAGATTTATCAAATTTTACTTGGTAAAAGTGATGAAGAACTCGAATTTCTTCGAGCGAAATGTGTTATTTAAATCGAACAATTACCCACAGGTAAAATCATTTCGGAGATGGTAATGTTCATTCAGCAAAACCGCCTCAAACTAAAGTTGAGATCAGGTCAGGTGGCTGTCGGCATCATCTCTTCTTCCGATGATCCGCAACTGGCAGAGCTGTTTGGCCTGGCAGGTTTTGACTATTACATCCTTGATGCTGAACATGGCTTGTTGCATCCCGAGCGGTCTGTCAGTGTTATTCGTGTTTGCGAGCTAACCGGCATGACCCCCTTGGTGCGAATTGGTTCCAAAGACCCAAAGTTGGTTTTGCAATATCTTGATGCCGGTATGGTAGGTGTCATGATGCCAGATCTACGAAGTGAGACTGAAGTAGAAATGCTGATCGAGGCCGTAAAGTACCCACCTGTTGGAAAGCGGGGCATTGGTGTATCAAGAGCTTCTGGATATATGGCCTACAGCGGAAAAGCGTCTCAATACGTTGAATTTTCCAATGAGCAGACAATGATCATCTTGCAGTTCGAAGACCCTGATTTACTCCAAAACTTAGAAGCGATGATTTCCCAACCATGGGTAGATGCTGTTGTGATCGGGCCGCGCGATCTCGCGCTTAAGATGGGTTTTAGCGATGGACCGAATCATCCTGAAGTTCAAGAGAAGATAGACGAGGCCATTGCTATCTGTAAACAAGTCGGTATCGCTGTAGGAATCACTGCTACGACAAAAGCTGAAGTGGAAAAACAGATCGCTCGCGGTGCTACCATGATTTTAGGAGTTGCCCAAACTCTGGTGCTGAACGGGGCGAAAGATTTTCTTGGAAAGTAAAAATAAGGAAGACTCCCGGCATGATTTCTCTTACCCACATCAATACACGAGCGATACGGGTATTCATGGGAACGTTAACGGAAGGCGAGTCCTTGCATACCGCCTTTGCGAGGATTGCGCAACAAGAACAAATCTTTGCAGCGACGCTGGATTTGCTCGGTGGATTGACGGAAGTAGAGTTCGTCGAATACGACTTTGTCCGCAAAATTCGCAAACCACCTCTCTTTTTTGCCCGTCCAATGGAAATTGTGGCAGGTCATGGAACAATTTCATGGCTTGATTCCGAGCCACATGTCCACATCCATCTTGTTGTATCATTTCGTGACGAAACCGCACCCAACGGTATTTCCCTGATCGGTGGTCATGCTGCTCGTGCTACTGCATTTGCCGTCGAATTTACCCTGGCTGCTTATGATGGCGTACCTGTCCAGCGTGTTATGCACGAAGCGACAGGTCTGTCTCTCTGGAAATTATCCCCTTTCAATTTGCCAACATCGTCAGGAGACCATGAGGCTGTTGAGTCATAGTTTCCCCCATATACGGAGCGCGGAGTAATTACCTTCGGATTGGTATTTTTTAGTGCAATATCCTATTGAACCTTGAAAAAAATCCGGTCGAATTTATAGAGCCGGCGAGGCACTGACGAACGTCATGCACTCGCTTACGATGGTTCTCGACGCACGTCTTTGCCTGGAAGCGTAAGGTCACCGACCTGCGTCCTGTGGTGGGAGGCTGAAACCATCGATCGCGGTATCAACGCACTGCCTAGGGCAGGTCGGGAACTCACCCCTATCGCTCATTCCTATCTCCTCGAAACGTCCTACATGGGCCTGCAAGGCCTTGACATGCACTTTCATTTCATGTATTATTGTTATAATGTTATAACATTTCAGGAGAGCGTTATGACATCTATTGACCGTACTTCGCTATTGCCGCTTCGCTACCAGCTTAAACAGATCCTACTTGAGAAAATCGAGAGTGGGGAATGGAAGCCGAACGATTTGATACCCTCTGAACAGGAACTACAAAAAATGTTTGGGCTGAGCCGCATTACTGTTCGACAAGCGCTCAGTGATCTGGTTCATGAGGGCTTGCTTTTGCGTGAACGTGGACGAGGAACATTCGTGGCCCCGCCCAAAATGACTCACAGTCCGCAAGCACGACATACGTTGACCGAATTCATGCTCTCCATGGGCATTCGCCCTGGTTGGCGGGTTATTGAAAAGTATTTTACGGAAGCTCCCAGGGAAATAGCAACCCAACTTAACGTGCCGTCAGACACTCGTGTTTTCTGTATCCGGCGTCTACGCCTGGCTGACGACGAGCCTATTGGACACCATATTGCGTTCTTGCCTGAAGCGCTTGCCGCAGAAATTAACGAAAACGCACTTCTCGAAGGAGGTTCGCTCAATTACATAAGCCATTTGCCACAAATGCATAATAGTCGTGCCCTGCGTACCATAGAAGCAGTGGCTGCTTCAGAGCTAGATGAGCAATTACTTCAAATACCGCACGGTAGTCCAGTACTGATGATTCAACGCACGCTCTTCAGTCCTAGCGGTGAACCTATTGAATTTCTGCAAGCGCGCTATCGCGGTGATCGCTTTAAGTATCAAATTAGCACTTAAACAGGAGATACACCATTTTCAGGCGTGAGGAGCATATGAGTATGAAAAATTATGGCGACCCCTCTTCAACCATTCCCTATCAATGCTTTATGGGACGCTGGGAAGGTTTATGCAAGACTTTCAGCCCGAGAGGAGAGTTTATCGAAGCCGCTGCGGTTCACATGGACGTGTATTGGAATGAGGTTGGCAAGTCATGGCATCTGATGGAGGATTTTGAAAACCTCTATGAGGTTGGTAAGACAGTCTTTCACACCGATATCTTCGTAGAAGGAAAATACTGCTGGGCAGTCAGTGACCAGCTTAGCTTAGAAGGTACAGAACTGACTCCTTTTAACTACGTCTTCGTCATTGACAGTAAAGTCTCAAATACTTTAGTTTTCAATAACCACTACTTCCTGGACCCTAATACCCGACGTATTATCACCCACAAGTTGCAGAATGGAAAGACTTACGTCTTTCAAATCCAGGATTTCGTGAGAATCCAACAACCTTGGCGCATATAGGTGTTCTCTTCATTCGTGAGAGTGGAAGCTCGACTATGATTGTTCAATCTGCACCATCTGGTCTTCCTCGCTTTGTTATCGAGCAAGTTGACCATGCTCGTACTTGTGGTCAATTGGCTCGGGCGTTTGGCAATTCGGAGTTCAAATCTCCTGTTCCTCGCGATCTGGTGATCTATGTTGTCGAGCATCATGACGAAGGTTGGGCTGCGATTGACTCTCGGTGTGAGCAATCACCTGACACCGGTTTGCCGTATCATCTCACCGAAACGCCCTTGCCCTACCTAATTCAAACCAGCCAGGGTTCACCAGATTTCAATGAGGCATATCATCCTTTTTGTGGCTTGCTCTCCTCAATGCACACGTATGGTCTATACAACGGGCGTTATGGGCTTTCAGATTTCATCTTTATTGACAAGATCCCTCCTGAGTACAAACCTGCTGCCGATGCCATGCTGATTCGGGAACTGGAACGGCAGAACCGCCTCAAGGAGATTCTGCGGTCTGATACTGTGTCAATGCCTTGGGTTGAAGACCAGGCTCTGCTCGATAACTACAAACTTTTGCAGTTCTTCGATACGCTGGCTCTCTACTTCCAGACAACCCATCCCGAGTCGCGAACCAAAGGCAGATTCCTGAATGTTCCTGACGGTAAAGGAAGAGACCATACGATTAGCATTTCGCCGCGTTCTGATGGGACATACGTTCTCACGCCGTGGGTATTTGCAACAGCCACTCTCGAGATCTTCGTCGAAGGACGTTACATTGCGCCACAGCCGCCCGGTACCAATCTCAAGGTTCTTTTTGAGAGCACTCCTAAGCAAAAACAGTTTTACAGGCTGACGCAGGGTTAACTATTGATGACTATGGCCAGGCAGACTATGCAATTTCAGGGTTTTGGGCGATGGGTAGGCAACGCTGAGGTGTTTGATTCGTTCGGTAGATTCCTCGGTAATGGATCTGACTACCGCCATGTGCAATTGATGGGCGATGGGCGGATACGCATTAATGTCTCCTTCATTGGGCCATTCAAGCATAGTGGTCATTACTTCATTGAACAGCGGGATAGGTATCGTTTGTACGAAGGACCAGCGAATATCGGCTATGCGGAAGTTCTCAGCGAGAATCTGGTTGATGCCAACGCCTACTGGCCTGCTCTTGGGCTGAGCCAACGATTTTTCTTGATGATCGTTGGCGACCAATTGCAACTCTCTTTAGCTCAAATGTCCCGTGGTGAGCATCTAATGTACGTTGTCGTGGGGCAAAACGATCGCGTGCCAGAGAATATACCTGACCCGCAGCCTACCCTGGTCAGCGGAACGCACTACGACTTAAGCGAGGATCCTACCTGTGGCCGAGGTGAGATCCTTTTGCACCGTTCAGGTGTCTGGCGCGGCATACTCACTGCCCTTGATCAGGCAGGTCAATCATTAGGTGAATTTGAATATTCTCAAGCGCTAGAATTGCGCAGTCCGCAAATCCTATGTATGCGGATAGCAGGCGGTGCATTCAATGATTACCCACACAGCGCCTGTTTTGTAACGAATCAATGGCAGGCATGGGCAACCGAGGAATCGGCGATTGTCGGCAGCTATTCGCTCAGTGGTGGTCGCGCTTTGAGCGGTCAGTTCTATTATCGTGAAGCTCATCTGCGCTGCTGGCAGCGTGAAGTAACAACACTGGACGGGAAACAAAAGGCGATCATTCAGCATTGGTATCGTGGCGGACAGCGAATCGGCTCGCAGTTTGGAGTGCTGGAATTCGAGCAAACAGATGAACTTTCAACGCAATAGCAAATCCTAACACGTGATCAAGCGTCATTCATCAGACGGTAGAAGTAACAATGAATACACCACCTTCCTTTATCGGAGACTGGCTTGTGAGCGAATATTTATACACCCCAGCGGGTGAATACGTGGGTGTCATTTGTCAGCGCCGCCGGTTGCAACCTCAAGGAGAGGTGATTCGGGTTGTTCAGATATGTGAACCTGTGCAAATTGCAGAAGGGATTTCGCCCCAGGCCCAGGAAGTTGTCTCGATAATGAATAGGCGCGTTGGTGAATTTGTGTTCGATTTGAGACCGGTAGGCAGGGCACGTCACTACCTTGGGCCAGATGTCATTGGCGGTGGATTTTTGTGGTGTGAGGGAGTTCTTACTGCACGTGGAATGTGGCCGCGTTTCGGCTGTAATTTTACCTCTTTCTCAATCCTGCTCAATTCCAGGCGGCAGGTAACGGGCGGAAAATTCTTTTTAGCCAATCAGCAGATCGCTACGTTACTTGGTGTTGCCGGTCCTGTTTCTGAAGGATTTCCGGTGATCGAGCCGGTATCCTCGCCGCGATGTTTTCGCGGCTTCTGTCAAGTGATCTCACCAGCAGGTGAATTGCTAGAAAACTTCGCTGTGACTAATGAAGATATCGATGCCACACGGAGTCGAATGCAAGGTAATGTAAAACATTATGGTGCGCTAACTGAGTGGGAGGCTGTAGCCGACCCAGGGCAAATCGTTTCGGCTGTAGAAGTCAGTGACCAGGTTAGTGGGCAGATTGCGGGTTTTTGGAAAATAGTTCAGGACGAAAAACTTTATCAGGTGTGGGTTTATATGTTGGCTGCATAGACCATCACTTTGTCGATGGTAAAAACTGCTCTCGTGTTGGTTATGGATAACCAGGAGAGGCCATGATTCGTTCGCTGTACTACGCCGTCACTTTACCAAATGCCAGTCAACCTTTCAACGTGCTATACCTGAAAGTGTACTATCGTGCTAGTTGTACCGATAGTCAAGCAGAGTACATGACGGGTATAATACCGGCAGATCTGTCTCATGCACCTATGCCGATTGTGCTCTTCTTCAACGGCATTAACATTGGCATCGAAAGCTATCACTGGCTGGCACTCAAACTGGCACATGCCAATTTAGTAACAGTTCTTTACACATATGTTGCAGAGACCCTCCCCGGTATTATTGGCCTTACTCCCGGTATTGATCTATCCAAAGTGCGACCCGACACCTACGGCAGTGCTCCTACCTGCCCTGCCATTCAACCGATTTTGGATTGTCTGGCCAGACTCAACCAGGATGAGAAAAGCCCTCTCTATCGCGCATTAGATCTGAGCAATATCATTCTGGGTGGTCATTCTGCAGGTGGTACAGTAGCCCTCCAAAATGGACAATTCTTTGATCAGGTCAAGGCTGTTTTTTCGTATGCAGGTCACACAATGGCTTCCACGATGCTTGGCTTTGCGGCAGGCACCGTGTTAAAGATTGCCAGTAAGCCCACCCTGCTCCTACGTGGCGATCGCGATGGAGTCATTGCCGGTAGCCGCATCCGATACGGAATGGAGGAGAGAGCAGACGATCCGGTGGCGAAAACGTTTGACGAAGCGTATCAGGAGTCCGCAGGAAGTCAGGCATATGATGTACTAATCCAGGGCGCAAATCACTTTTCTATTGCACATCCGCTGGACGATACAACAGGTCGCTCTTTTCTGGACATGCCGATGTCTCGACCGGCTGCGCAGATTCGCAGGCAAATTGCCAGACTGATTCTGGCATTTCTTCAAAAAAAGCCTCTGAATGGAAAGCATATAGTTGTTCGGAGGAAGTAACAGCGAACCGATCCAAGAAAGGAGGAAATTCCATGCTCATGAATTTCTGGTGGCCTTTAGAATTCTCACATGTTGTCAAAGACAAGCCGGTTCGTGTAACCGCTTTAGAGCAGGAATTTGTCATCTATCGCACTTCGGATGGAAAAGCACACGTGCTGAGCGATTTATGTGTGCATCGTGGTGGTGCACTTTCAGACGGTTGGATCAGCGGTGATTGTATTGTCTGCCCATACCACGGGTGGGAATATAAAGCAGATGGTGCGTGTGCAAAAATTCCTGCCCATCCCGACCTGGTTCCCCCTAAGAAAGCGCGGGTTGATGCGTACCCAACGGTTGAACGATACGGTTACATCTGGGCATTTTTGGGTGATCTGCCAGAAGCAGAACGTCCACCCCTGCCTGAATTACCACATTTCGACGATCCGCGCTTTAAGGTCATCCGTGGGAAGTTCGAGTGGCCAGTGTATTACGAGCGCGCCCTGGAGAATAGTCTTGATATAGCACACGCTCCCTTCGTACACGGTGGCGCGTTTGGCAACCGCGAAGAGCCGGAAGTTCCCGATTATGAAGTTATTCTCCACCCATACGGTGCAGAAGCAACAGTCACGCTTAAACCACCCAAACGTAACATGAAGGGATTGTGGAATTTCCTTTACAAGGAAGATCGTCCTGATGTGAAAACGCGCACCGGTTTTTGGATGCCGTGTATCACTTTATTGGAAGTAAATCTGCCGCTGGGATTAATGGTGTTGTTCAACTGTCATATACCGGTTGACGAATATACCACCATTACCAAGTGGACACAAATGCGCACCTTTTTCAAGGGGAAATGGGCTGATGGTGATGCTTTAAAGCGTGTGTTGAAAATTTTCAATCAGGATTACCCTGTCGTTCTGGCCCAACGTCCCGAATTGTTGCCTTACGATATTGGCGCCGAGCTTTCTGTCAAATCCGACGTAATTCAAATTGCCTATCGCCGTATGCGCCAGAAATATATCGATAAAGGCTGGCAGATCGATGTTCGCCGTATCAAGCAAGAATATGGCCGGCAACGTGCGGTAGTTATCCCATCTCCATCCCGCCGCGAAGTTCCCGAACTGGCCCGTGCCTGGGTCATGAAGGAAGTGCCGACAGTACAGCCCAGGAAAAGTAGTGATTGATGGACATCCAATCCTGTAGTTAAGGAGAGAAAAAATGTCACTACCCCAACAACTTTCGCTCAATACCTTAGAGAAGATACGAACCCGTTGCAACATGACAGAAATTGGCGCGCCCTATATCAGCCTTTCTTCGCCGATGAGCACGGTTCCGGTCGGTGCACTTCGTTTGTTTTGCGGAGAGAAGGTGCGCAAGATGGTTTACATCGGGCTGATCGTGCCGCCTATCGGGTTAGACTCCCATATGATCTTTGCCTTCACTGCACCCGAAAGTCCAATTCCACATTTCACTCTTGATTCGGTTCTGGCAGGCCCACATTTCGCCTTTCACCTCGACTTAATCCCACGCGCCGACTTAGGCGCCAATCTGGCTTACATGAATGCTATCTTTGATGCACTGACCCCCATCTTTGAACGGTCCAGGCAAATCGAAGGACTGACCCCTGCTCAGCTCACCCCTAAGCAGTACGCACTGATGTCGCCCTGGATGTTAGCCTATCGAGCGAACGAATCAGCGTTTGAGCGCATTCAGGAACCGGTCAATGCGTATCTGGAACACTGGTTCTATCTGGTAGACCATGGTCTGCCTGTCGAAGCCTTACCTGCTGGCGATCTGGCCGAGCGTGATCGTCTGAACCGTGCTGCCATCTTTAACCCCAGTGTGGATAAGGTTTGGGCACAAGTCGAACGATTGGTCGGTGCCGAGATGGGTGCGAGGATGCGCAGCATTTTGTGTAATCAGGGTGTGGAGGAATAGGGCAAAAACCAGGGTTCTATAGAGGAGAGCGCCATGTCCGGTCAACCTTCGAACTGGCAAAAGACTATTGAGGGCGAGTGGTATGGATTCCCTTCTATCTTCGATGCAGAGGGCAATCACATTGGGTACAACAAGGTCTCTCGGGCCTCAGTGTTCGATCCAGAAACTGGGAGAACAACTTATGTTATGGACACGCGCCTGCAAGATGCTGTCGGCCCGTTAGCAGCACGCTTCGAAGTTTCAGATACATTTGCCTTTGGCGTCATCGACTCAGACCGAGACCGCATCTATCTGGGGCCTGACTTTATCGGCGCAGGTCATCCTTACGGTATGCTGGTAGATGCTCACTACTATTCCCCACTTTGGACGGCTGACCTGCGCACAATGGTTCACATTTTGCCTGATATGCAAACGCAGGTGTACTCGTCACTCCTTTACGATGGGCCTAAGATTTGCGCTGTCTTTAACGGTATATACAAGGTTGCTCACGATTATCCCACCAATGCCGAAACTCGGGCACGTATCGATGCCTTTTGTGAGATGGAACGGGTGAACGGACGTAAACCGCATATATTGCCTTCCAAGAAGAGTGGTGAATGGAGCGGCCAAATGATGGTCTATGGCCCTGACCAGCAAGCGCTCGGTGTGAACTGGGTTCATATTGATTATCGCCCTCTCGATTTGCTACGGTCTGAGATGAGTGTTTCGATAAGCGGTGTATTTGAGAAAAAATATAAATTCAACCGTTATCGCAATCTCAATCGTCACTTTTTTGAAGGTCCTGATGTGTTCGGTAACAGTTTCGGTTACGGGAGAGCACTGTATACCAGCCAGCATTTCTACGGCGAAGCCTTAAAAATTAAGGGCCGCGAATTTCTTATTGACGACAATTTCACCCTAAGTGTTGTCTGGCAGTTTTATCAATCTGATCGAATGAAATACACTACCTTTGGTGTATTGACCTGGCGTGAGAAATAATGGTCAAAACCATATGCCAAATTGGTATAAGAGGAGATACGAATGAACGTTGACATTCAGGATTTCAAACGCGCAATGTCACAATTTGCATCTGGTGTCACGATCGTGACGACCAGATACAATCAGATGCCTTTAGGGATAACAGCAAGCTCATTCAGCAGCCTCAGCCTGGAACCACCCTTGGTGATGGTTTCACTGAATAAGAAGTTGTTCACTCACAACGCGATTGCAGAAAGTGGCATTTTTGCCGTTAACGTGCTCTCGGTTCAGCAGCTAGAAATTGCTATTCGCTTTGCCGGTATGCGATTAGGGGTCAAAGACCGCTTTGCCGGATTAAAGACCCAAACTGCGGTCACGGGTAGTCCGTTGCTTCCTGATTCCCTGGCCTGGGTAGACTGTACTGTTTGGGCGATGTATGACGGTGGAGATCATACCATTTTCGTCGGTGAAGTGCGTGACCTGTTTGTCTCAGATCGCGATATGCCACTTCTGTACTACAAGCGGTTATGGCGGCGTAGTGAGTCGCTACAGGTTCCTACAGTTCCCCTCCAGGCCACCCTGATCGAAGTTGGCTTGCGTGATGGGATCCAGCGTGAAGAGAAGTTCATCCCAACTGAGATGAAGGTTGAGTTTGCTACACGGTTGGCCGATGCCGGGTTGAAACATATACAGGTTACGTCGTTTGTTCATCCCAAAATCGTACCGCAGATGGCCGATGCCGAAGAAGTATTTGCCCGTCTTCCAGATCGCAAAGATGTGACGTTCAGCGCTCTCGTCCTGAACAAAAAGGGTCTAGAACGAGCAATTGCAGCGGGTGTCAGGCAAGTGGAAATGGGAGTACCTGCCAGTGAAGCCCTGGCTCGGAAAAACGCCAACACTACCATCGAGGAGGGCATGACCGAAGTTGCCGAGATGGTCAACATAGCCCATCAGCATGGGATGCGTGTACGCGCAGGTGTTCAGGCAGCGTTCGGTTGTCCGTATGAAGGCAAGATTGACCCTGCCAGAGTGGTTTCGATGGCGCGTCGCTTTCTGGCAATGGGGATTGATGAACTCTCACTGGCCGACTCGGCAGGGCTGGGTAATCCGCAATCGGTGCGCCGGATGGTTCAGGAAGTGTTACCGCTTGCAGGAGATATTCCGCTCGTCTTGCACCTACATGATACACGTGGTCAGGGGCTTGCCAACGTGCTCTCGGCACTTAAGTCGGGTGTGACAATGTTTGATACTTCTTTCGGCGGTCTAGGTGGCTGTCCGTTCATTCCCTCAGCCAAAGGGAATATCCCTACTGAAGATACCGCTCACATGTTGCACGCAATGGGCATCCATACCGGCGTCGACATTTCTGCTGTCGCAGGTCTCTCGCGCCGTATGGAGGTGTTCTTGGGCAGAGACCTCCCCGCCAAAATGCACAAATTGCTCGAACCCGTGCCTCAGGTTGAGAAGCGTCTATGAAACAAACCATTGCTGAAAAAAATCATCATCCATCCACCGAATTATTCGGACTTTAATATTTGCTATTAACGTGGATCTTATGACGCTGCAAACCCTTTCTTCTATTCGCATTCTTGAGTTTACCCATGCTGTCCTCGGTCCAGCTTGTGGGCTTATCCTAGCTGAACTAGGTGCGGAAGTGATTCGAGTCGAACCTCCTTCAGGGGATCCTACCCGTAATCTCAAAGGGTTTGGCACAGGTTACTATCCTTTCTTCAACCGCAACAAGAAGAGCATAGCTGTTGATATTAAAACCGATTCAGGTCGCCAAATTATCTTCAAATTGCTTGAACGCACTGATGTGCTCATCGAAAACTTTGCTCCTGGTACAATGGAGCGACTTGGATTAAGCTATGAAGCGCTTTCGGCTATGTTCCCCCGTCTCATTTACTGCTCTCTCAAGGGGTTCTTCCCAGGCCCGTATGCAAATCGGCTGGCCCTAGATGAAGTCGTCCAGATGATGAGTGGTCTGGCTTTCATGACCGGCCCACGTGGACAGCCCCTCCGGGCAGGTGCATCCGTCATTGACATTGCAACCGGCATGATGGGCGCTGTAGGGGTTTTGGCTGCCTTGCGCGAACGTGATCGAACTGGTAAAGGGCAGATGGTGAGTAGCGCTTTATTTGAGACGGCTGCCTTTATTATGGGGCATCACATGGCTTACGCCGCCCTGAGCCAGCAACCCATACCGCCTATGCCGGAACGAGTGAGTGCCTGGGCAATTTACCGCACGTTCACTACTGTTGAAGGTGACCTGGTTTTTATCGGTGTCACGAGCGACAAGCAATGGATACGATTCTGCGAATCGTTCGAGCGACCTGACTGGCTAGCAGATGAACGATTGTCCACTAATAACAAGCGTATTGCTCAACGTGATTGGTTGTTACCTGCGATAGAAGATATGATTGCGCAGTATTCTAAAGCCGAAGTGATCAGGCGTTGCGAACAAGCTGATATTCCGTTCTCACCAGTAGCTAAACCAGAGGATCTGTTTACTGACCCACAGCTCATTGAAGGTTGCAGCTTGCTGCCGGTTGTTCTACCTAACGGTACACAGACATACTTGCCTCGTTTACCCTTGCTTCTCAATAGTACAGGCGCAGGTTTGAAATGCAACCCTCCCAGGCTAGGTGAGCACACACGAGCTATCCTGAGCGATATAGGGTTACGTCAGGAGGAAATCGAGCAATTGATAACATCGGGTGTAATTGCTGCCGAATAAACCTTTTTCAGTTGACGCATCAAACAAACTGGCACTATTTGGAGGGAGAATATGTACGATCTGCTTATCAAAAACGCTCGAATCGTGCGCCCTAACCGAAATGACGTACCTACAGCGGATATAGCCGTTCATCAGGGGAAGATTGCCAGAATCGCTCCCGAAATCCCAGCGGAGCACGCTGCCCAAATCCATGATGCCCAGGGGTTACTTGCTTTCCCCGGCCTGATTGATGCGCATATGCATGTTGGAATTTACTCGCCGCTAGAAAGAGATGCGGTAACAGAATCTAAAGCTGCTGCAATGGGTGGAGTGACGACCACAATAACGTATATTCGGACTGGCCAGTACTATCTTAACAAGGGTGGACCGTATCGCGAATTTTTCCCCGAAGTGCTGAGGCGTTCAGAAGGCAACTATTGGGTAGATTACTCCTACCATCTTGCTCCTATCAACCGAATTCATATTGACGAAATGCCATTCTTGTTTCGAGAGTTTGGTGTGTCTTCCTTCAAAATTTTCATGTTTTATGGTGGGCATGGATTGCATGGCAAATCAGACCAACAGCGCAGTTTTTTGATGCTAGAAGAGGATGAGAAATACGATTTTGCACATTTCGAGTTCATCATGCGCAAGTTAAGCGAGATGATAGAGGGGAATCCAGAATATGCACCCTATCTAAGTTTGAGTCTGCACTGCGAAATCGCCGATATTCTGGATGCCTATACTACCATCGTCCAGAAAGAGGGTAAGCTAAAGGGCTTGCACGCCTATCATGCTGCTCGTCCCCCCCATAGCGAGGGATTGGCAGTATTCGTTGCAGCGTATCTGGCTTACGAAACACGCTGTATGAACATTAATTTGTTGCATCTAAGTTCGCGCAAAGCACTTGAAGCTGCTCTGATGATGCGTGATCTGTTCCCACACATCAACTTCAAGCGCGAGGTAACGATTGGTCATCTACTGCTCGATGTAGACGCACCCACTGGTGTGCTGGCAAAAGTTAACCCTCCCATTCGCCTACGTGAGGACGTGGAGTTCCTGTGGGAGAAGCTGCTGAGTGGAGAGGTAGACTGGGTGGTTAGCGATCACGCCTGCTGTTCGGCAGAGCTCAAGTATAACGCCCAACATCCTGAAGACATTTGGGTCGCAAAATCAGGGTTTGGTGGCACGGAGTATCTTCTTTCAGGATTGCACAGCGAAGGTAGGAAGCGCGGCTTATCCCTCAATCGCATGGCCGAACTGGTTTGCTGGAATCCTGCCCAGCGTTACGGCCTGCTGTCAAAGGGCGATCTGGCTGAAGGGTTCGATGCTGATATAGTTCTGTTTGATCCTAACGAGACGTTTGTCGTTCGTGCCGCTGAATCCTTCTCGGCGCAGGGTTATACGCCGTTTGAGGGGCATGAACTTACCGGACGTGTGAAGGTTACTTTTTTGCGCGGACAAAAGGTGTTCGAGAATGGGAACACTGTCGGAGTTCCCCGCGGACAATACCTGCGCAGACCAACGACACTGCCAGCGACCACCTGAAACCAGCAGCTTGTTATTCTAGCTCGAGCGCGGAGGCGACAATGACTCAACTGACTGCCGAATTTCTATTTGATGATCTCACACCCGCTGAAAGAGTACGTGCTGAGCGCGTAGAGTCGATTCTACCCGAATTACGCGCTCATGCCGAAGAAGCAGATGCAAGTGGACGATTTTATGAGCCACACCGTGAAACTCTGGCTAATGCAGGGCTGCTCGGCTTGATCATCCCCGCTGAGTTCGGTGGACTAGGTGGTGGTTTACGTGACCTCGCAGCAGCAACATTTGCGATGGGAACCGCTTGTCCTTCAACGGCACTGGCTTATTTTTTTCATTGCTCGACAGCCTCACGTGGACTTTTGGCGCTTGAAGCCATCAAAGAAGGCAAATTCAGCTCTGAAGAGGTCCCAATCGTTCGGCGCTTCGCTGAGAATTTGCTGCACCGTATGGGAACCAAAAATCAGTTCTTAGGCAACTTCGCCAGCGAAACAGTCAAATCTTCGCAAAGTGCCGTGCTGATTTCCACCGAAGCCGAACAAGTCGAAGGTGGTTGGGTACTTAACGGCGTTAAATCGTTTGGTTGCAATACAGGGGTAGCAGATGCGTATTTAGTGGTGGCAAAGCGTAAGGATTTCAATACTGCAGCAGGTCTGTGCATGTTCTTTGTGCCTCGTAACGCACTAGGCGTAAGGGAACGGCCACCATGGGATGCGTTGGGAATGCGCGCCACTGCTTCTCATGGCATTATTCTAGAAAATGTTTTTGTGCCTGATGAAGAAGCTCTAACTATTCCCAATGCGTTTGTCAGATTAATGGAGACCAGCCGGGGATCGCTGATGGGTAATCAACCGGCTATTTCAGCGATCTATCTGGGGGCGGCAAAGGCTGCTTATGACTACGCTCTAGAAAAAACGATGCACATGAAGTTCGAAGATACCGGCCTGCCGATCGCCACCAGTTCATTCCATCAGGAATTAATTGGGAACATGGCGGCTAAACTGGAGACGGCCCGGTTGTGGCTGCGTCACCAGGTTGAGTTGGAGACCAGCGATCCGCCAATTGCGTCAAAAACTGAAGTCATACGGCACTGGCGTCTGGCAAAGGGAATGATTTCTGAATGCGCCTTTGAAGTTACCAAAATGGCTCTGAAAATGACCGGTACTAGTGGTACTGCTAATCGTGGTTTAATTGCCCGCATGTTCCGTGATGTTGCTATGAGTCTGGTTATGGGATTTCCTGCTGAGCGTGGACGCCTTGAGGCAGCGAAGAGCATCGTTGAAGGAGCAGAGACGAGGACATTTGTCGTGCAGTGACACCGGTTGATGGGTATGATAGCCGAGCAACGCATACTGCCGGATTTCTGCGATATGTGGAAAGGAGACACTATGACACCCTCGGAAATCAAGGTTCCTTCTCTGGAGGAGATTAGAAAACATCTGGTCCTGTTCGACTACATAGATGGTGAACGGACTCCGCCAACGGTTGAATTGGGTTCGTTTGTGTATAACCCAAGCACAGGTGAGCCGATTGCTTCCCAAAAAGCAACCAGCCCAGAGCAATTAGAGCGTGCGCTGCAAACTGCATCTCGGCTGCATCAAACCGGTATGTGGGCAAATACCCCACCTGAAGTGCGTGCTGAAATACTTGAACATGCTGCCAACCATCTTATGACGCTTGTGCCCGTGATCGCTGCCATAGAGTCCTACACGACCGGTGTTATTCTCAGTACGACTCATTTCGTCAATAATATTGTCTGGCTGGCATTCAAGGCAGCAGCGGGCGTTCTTCGTCAAGGATATACGGTTAGCAAAGTTCCAGGGCCATGTGGTGATGTCGAAATCTTGCGCAAGCCACGAGGAGTAGCAGTAGCTATCGTTCCCTGGAACTCACCTGCTGCACTCGCTGCGCACAAAGTAGCCAACGCATTAGCTGCCGGTTGTCCTGTCATTCTTAAGCCGAGCGAGTGGGCGCCCTATTCTTGCCTATTGTTAGTTGAAGGACTTGAAGCTGCCGGTTTGCCCAGAGGACTTTTCCAGATTGTGAACGGTGGCGCTGAAGTTGGGCAAAGATTAGTGAATGACCCACGCACACGTGCCGTTTCATTCACCGGCGGTCTCCAGGGTGGTCGTGCTGTAGCTGCGGCATGTGCGCACGATTTCAAGTCTGTTCAACTAGAACTCGGCGGCAATAATGCAATGATTGTCTTAGCTGATGCAGATATTGAAAAAACAGCAGATGGCATTGTCTCCAGCCTGATCACACTCAATGGTCAATGGTGTCGTGCGCTTGGACGGTTGCTCATTCACGAAACAATTTACGAACCTGTGCTGGAGACAGCCTTACAAAAGTTGAGAGCCTTGCGTGTAGGGGATGCCCTCGATCCTGAAACCCAACTTGGACCGTTGGCAAACCCGGTTCACAAGACCCGTGTAGAAGCTGCCATTCGCGAATTGGAAGTCAAAGGTGCACGCATTCATGTTACTGCCTCTGTTCCAACCCACGGTTTCTATCTTTCCCCTACGCTCTTGACGGATGCCAATCCGCAAGATACTGTAGAAGAAATCTTTGGTCCCGTTGCCGCAATACATCCCTTCCGAACAGATGAAGAGGCTATCGAACTTGCCAATCAGTCGCCATACGGGTTGGGCGGATATGTCTTCTCAGCAGATGAAGAACACGCTTTCCACATCGCCCGTAGACTACGCACAGGCGGGGTGAAGATCAACGGCGTCAGCCTGCTCGAACTCAACGTTGACGCACCACGTCCAGCCTGGGGTTTGAGTGGTTTTGGTGAAGAAGGTACGTTTGAAACGTTCGACGTGTTTTGCGGTAAGTCGGTTGTTGGCGTCGCTGCACGCTAGATAAGCATCACGCTACGGAGTCTAACGATGATCACCGTCCGTAAGAATGCTTTCAAAGTGGGCGATATCTTCGTCACCTTGCTTGGAGATGAAGTACAGGTTGGGGATATTGCTCCCGAGTTTACTGTTCATACTGCTGATTGGTCACCTGTAAATCCCCTACAGGAATCCAAGGGAAAGGTTATTATCCTCTCCGCAGTTCCTTCACTCGATACAAATGTCTGCGATCGCGAGACGAGACGTTTCAATGAAGAGGCAGCCAAATTGAGTGATGAGATCATCATTTATACCATCAGCACCGATTTTCCGATGACCCAAAAGCGTTGGTGTGGCGCAGCAGGCATTGACAGGGTAAAAGTGCTCTCCGATGTAGTCGAGACCGAATTCGGCTTGAAATACGGCCTGCTTATTAAGGAGCGCCGTTATCTACGGCGCGCTGTCTTTATCGTTGGTCGTGACGGTAGGCTCACCTATGTCAACTATTTACCATCTTTAGGCGACGAACCAGACTACGATGAAGTGATTGCTGAAGCCAGGAAAGCATTAGGGTAAGTGAGGTATGGCGCGATCTGGATAGGGTTGGCGAAGGGGTATGGTATGCCTTGCCTCTTCACATCTCGGAGTGTGATGACCGCAAAAGCTTTGCTTAACAGGTGAGGCAAAACCTACCCTTCTGAATAAGAAACGCCGACACAAGCTAAAGAGTATGTTCAGACCCTCGCTGAGAGCATCTGGTCTTGAAGTACATGTTATCGAAAAGGCCTGGGAGTGTCATTGCCGAAGATATTCAGGGTATGTTCAGGGCAAGAAATCACCACACACAATATCCGTTTGAAAGATCACATTCTCTAGCGACTGTCCCCCTGTAATTGAAAACTGCTTACTACTGTAAGGAAAAAAAGCAGCGTTTCCGCCGCTATCACAGGTGCCTTCGAGCATACCGGGGCGAATTTCCATAACCCCACCAGGTGTTTCCGGCACAAAATCCGCAGGCGAAGCAAAAGTACTATCCGGTCTGATGTCAACCAGAATGTTGAACCAGTTGTCGCCGACTCCAGCCAGAGGATGATCGGGCGGGTAGATCGGCCCACGAATCGAGAGTGACGCTTTGCTAATGTTGACTCCACTATCTGGCCGATGAACCATGTCCCAGAAAAGGCCCGACTCAACAAACGCTCTGGCAATGCGCTCGACATAAACAGTTCCACTTACCGAGGCAACTCCTGTTCGATGGCTGCCGTATAATTCCTTCCCCAACAAGCCAAGCAAGACGCGGTACTGTGGTGGGTTGTCAGGATGATACTCAAACCGTGCTCGCTCGAACCACTGCGTCAACACCGTCGCCCCTTCCGCATTCGTCTCTACCATTGGTTCCGAAATAGGATAACCAAAGAGAGCAAGTGATTCGACCCAGGCTCTTCCACCCATTCCTAAATCTAACCCATGGCTGTACCAGAAGCTGCGGAACGGTTCGCAGAGGGTATGACCCGTTTCAGGAAAGAAATCACATCCAGGAGTTGGTGTGCCTTTAGGAAGGTCTTCCCAGTTGCGTCCTTGCTTGAGCAACACTTCAACGCCAATTCGGATGGGTACCACGCGATAGGGTTCCGGGTGGGTAGGACAATACTCTAGCCGTTGACGCTCGAACATTTGGGTTGCACAGAGATGACCATCCTCAGAATTATGTACGAGTTTTGCTGGCGCTAACGGATAACCGAAGATGGGGAGGCCACCGTTGCGATCCCAGAAGCTGTAAAATGGCGGAGCAATCCAGTTTTGTGTTTCACCAAAAAAAGCTGCCACAGTTTCCTGTTCTGATGCGTCAGCCGCTACCGTACCAGTGCTGAATACAATTAAGAGCACAATGCTTATAAGACATATTCGACGCATGCTTAACCTTTCTATGATCCCATGGTGGAGGGTGAATGTTGATCCCAGTAACGCTGTAGTGCAGAGTTATATTATCGCTATACCACTACCTTTTGAGACGTTCAATGTTTCCGAATTTCTTTAAGGCTTTTCAACGTTTTCTTCTGCCCGGCAGATGAGAGGAAAACGGTGCGATTCCCCAATTCGTCCGCTGTGCGTGCAGCGTTTCCTCGTTGGTGCGCCGATGATTCCCGTCTCCGCGTTGGTAGGAGCGAGTTTCAAACCCATCCGCATCGTGGGTGCTTGCGACGGTTGTAGGTTCCATCGCGGCCAATGCAAGACGTGGGCCAACGGCCTGCGCATCCAGGTGATCGCCTAGGTCAGGAGTCATCGGTAACGGATGGGTGATGTTCGTCGGGATCGCTCCGTTGTTGAACCGTTCGGTCATCGAATGTACCCCGAAACCGTGAACTCTGAAAACCCCCGGGTTGCTTTTACCTGGGAGCGCGGGCCGGAGGCCCGCGTCCTACGCTGTGTGCGCGGAACTAGTACTTCTCCCTAAACCTTGGTTAGCGTAGGAAAGGGTGAATCGTCCATCCCGCATCTGCTCGCCTTCTTCACCACTGTCGGGTAGGTAAAGAACTCAGAACAGACCTGCTGAATGTTCTCCTAATCATGTCCAACGGTTTGAATAACGCCCGGTACTTTGTTATGTGACAGTAAATCTTACCAAACGTTTCCAAACCCCGTCCGGCTGTGGCCTTCATCGCAACGCCCGACTCTGCATTCGTGCCAGTTCCTCCTCGACGACCGATTCATCAAGCTTTTTGAACAACGGCTGTGGTTGACGTAACACTTGCCCGACTGGTAATGCCGACGCTTCCCAACGCCCAACCCACTGCTCGTAGTCGCCGGTCAGTACGCGGTGGGTACGACCATCGGCTTCAGTTATATCACGGAAATAGAGAGGACCGGCGATATACCCATCGTAACCTAAATACTCGTGCAACCGCTGGCTGGAGAAAGGTAGGAAGGGGGTAAAGATAATCTTGAGTGTGTCAACACAACGTAAGGCCACATACCAGATAGTTGCTGCACGGTCGCGATCACTCTTGATGACCTTCCACGGTTCCTGTTCGCTCAGGTAGATATTGACCTGTGATGCTAGGCGCATTGCTTCGC
>Ga0308407_1000093_pt1 | contig 76523 bp, 62 predicted proteins | sample HotsprSampleMSe2_FD_203476 | JGI IMG/M metagenome (GOLD analysis project Ga0308407, IMG submission 203476) | Hot spring phototrophic mat microbial communities from Mushroom Spring, Yellowstone National Park, Wyoming, United States - 20060911_MSe2 ...
CCGTCTCACCCAATCCAGGGGCAAAAATTAGTGCCTCTTCAGGCCAACCCGCCTCCAGCAGCAAGCTGTAGACTGTAAAGCCACAAAGATTAGCTTGCTCGGCTGGCTTAAAAACAACAGGATTCCCAACCAGCAGATTTGCTATGACCATGCCCAAAGGAATCGCTATTGGAAAGTTCCAGGGACTTATGACAGCTGCGACGCCCTTTGGCTCGTAAAATAACGTGCACCTCTCCCATTCGCTATTGAAAGTCACCTGAGGACTGAGCTTTTCCAACAATGCCGAGTAATAATTACAGAAATCGATGGCTTCAGCTATTTCTGCGTCAGCCTCATAAATTGGCTTACCTACTTCTAAGATTAAAAGAGCTACTAATTGAGCTCTTTTTGTCTCTAAAAGTTCAGCCACTTTAGCTGCCAATTTTCTTCTCTCATTTATTGAAAGATTTAATGGCTTTAACGCTTTAAGGCGCTCTTGTAACATTTGCAAGTTTACCTCGTGACAACTGCTGATTATTAATTCCCAATCCGAAGGATCTTTAGTAAAAATCGGAGCGCTCAAGGAATCCTCAAGTTGATAAGTTATTTTAAAACCGCCTCTTGTAATTATTTGGTTCTCTAGTAGCTCAAGCTCTTTCCGAACATCATCTTGAAATGATAAATCTAAAACGTCCTTCAGCGGGCAATTTTTGAAATCCACAACCTGGATTTTAAACCAAGATCAAAGGATGTCAATCTTTTTTCACTCATCCGAAAAATTGCTTCAATTTCCTTCAGGTTTCGTGTAAATTAACAATAAAGGTTTTGTGGGGTTAGGCAAACTTAAACAAGTAGAAAACGATAGCTATTCCCTAAGCTCTAATAGCTTCAATGTAGTAGTTCCTGAAAAATGTCCATTTTGTTTGTGTGATTTTTCTGAAGGCGGTGGAAATCCAAGCTGTCCTGTTTGCTCAGGCTCCAGTATAGCGAACTCCTTAGGCGCATATTACACAGCTGATCTTAAAGATTCGAGAAGATCACCAGAGAGAAGTTTTAGGCAAAATCCTAGAAACAGAAACGCCAAAAAGAGTGGAGGAAAACAAACCTTCATACTTTTTCAGCAGAGTTTTGGAAAAGCTAACTATACCCCATCAGTATATCCTTCAGCCTGTATCATCGGATGTTTGGCTGGCTTGTTGCTAGGCGTTGCAACCGCACTTTTTGCAGGCTCCTTTTTGAAGAGAAACACCTACTCTTTCCCAGACATTAAAATATACGATCCCCGACTGCTTGTAACAGACCACCAATCAAAAATCGAATTTAGCGTTTTCAATGGCTCCCCGAACGATTTCAAGGACCTGTCTTTCTCAGTAGCTCTTTACGACGAGCAAGGACAATTAATTAAAGTTGCAAATTTCAAGGCAAAAGAGCTTTTAAACGGGCGTAAATTCAAGAAAACTAATGTCGGCAAAAGCAAACTCCTTAATAGCCTTGAATCCACTCGTTTTGAGGCTGTTATAGATGGGCTTAAAGGTTCTTTCGCGTCTGTTAAGGTCTCCGGCTACAGTTTTTAATTACTTTGGATAACTATCTAACGCTAAAAGTCATTCACATGACTTAAACAAAGAAGTTTTTGCAAAGGCGGAAGGTCTGCCAGATTATTACTTTCGTGCTTATAAAACGCCCCTTTTTTAACCAAAATTGCAGTAGGTAGCTGAAAGACATCTGCGGTGAGAGAAAAATGTTGTGCGGCTTTTATGAAGCTACCCAAAGATATGGGCAAGTCTTTAACTGAAGTCAAAAAATTTAGAAAAGAGCCTCGCCTTACCTTGAAATGCTTATAAAGAGCCCTTTCAAAGTCAGATATAACTTCTACCGAATTTGCTGTCCTCAAAAGGGCTAAGATTTTCGATGTTTCAAGCTCTTGTCCGGGGTGAATGCAATATACCTTGACCGCATCTTTAGTTTCGTCTAAAAACTCCCGCAATTTTTCCAAAAGCTTCAAGGTAAAAAGACAACCGAAGTGACGCAAAAACACAATTAAAACATCTCTGGTATAGGATTCTGCTAAAACTTTTTTCTCAAAATCGACGGGATCCACCAATCCAACTTTTACAAACAATTATTTTAGCATGAATCTTTCTAGGCTCTAAACTACTTTGCCTGAGAGGATAATCTCTTTCTTAGCTCTAGAGCTTCTGGATTGTTTGGGTCTAACTTAAGAATATTTTCTACTTCAAAACTTGCATCATCAACTCGATTAAGCTCTAAATACATTTGAGCTAAGGCTAATTTTGCAGGCACAAAAGTTTCACAAAGTCGAGCGGCTCTTCTAGTATGAAAAAGCCTAGTAGATAACTCCTTAGCTTGTTGAGCTTTTACTAACTCTTTAGCTCCTTCGGGGCACTCTTGAGACGATGCTAGGCTAGTCATATCTGTAGTAAGATCTGACTTGGCTAGCAGCTGATCTACTTGATTGGCCCCTTTCTTATCAGGTAAACTCGTTGAACCCATCGAATCGAAGGTAATCGAACTTTGGCTTTCTTTTTCTATGCTGTTTAAAGTTTCATTCTTTAAACCTGTTTTTAATTTATTTGGGCTCAACGTTGAGTAGTTTTCGTTTTGGGCTTTTTTTGTCTCTAACCTAGCTGACGAGGAGAGGCTCTGTTCCTCTTTGCTAAAAGAACGGAAAGTTTCTAAGTTTGCTTTATCTTGATAAGGGTTTATGGTTGCTAGATCGATTTGATTGTTCGCTAGGCCTGTGCTCGGCATCTGATCATGACTACTTAAAGCAAAAGTTTCTTGGATTTGAGCAGCAGGTTGTTTGGTTGGCAGCACTGACGAAAGTTCCTGATTTGCTGCCAAGCCTTTGTAATCATCCGCTCTTACTGTCACATCAGGCAATTTTAAAGCGCTGGAATAGGAATCATGTTTGAACTCCTTGTGCCCACGCAACCGATGGTAAAACCTGTCTGAAGGCGCAACCGCCTCGAATCTTCCTAAGCTAGCCCGCTCATAACCGGTTTCAATTAAAGCTTTTCTATTTAAGTCGGCTTCCTCATAACGCGAAGTAGATACCTGCCACTCAAGCTGTTTTATTTTCTCATCTTGTTGATCAAAATTGTGCCCTACTAAAGCTCCTACTCCAGAACCCGCTGCGGCTCCTAAAAGAAAGCCAGTTTGGGGATTGCCTACCTGGGCACCCGTGATACCGCCTAAAACTCCCCCTATTGCGCCACCTATTGCCGCTCCTTTCGCAGCGTTTGTTTCAAGAGCTTGTTGAGCGGACTGTTGAGAGCATCCAGATAAGATAAAAACCAAAAAAGGTAAGCCAATTAAAATAGATGTTTTGCTCATTAATTTCAAAGATTAATACCACTGACAGCTTTAATCAACTAGAAAAGGATAGAAAAACAACCTTTTGACTATTTTTTCAGCTGTTCCTCTGACAGTTTTATAAAACTTGCCAACTCTCTTGGGTTTGGCTCGTCTTTGTAATTTTTTAAAATTCGAAGTATTTTATCTTTGTGGCCCTTCTGAAGAAGCGAGGCTACTGCCACGTAAGATATTGCATAGGCTTTTCCCACATCTGAAAACTTCAAAGAGGTCATCCCCCTGGAAATATTTTTTAATGAAATCTTTGTGGGCGCTTCCTTCCACGATTGAAAGTAGCGCAACAGCTCTGACTGAGGTCCCTCAAGATAGAGCGCCAAACCTTCATCCAACCATTCCGGAACATTCGAGCCAAAGTTTTCATACAAAACCAAGTGAGATAGTTCATGCCTTAAGGTTTTGTCTAGATCGCCATTCTGAAGTGTGCTTTTAGGGATCAGAATCCTGCCATTTATAAAAAAAGCGTTAGACCATTTAGGAGCCTTAAATCTGGAGTGATAAGAAAAATCAGTAACCAAGTTTATTTCTACCTTACTACTAACCGGATGCTCTAATTCGAAAAATTTAACATACTCTCGCAAAATCTCTTGAACTCTAAGCTTTAGTTTCTTAACCTGCTCCTGCTTTACAGAAAATTCAGAACTAATTATTACCTTAAAATCTTGAGCTATCACGAAAAACCAAAATCCTATCAAAACATGTTTTATTAACTGTAACAACATTGTAAATTTATAATCGACTTTTATATTAAATTTTTTTAGTATAATATTAGTACATATATACTTTAATTTAGTTTTTATAATTATAAACATTAGTTTATATATAATAGCTTTTTGCTTTTTAAGAGTTTAATATTTAAATCTTGTAAATAAAACTATTTTTTGACTTATTAGAGATAGTTTTATAATTTTCCTTAAGCATCTCCTTAAAAATGTGATAATCAAGAAATTTTTGATCTTTTATTGGGTCCTTATTAATGAAATCTACTTGAACTGAAGATTTGTCTATGGCCCGACATGTTTGGTCACAGCCTCTTTTTTGTTATATATCAACTCAGCATCTATATAACGGTTTTGATCTACAAATTAAATTAGTATCGGTATTAGATAACTCATCTAGTCAAACTACTTAGGAAGAGAACAATCCATAAGCTGGTAAAGCAAACAAACTTTGTACTTCCAATATTAGGGAATTATAAAAGTTTTTAATCTCCAAGAGTCTTCGGTTGTTTAGACTTCTATTGGGGGATTATCTTAGTTTATCCGAACTCGTTTAACACTGTTTGACTCCGCTGTAACATTAGTTTAGTTATAACAGTAGTGAGCTATGTAACTTTGCTTTTAAGGAAGTAAGCAAAAGAAAATGGCGTCGGCCTACCTCTTTGATCAAAACTTTAGCAAATCAAACTACTTGAAAATGGCATTAAGTGATATATTTATAAGAGTAATTCTGAAGACACATTAAATATATAAAAAAAGGATACCTCCAAATCTTTTGTCGGTATAAAGTTTTCTTAACCATTTGAAAACTTCGCAGTTTTGACTCAATTTTTCCCTCTAAACAACTTTTTTAAACTTTCATCACATTTTCTACGGGGACCTAAAGTACCTGGCAAAAACTTAATAAAGCGCCATTTGACGCCATGTCCCCATAAGTTGACAAATTGGAATTTTCACGTGCACTTCCGCTTTAAAACAAAACAGGCAGCTTAGGAGTAGGCTTTAAAGAGTTCCTGCCAACTATAATACCGTACCAATGAAAACGGATATTTAAATCAAGATAAAATGAAGTGCTAAGCTCTGCCAAGCTTCTTAAACATTTGATCGGGAGAATTAATCGTTCGCTTTAAAAAAATTTGAGTCCCGATAACTTTTGATGGAGTCAAGCCTCTATTGCAAGACAATTTGCTGAATACTTTCTTTGGTAGTGCAACGTTTTACGCAACCCCTTTTTATTGGAAAGCTTTGTTGAATTAAAAAAATTTTTCATAACTCAATAAGTCCTTGCAAAGTAAAAACCACAAATAAATGTTAGGTAGGATTTTTTCGACTAGTTCAAAAGGATTGTGCGTGACTTTAGTCTTAAGCTCTTTGATTTTTATCTGGGTGCTAGCATTTGACAACACAAATACCGCATCAACTAAGATCAAAAACGAAACTCAACCTACCACCTCTGTTTTAAACACATCAAAACTAAAAAAAAGCTTGTGAACTTTTCACAGAGGAGCACGTAGTTGCTTTATTAGGCGGAGATCTTGAAAAAGACTCTACGTTCGGCGATCAACAAGAAACAGAGGATATTTCTCTTACCACTTGCTCTTACTCCAACGCAGCTTCTAATATAAGAGACATTAAAAGCGCCCCTGTTGTAGTCAGGGCCGCAAAGAATGACTTAGGGAGAATTTCTAATAAGTCAGGATTTTTAGCAAGTAAAACTAGAGTTTTTGGCCACAGAGCCTCTAGTCCGACTGCCCGCAAATCTTTGCTCAACTTTTACTACTTCTTTTTTTTTAATCTTTCGTTAAATGCAGTTTTCCCTTGCTTGGCAAAACTGATAGTTTAACTTTTGCATATTTTTTAATCCCTGCGACATCTCTTTAGAAGGTTAGAAAAAAACCTAGCTTGTTAGCTATTCACGTTGGTTTTCTTTCATTGTAAAACGGCCCTTAGTAAGTGCCCTAAAGTAAGTTAGCTAAATGATACTTAGGAAAGAATTTTTAATTGAAATTTTATGAACAAGCTTTTCAAAGTTTTGAGCCTCCAACCGCTTAAGAACTTTGCCACAGAAGTCGATTATTATCTCTCACCTAGGATTTAAAAATAGGGAGGGGATTAATGCATTGCCATAAGCAAATTTTTTCTTTAATTTCACAAGATTTAAATGAGTTAATTAGTTCAGCTGAGTCAGAGTTGGAAAATCTTCTAAAATTGAAAACCCTTGCCCACAAACTTAAAGGATCCCTAGGTTTTTTGGGAGAGCGAGAAGGTTCGCTGTTATGCAAAAACCTGGAATCTAAAGTAGACGAACTGAAAGTTTTTCTTGAGTCTCAAATATCAAACATCAAGAAAATCCGGGATCAAATTGCCCTAAAAGTCAGGTTCTAAGACCTGATCGGTCACCAAGTTCTTAATCTCCGTGGCAAAACGCTGGAAGCTAGCATTTGTATCAACATTATGCACATCCCTCACGGACCTAAAATCTTTTGTTTTATAACCTTTTTCTAAAAGGTCAAAGCCTCCTTCATCAAAAGCGGCCAAACTGAGGGCTGTAAAAGAATAAGCTTTTCTCTCACCTGAACTCCAAAGAGCAGCTCCTAAACTGTCTACAAATTTCACCTCATAAGTCAGCAATTGGTATTCATCAACATCGAAAGTGCCTGTCTTCCCCAAGCCCCCAAAGGATCTTTCAAAATTGAGCAAATCAATTACAAAAACAGCATCAGCCTCCTTTTTTGCGCTAACCAAAGTTAAATCTCCATACTCCAAAATAGAGTCTTTTAAGGCTGAAACTATAATATCTTCCAACTCAGAGAAGGGAGTTAAATTAACTCCCACCTCCACAAAAATTTTTTGGTACTTTTCACCAAGAGCGCTTTTAGATCCGCTTAAAGCGTAACCACAAGAAAAAAAAATGAAAGCCACTATTGTAAAAAGAAGCTCAATTTTCATATTTGTCTAAAAGTTTAAGGGTTCGCTCAATATCCGATAAACTATCACTAAGATTATCTTTGAAAATCTGCAACCTATTTAAAACGTTCTGAATTCGAGGCATCAAGTTATTTGCTAACTCGGCATCAATTGCACCTTTATTGCTATCTAATATAGCTATTAGTTTAGAAACATTATGACCTAGTGCCTCATAATTGTGGGCTAACAGATTACTCTCGATCTCCTTAAAAATTTGTTCAAAATTGTCCTTTAAATCCATAAAAATTAATGGTCATGTAACTTTTCCTTATTCCTTCTTAGCTGCTCTCTGACTATCGCTTTAAGCTTATCCAAGACAGTATAAAAATTTTTATCTTCTGCAGAGGCTACAAGAGTAAAATTAGGCAAATGAATCGATACCTCCATAAAAGCTAAATTGGTCTTTTTAAGAACAACATTGACCATCAAATCTCTGTTATAGAATTTTTTTAAGATAGAGCTAAAACGCTTTTTGATAGCTTCATTAAGGGCATCACTTTGTTCAAAGTTTCTGTAAGTTATCTTGAAATTTAGGTCTGCGGACATATGACTGCTTTATTATAGCTAATTTATAGATTAATTTGATGGAAATATTTTCTTTGGTGAGCTGGCGCTATTTTAAGAGCTTCTCTGTATTTTGCAACGGTTCTTCGGGCAATTTTAATGCCAAATCTTTCTTGAATAACATTTGCGATTTCCAAATCTGAGAGAGGATTCAATTTATCCTCTTCAAGAATTACCTCTTGGACCAGTCGCTTCAAATACTCAGATGAAATTTCATCGCTATTCACTTTTGAGCTGAAAAACTTTTTCAGCTCAAAAACCCCGAAGGGAGTTGCCAAAAATTTGTTAGCCGTTGCCCTGCTTACAGTGCTCTCGTGAAGACCCAGCTTTTCAGCGACTTGCTTTAAAGTAAGGGGTTTCAGAGGAGCAAGGCCCTGCGACTGAAAAAACTCTTTTTGTTCGTCAACGATCTGTTGAGCGACTCTCACCAAACTGGATTCCCTTTGATCCTTTACCTTCTTGATGGTCTTCACAGCATTAGTCAAGTTTTTTATAACCTTAGCAAAAGCAGGATCACATCCCTGATCAAATTGGCTTTTAATTTTAATTTGTGGGATATACTGCTTGTTCAAAGACACAATAAATTTTTGATCCCTAATCTCCAAAATTAGGTCCACCGGCAAACCAGGCTGAATCGAATCTTTATACTGGTTTGCGGGCTTAGGATTCAAACTCCTAATTATTTTCAAAGCATTCTTGATATCTGTGGATGAAACATTTAACTTTTTCTCAATAAGCTCAAATCTCCCTTTTAGCACAGCATCGAAGTAGTCTGTAAGCAACAAGGCTGGAAGACTCGAGCGAGCAAATCCTCTTGCTTCAAGCTGCCATAACAGACACTCTATAAAATCTTTAGCGCCAACTCCACAGGGCTCCAGGTTTTTAGCTAAAAGCCTTATGCTTTCAAATTCATCTTCTGAAATGTTAAATTTTGTGCAAATCTCTTCAGCCGATCCAGTAAAAAAGCCATTGTCATCTAAATTCCAAACGATCCACGTTAAAACTTCTCTTGTTTTACTGTCCAAGCGAAAAAAACTTATCTGCTCCTCTAAACTTTCCTCTAAGGTTTTTGACTGGCTAAAATTATCGACATTCCAATAAGTCGAGTCAGAGCCACCGAAACTTTGGTGAGGATAAAAATTGTAATACTGATAAATTTCAGTATCCTCCTCCATTTCCTGTTCCTCTAACTCCACCAAAGGATTATCTTCTAATGTTTTTTTTAACTCCTCCACAAAATCCAAATTATTAAGTTGCAGAAATTTTAGAATTTGCTGAAGCTGAGGAGTTATGGCAACCGAGACCGTAGGCTTTATTAATAATTTATTCTTTAGAGACATCTAATCTATTTTGATGAGTGGCAAGCTTCTAAGTTGCTATTTTAGGCTAATCTGCTCCCCTAAGTAATATTTGATAGCGTCTTCATTTTTAACTACCTCCTCGCTATACCCCTCGGTGATTACCCTTCCGTCAACCAAAATGTATGCCCTATCGCAAACTTTCAAAGTTTCTCTAACATTATGGTCCGTCACAAGGATACCCAACCCCTTCTCTTTTAATTGCTTGATAATAGCCTGAATATCTTTTATCGCAAGCGGGTCGATCCCCGCGAAAGGCTCATCAAGTAAAAAAAATTGTGGAGCTAAAGCGCAAGCTCTAGCCACTTCCAATCTTCTTTTTTCTCCTCCTGAGAGAGTGGAAGATAAATTTTTTCTCACTTTTGCTAGTCCAAACTCTTCAAGAAGCTGATCAAGTAGTTCTTTTTTTTGACTAGGCGTCAAATCGGACCGCTGATCTAGAGCTACCTCGATATTTTGTTCAGCTGTCAAACCTCGAAAAACTGAGCTTTCTTGAGGAAGGTAACCGATACCTAGCCTAACTCTTTGATACATTGCCAAAAATGTGATTTCTTTATTATTCAAGATAACTCTACCTGAACTGGGATTAATCTCCCCAATTAACATATAAAAGCTGGTAGTCTTTCCAGCGCCGTTTGGTCCAAGTAGTCCTACAACCTCTCCCGCTCTGACGGAAATAGTTACATTTCTAACAACCTCTCGTTTTCCGTAAACCTTTGAAAGATTTTCTCCTAGTAAATACTTCACTTAAGGCAAGGTCTGGGTTTTATTGTCCTCAAAAATTAAGCTCTCAACACTGCCCCTCGCTTCAAATTTTTTGGTACTCAAGTCATAAATTATTTCTTCCGCCTTAATAGAGTTTTTTTCTTTAAGAATACGAGGCTGGCCTAAAACTGTTACTTTTTTGGTTCGATTGTCAAAAACAGCTCTATCGCCCAACACCTGCGTCCCATCGCTTATTTTAAGTAGATGAACATTTCCTGAAGCAATTAGTTGCTCTATTTGGTTATCTTTAGTGAATTTACCTTCCAATCTGTCGCACCTGAGCTGAATATCCTCTCCTTCAACCCTAACCGAGCCTTGATACTTAAAAGTTTCTTTAGATAAATCGACCCCTAAGTTATCTGCCTGTATAATCCAATCGTGTCGTTCAGCTGTAATAACAACCAAAAAGGCTAACAAAAATATTCGGAGCCGCATTTCAATGATTAATTTTAGACCACACATTTCCTGAAAAGCTAACTTTACTCTCTGCGAAATTAATCTCTGCCTTTAAGCTTTTTATAAGTACGTTTGGTAGCTCGACAAGAACCTCTTGTTCCATCAAAGCTTTGCTTTTATCAACCAGCGTCAAAACCTGAGTGAATGCCTTTAAGTTATGCTCCTCACCAATAATACTTATATTTCCCTCCGCTTTAAAATTCGATAACTCTGTGTCAGATAACACAAGAGCAGCAGATTCACCTGCAATACTATAAATGTGATTTTTGTTGAGCAATTTAAAAGCAAAATTTGCTAACTCGATGCTTTTATCCGCGTATACAAAAGCTTTGGAAGCATATATTTCCCACTCCCTGCCGGATATAGAGCTCCTCTTGAAGTGCGTAATTTCTGATATTAGGTTTCTTTTTTTCATTTCAGCAGGGGTGCTCTGAAGTTGATCGTATTTGGAATAAATTAAACTCACACCATAAACAGTTAAAAAACATGCTGAGATTAAGAACAGAGCTGCAAAACCGCGAAAATTCATTTTAACTGGCCAACTCTTTAAAAATAGCTTTTACTTTTCTTTTGAATTCCTCTTGGGTGAAGTGTTCTGACCAAAGTTTCTTTGCTCTCTCCGCTTTTGCTTGCCTTTCTGGGGATTGAAGGGCACGTAAAATACTTCTCGAAAGATCCTCTGGAGTTAACTCGCTTAGAAAAGCGCAGTCCATGCTTAAAACTTGAGTGTGGCTTCGTATTTTTGTTGCAACTATGGGTTTGCCGCTAGCCATATAAGAATATATTTTCATCGGCGTATTGGTTCCAAACAACCTTGGGGATACAACGCAGTCACAAATGTTAAAGAACAATCCTAGTTTATCTTGAGGTTGGGGCCCAAAAAAATACACATGATCTAACAAATTTTTAGCCTGACAAACCTTTCTGTTTTCGCTTATTAGTTTCTCATGGCCCCCAACAAGAAAAAGTTTAAAATTAGGAAGGTTTTTTTTTAGAATGACCAAGCTGTCAAACAAAAGCTCCAGCCCTTGATACCTCTCGAAGTTCCCGCAATAAAAAATTACTTTACTATCTCCTTTAAGTTCTAAAAGTTGGGGGTCGAGCTCATTGGAGTAGGGTGGCGAAAAATCTTCAAGAACATAGGCTTGATTTGCGCCTAAGCTCACAGCTCTAGCAGCCAGATCTTTAGTTACAGCTATAACTGCGCGAGAGTTTTTAAAAGGCAACTTGTATAAATACTCGCAAATTGGCCTGAGGGCTCTAAAAACTACACTTCGATTCGCAAGTTGATCAACAATATCCGAGTCCATATCAACAATCAGTTTATCGCCGATTTGACTAAGCAGAGATAAAAAAATTGCGCTCTCTTCAACCGCCAATACAATGTCGTAACTTTTTAACTGAAGCTCTTTAAGCACCTCTGAAACCAAATAAAAATCTACTATAACTTTTTTAAACGAAAATCCTGGTCTTAAATTTAAAAGGAATTTAGGGTAACTAGCTCTTTTAACGGTAACATTTGAGGGAAGCGGGATGTCTTCCCCTTCAAGAAGGGTGTATAAGGTAATTTTGTAGTTCAACTCTTCAAGAGCGCAAACTAAAGCTTTGATAGCGATAGGAGTTCCTCTTTCTTGAAAGAAAGGCTGCGGAGCTACCACTAAGATGCTTTTCATTTGCTTGAAAAAATTTTTAAAAATATCCGAAACACTTCGTATATGGCATCAGAAACTAAAGAAAAGGATAGCAAGCCCAAAAAGTCAAAAGCAAAACTGTTCATCATTGTGGCTGTTGCACTAGCCCTAGCTGCAGTACTTGCTTTCATGTTGCTAAACAAAGGCGATAAGGAAGAGGTGGAAATAGATGAGTCACTTTTTTATAAAAAAGCTCTTTTGGACACTTTTATTGTGAACTTAATGTCTACTAAAAATTTTCTAAAAACAACCATCTTAATCGAATACAATCCATTTGCGTTAGAGAGATGGATTTCAGCCGAGTCAAAATCTGGCAAAGCGCATGGCGGGGGAAGCTCTGATCCTTTTGCGTTGCCCGAGCCTCTAATGCAAAAAAAACCTGCGATGTCTGATGCAGTTATCAAAGTTTTGTCTTCGAAAAAGGCGGAAGAATTGTTGACGGTTCAAGGGAAAGAAAATTTGAAAGAGGAGTTAATTTCGGGCTTAAACGATGCATTAAAAGCCGCTGAACCGATTATCACAAATGTCCTTTTTAGCGAGTTTATTATTCAGTAGCATTGCTTTATTTGGCTACCTTTACAATTTTAGTGAAGTAAAAAAAATCGAGGTTCATAGTTTTCTCGAGTACAATAGCTTCAGGAACCTCAGAAAATTTAAAAAGCTCCTACGAAATGGCAGCTCTGAACACCTTGCCAGCTTTACGTGGGAGGTGGATTGGAAACACTGTAAGGCTTCTGCGAGCCCTGTCCTTCTTGTAAAAACCCTCACAGTTGTGCCTTCCGAGCACTTCCCTCGGTTATCTAAGTTTATGATAGCGAGGCTTAGAGAACATGAGCTGGAGCACAAAAAAAATTTACTGGAAGCTTTACCTAGAATAGAAAGAGTCCTTCAGACCTCTTGTTGGCTACCAAAAGAGCTAGTAGACAAACTAATTTTTAAAACTCTAGCAAGAGTTCGGAGGTCTGATATTTTACTGGACATTCTTACAAACCATGGTAAAAAACCCTAATATTGTCAACTGTTAAGAAATCACCTAGTACAAATAACCTCAATTTTTTTGCGAATCTATACTCTTCAAAGCATATCAAAACAGTGAGGAACTTCTCTCATGAATTACGAGATATGTGATATCAATCAGTTCAAACCTCAATTTAATCCCTTTTGCTTTCGAAGTTTTCGAACCAATAAACTACGACTAATACTCTCACTGATTTTCTTATGGCTCTCAGCCTGCATAACTGTACTACTAGCTGACCAGCCCAAGATACCTTACACAATCAATTACCCTGAAAGATTCACAAACCCAAAATCCAAATTGGAAATTGAATTCTACCGCCCTCTTTTCACTTGGGATTTAGACAGCTCTCGACTCTCAGACCACATCAAAATTACTCCACCCCTAGAAGGGACCTGGTCCAGCCCTGTTGCATACAAACTAGTTTTCTCTCCGGCGAAAGATTGGGAGCCAGGTAAAAAATTTAAAGTGGTACTTCACCGCTCACTGTTTAGGCCTGAACTTAACTTAGATGATTTTGAACTAACTTTTGAATCCCCAGCTTTTGAAATTAAAGTGATTAAATCCGAGTTCACGCAATCTCAAAACCGTTCCATCGATAAAACTGCTTATTTCGAGGTTGTATCGACTTATCCTCTCAACAAAACTGATTTTGAGAGGAAGATTAAAATGCAGCTGGAACTACTAGAGCATAGCAAAAAAACTAAAGAAATACCTTTCACTATTTCTTACGCTAGCTCCAATCGACACGCCTTTATAAGGAGTTCGACACTAAAAATTTCAGAGCATCATCAAAAAGTCAGGCTTACGATTCCGGAAAAAATTTACTCACAAGATAACTCAGCCCATACTCAATTATCAACGAGGAGCGAGGTTTTAGTGCCACGGCTTGCTAATGTGTTTAAGGTTCAAGACGTTTACGCTTTAAGCCTCCAAGATCCAAACACTTATATTAAAACCTCGAACCTAGTGGTTGAATTTTCATCCCCGGTGACCGTCGAGAAAGTGCAACAGCAAGTAAAGGCCGTGATTTTAAGCGACGATCACGAGATTTTAAGAGATCTGCGATTAAAACTACAAAAGTCCCTGAAAGAACAGGAGGAACGAGAGGAAGGTTTGCTGGATGAGGGGTTTTATGAAAGCGAGGATTCGCATTATGAGGACAACTACTCCCGCTACAAAAATATAGACCGTTGCCCTTTAGAGTCAGTAGCCCAAGTGACTAAAGATCTTTTGAGTCAAAGCGTTCCCTTAGAATTAAAATGGGAAACAGTAGAAAATAAGAAAGATTTAAAGTTTGTTGCAAAAATTGACGCGCCAAGTGGCAGCTGTATCTTCGTGCATATTGACCAAAACTTGGAAAATATCGATGGCTTTAAGCTAAAAAAAGATTTTAAAACAGTAATTCCAGCTCCCTCTATCCCAGCTGAGATCTACTTTCCGTCGAAAGGCGCTATTTTAACCCTCTCTGGTGAAAAAAAATTGCCTGTCGTGGTCAGAAACATAAACAGACTAAAAGTACAGCTGTGGAGAGTTCTTCCCACTAACTTGCACTTTCTGGCTTCCAAAAGTCGTAATTATTACGAATCTAGTGTGGTAGACTTGCTTTACGGCATTAAACCAGAGGATTTGGGGGAGTATTTCGAGAGAGTAGTTGATGTTGTGAATGCAAACCCTCAAATGCAAAACCTCGTTGAAATAGATTTAGCAGACTTTGTATCAGCACATAAGGGGTCTTCGGGAGGGCTTTTCTTGCTAAAATTGAGCGGTTTAAGTTCTTTTTCCGATGATCCCAAAACCGTTTCACCACTTTGATTGATCCACTTATCTGATTTAGGGTTCATAGCTAAGACACTTCCAGATGGATCTATTGAAGTTTTTGTAAGTTCTCTTTCACAACAAAAGCCAGTTAGCAAAGCAGATGTATCAGTTTTAGGCCGTAATGGGTTGCCTATTTTCTCCGGTGAAACCGATGAGTCAGGCCATGCTAAGATCCCCCCACTACCTTCAAATACTCCCGACAAAAGCCCTGTAATGATTAAAGTTCAAACCAAAGACGATTTGTCTTTTATCATAAAAGAAAGATGGGACCGCACCATCCAGTTTTCGGGCTTGGATGCCTCGGGGCAACTTGAGAGCATCGACGACAACTCTTTAACAGGTTTCATTTTCTCCGATCGAGATCTATATAGACGGGGTGAAGAAGCCAAGTTTGGCATCATGATTAAAACCAAGTCCTGGAAAGAACTTACCGGTGAATTTCCGATAGAAGTCACAATTAAGAATCCCCGCAAAAAATTAATATCAAAACAAATAGTAACTGTACCCAAAGAAGGATTTTTGGATTACACGTTTAAGTCCGACGAATACGCTTTAGTTGGACAGTATGACATTCAACTCTCAATCCCAGGATCACAAACACCTTTTGCCAATAAAACAATCTTCATTAAGGATTTTAGGCCTGATTTGTTGAGAGTCAAAGCGGCTTTTGTGGATACATCGACCAACTTAGTACCGTCGGGCTCATGGCTTAACCCAAAAAATCTGGCAGTAAAAGTAAAAGTTGAAAATCTCTTTGGTACCCCCGCTGAGGGGCACACAGTTAAGGCGGTGGCAAGGCTGTCACCCCTAAACTTAACACATAAAAAATATCCGAATTTTCAGTTTTCAACATTTGTCAATGCAGAAGACTCAAAAACTATAGAGGAAGAACTTTCTGAAGTAGTTACTAATTCAAACGGTGAAGCGCTAATTGACCTCAATGTACAACATTTAAATCTCCCCGCTTTCATTGAAATTATTGTGGAAGCTTTTGAGAAACATAGTGGTAGATCCGTCGTTACTAGTCTATCTGCAAACATCTCGCCCTTTGACTTTGTTGTGGGTTTCAGGCCATTGAAAAACCTAGAATTAATTCCCACTGAGTCCCACGAGGAAAGTCCCACTGGAAGCTTGCATGCCAAGACGTTTCAAATCAGTAGGTTTTTGAGTTTAGAAGAAAAAGCCTCAGTTCAAGTGCTAGCTGTAGACAAAACTTTGGAGCCAGTTGCTGTTGATGACTTAGAGTTGAAGATTTTTGATAAAACAAATAAGCTAAGCTTGGTTGAGAACCAAAAGGGCGAAATTGAATATCAAGCCTATGAACAAACTAAATTGATCGCCTCAAAAACTCTTCACATCCCAAAAAACGGAGCTTTTATATCTTTGCCTACTAACAAAACAGGGAACTATTTAGTAGAGCTGAGATCTAAAAACCAAGTTACTTTGGCCGAACTAACTTATCGAGTAATTGGGAAAGGTCAGGCTGAAATAGATTTAAACAAGAGGGAGCAGTTGAAAGTTCAACTTAACAAAGAAATCTACCAACCTGGTGATGAGATCGAGATACTAGTTGAGTCCCCATTTTTAGGGCAGGGGCTGATAACCATAGAAAGAGACAAAATTTATGCGTTTAAATGGTTTCGTTTAAAAAATCTCAACACTGTTGAGAGAATCAGGATTCCCTCAAATCTCCTTGGCAACGGTTATGTGAACGTGGCAGTAGTAAAATCCCTCGATAGCCCAGAGATTTACCTGAAGCCATTTGCCGCTGCAATTGCTTATTTCAAAGTTGAAGAATCTCGACATCATCTGCCAGTACAGCTTAATACTCCAAAACAGATTGCGCCTGGAAGCAGCCTTAAGATCCAAGTTGCCACAGCTGAGAAAGCTAAAACAATTGTCTTTGCAGTGGATGAAGGTATTTTGAATGTTGCCCGTTATCGAGATCCCGATCCCCTAAATTATTTCTTCGCCAAAAAAGCATTACAAATTGTATCGAAACAAAATTTCGACCTTTTAATTCCCGAATTTTCATCAGTACAACGGCTTTTAGCAACAGGGGGAGGAGAAGATCTTGAGAGCGCTCTCGGCAAACACCAGAACCCTTTTAAAAGAAAGAGCGAGCCTGCTGTTGCATTTTGGTCGGGCATAATTGAAACAGATCCGAACTCAAGAGAGGTAATCTTCCAAGTTCCTGACTCATTTAACGGCAACTTAAAGGTTTTTGCTGTTGCAACCGCACCCGGCAAAGCGGGTTTTGCAGCTTCTTCCGTAGTGAGTCAGGGTGATCTTGTGGTTGCTCCACACTTTCCTTACTTTCTAACGCCTGGAGATGAACCTGAAATTTCCTTAAAAATTTCCAACATAAAATCAAGCTCTTCAAGCTTCAAAGTCACTTTGAAAACGGATGAAAAGCTAGAACTAAATGACGATAGCACCAAAGTAGTAGAAGTCAAGCAAGGTGAAGAAAAGGTGGTTTGTTTTAAGATACGTGCCCTCGATAAACTCGGATCATCAAGGTTAAACTTCGAAGTTTCAGATAAAAGTCTGGTGATGAAAGCGGAGCCTGAGTTAAGCATTAGACCAAGATCAACCTTCAAAACAACCGTGAATATCGGGAGCTTAGAGCCTAGCAAGGGTATTTTTGACTCCTCGGTTCGCAAGATCACTCTCTCAAGAGTAGTCTACCCAGACAACGAAGAGCTGCTTCTCGCAATCAGACCATCTCCCTTGGCCTGGGCTTTAGGTTTAAATAAATTTCTCAGTAACTATCCCTTTGGGTGCTCAGAGCAGATAGCGAGTTCCTTAATTCCTCGAGTTATCTTTGTAAATCAGGAGATTCCGGGAATAGACTCAAAGAAAATGATCGAAGACATCAGTAAAGGTATGCAAATACTCCTTACTCGTCAAAACAACGATGGTTCTTTTAACGTATGGGAACCTGGAGATGCTTCCGAGGGCTTCTCTCCTGAACTGGATGTTCACATAGGATGGTTACTCTTCGAGGCAAAGATTAGAAATCTTCCAGTTCCTCAAGAGCTTTGGAGAAGGACCGTAAGAAGACTAAAAACTATTGCTAAAAAGCCCATAAGACATTTTGCTGAAGCCAGATCAGCAGCTAAGGGTGTTTATATTCTAGCGCGAGCAAATGAGGATGTCTTAGCAACTTTTTATAACGATTTGCTTGACAATCTTAATAGATCAAGCCTACCGTGGAAAAAAGATTTGACGGGCATGATTGTGGCCTCGACGGCAGAAGTGTTAGGGGATCAAGACTTGGCAAGCTCTCTACTTCAGGAAGTCGAATTTGATGAAGACTCAATTTTCAAAGAAATTCATAGAAGTCCCTACTACTACAATTTTAGGAACCCCTTATCAGACCAAGCTTTGTTAGTTTCTCTAACAGCTAAGCATTTTTTCAGCAAGTTGTCTAAGCATACCAGTAAGATTATGAAGAGCATAGAAAAACTAGTTTCGAAATATCTTTACTCAACTTTTTCGGCTGCATACATCATCGAAGCTGCCGCCTCTTATGAAGCCGCCGTGAGCGCTAAAGGGATGAAGGGGGTTCAAGTCAAAGCCGGTTCCTCAGAGCAGTCCTTAGAATCTTTAGATGTAAACTCTTGGACCTCCGGCATTATCCCCTTAAAATTTGGGACAAAAGTTATAGAGATAGCAAATCGATCGAATTTCCCCATTTTCTACTCTTTAACTCACTCAGGTTACGACAGAAATGCTGATAATCAAACTTCAAGTGGGATCGAACTTTTGAAATTTATTTATAAAACCACATTAAAATTGGGAGATGAGATCCAAGTTAACCTTAAAATTAGTTTATTGAGTAACGATTTGTTGTACGAGCCGTTAGTGTTAGTCGATTTAATACCGGGAGGTTTTGAGGTCATAGAGGATGAGTCTAGCTTTGATGGTCTATTACCCAATTTTATTCAGATACTGGAGGATCGAATAGTTTTTTTCTTAACCCCTAATCGTCTAACCAGCAGCTTTTCTTACAGACTCCAAGCAACTTCAAAAGGAAAGTTCTTTGTTCCCTCAGCTTTTGCCGAACTGATGTACAACCAGAACTATACTGGCTCCTCTAGTTCATCTATTGTGGTGGTTGAGTGAAGAAGAGTCTTCTGCTTTTTATCGGTGCTCTGATTTTTTTCACCGCAAAGCCTTTATCCTTTTTTTTACCCTCAAAACTTTTACTGGACCCAATTAGTTTCTCAAGGATTGTTTACGACAGAAGAGGAGTAGTTCTTAGGATAACAACTTCTTCCGATGATAAATTTAGAGTTTGGACACCTCTCGATAAAATTTCTCCCAATTTAACAAACTTAACTTTACAGAAGGAAGATAAGTTTTTTTATTACCATCCAGGTGTTCAGCCAATTTCTCTAAGTCGTGCATTTTTAAAAAACTTGATTTATGGAACCAGGCAAGGAGCATCAACCATAACTATGCAAGTAGCTAGACTCAGGTTTAATTTAAAAACGAGAACCATATGGGGTAAATTAACTCAATGCTTGATGGCATTAGGCCTCGAAAGTGTCTTCTCTAAGGAGCAAATACTTGAGGCTTATCTGAATCTGGCTCCTTATGGCTCTAATATAGAGGGGATAGGAGCAGCGAGTTTGCTTCTATTTGGGAAGCATCCTAAAGATCTCACCGAGTTGGAGTCAAAAATATTAACTTTGTTGCCTCAAAGCCCTAGCAAAAGAAATTTGCTATCGGCTCGTGGTAGGCAAGAGATGATTAATTTAATCGAACGACAGTTTCCTGGATTCGATTCAAAAAAAGCAAAAGCTTTAGTTGTTGAGGTCAGTAAGCGTAGGAAACCTTTTCTAGCACCTCATTTTACCTCTCTAGTATTAAAAAAAACCAACGAGCATAATATTAAGACCACTTTAGAGTTAAGATACCAAAGCTTATTGCAGGACATTGTGCAAAACTTTGTAGCCAAAAACCGTTCGCATGGCATTGAAAATGCGGCTGTACTCTTAGCAGATAGACTAACCCTAAGCGTTTTAGGTTACATAGGTTCAGCCAATTTCTGGGATGTCTCTATTTCAGGACAGGTAGATGGTATTACCGCTTTAAGATCGCCTGGCTCCACTCTAAAACCATTTATTTACGCATTAGCTATGGAAAGAGGTTTCATACATCCTAAGAGCGTACTTTTTGATGGCCCCATTTTGGAAGCAAGTTATAACCCTTCAAACTTTGATAAAACATACTCAGGAGCAATAAGTGTTGACCAGGCTTTGATTAGAAGTAAAAATGTGCCTGCTATCTTTGTTCTAAAAATGCTAGGTCTTGACTCGTTTTTTAATTTTTTGACGTCAATGAACTTTAAACTAGATCTAAAGCGCAACCCAGGTCTTAGTATAGCAATTGGGGGAGCTGAGACAAATCTACAAAAATTAATTGAGCTTTACGGTGTGCTTGCAAACGATGGTCTGTATCGCCCCCTCAAGTTTTTGCTAAACGAGACAAACAACGGGAAAAACTCCGGAATAAGCCGCGAAGTCGCTTTTTTGATGACACAGATCCTACAAGCTAATGTACCTCCGAGAACCGTGCCAACCGCCAATTTTTTTTCCAGATATTTCCCAGTTGCTTGGAAAAGCGGTACCTCAAATGGCTTGCGAGATGCTTGGGCAGTTGGTTATTTCGGACAGTTCATTTTGGGGGTTTGGGTGGGAAAATTTAAAAATTCCCCTAACTCCTTTTACGTAGGGCGCGATATGGCAGGATCTCTTTTTTTTGAAATCGTGGATGCTTTGGCACCTAAGGTGCAGCCTAAGACGAAAAAACCAATCAACTATAAGATTAAGGTGATAGAGGTTTGTAGCTCCTCCGGTAATATCGCTACCCAAGACTGCCCTCATAAAACAAAAACTTGGATAATTCCGGGGAAAACAGTCCTAAAACCTTGTCATCAGCATCAAGCGAAAACTGAGCAATTTACGGCTTTGAAACTAAGCTCCGAAGATTTCGATAAAAAATCTGTTGAGTCTGATAATTTTCGTAAAAATTTTTGGTTTGAAAAAGTAGGAGGGAGAGGAAATTTAGCCTTTATTTTAGAAGGCACACTGAGCTCCTCACCACTTGTTATAATATCTCCTAGCGCTAACTTGAACTATGTTTTGCTCGACCAAGCTGAGATCCCGCTTCTTGCTTGTAATTTAGGTGGTTCAAAAATTTTTTGGTTTGTTAACAACTCCTTCGTAGGAGTTCAACTGGGGTGGCATCCTATATTTTGGAAAGCCTATCCTGGCTACCACCAGATTGTAGCTATTGACCAATTCCAAAATTTTGCATCAGCAAACATACTAGTCAAACCAGCAGCAACTATTTTAGGGCTATCACTCGCTGCAAGGTGAAGGTTTGGATATATCAACGGGTTTAAACCTGAAAAACTTTTTAGTTATATAATTTTTTGTTGATTTTTTATTTTACCCATAAGCGATTTTTCAAGAAAATAAGACCGATGAAGTATACAAACACCTTTCATTTGACTAAAAAGACTCGATAATGCCCTAAATGTTTACGCACGGCAAAATAAAAGCATGTCATCAAGATATGGCTCTAAGCAGTTACGACTTAAATCTTCGCACCCTGTAAAGCAATAGTCTCGCCATCTTACTTAGCTTTAATACAATAATGCGTAGTAAATCGGAATGCCTCCGTGTTGAAAAACTCTAGATTTCATCTTCAATAAAAGATTTCTGCTTTGAAAAGGCTGCGTTAAGATAAATTTATTTTAAAGTCCATCAAATACCCAAACCTCAAAACACACATATTAAAACTTGTGAGAGATCGAAATATACTCAGCTAATAAATAGTTAAAGCAATAAAGTCTTAAGGCCAAATCCTAAATGAACTGAGCCGAAAGCCTGCTAGAAAACTGATTTCAAACTTAGTTTAAGCGACTTATACATACTCTTGACCATCTGGTGGCCCTTCGCTGTTAGTTTCCATTTCATGGAAGTTAAGTTAGTCTCTGGGACTGGGCTACAAAGCTCCCAACCCTCTAAAATATAGAGTAATCTCGTTAGCTCTTTCATATCAATTTCTTTCCTATCTTTGTTTAGGTCTCTTAAGATATCATTTAGATTATGAACTTTTACTTCCTTTTCGGTGCAACCCATATATAGCTTCACAAGAACAAGCAAAAGGCTTTTCTTGTAGTCATCTAACTGAAATAACTTCGGATTTGCTGAACCTCCTTGACCTAACATACAGCTTCAAAATTATAACACTTAAGTCTTTAAAACCCAAGCTGTCTAAACAACTTAAAAACCCTATTCCGCAGAAAACATAGCCCTAACCAAGGCTAAAAATTCAAAAAGAGAAGCAATATTTACTGACACGGCCTGCTACTCTAACTACCCAAAATTTAATTGTAAAAAGATCCCTAAATGGAGCAACTATGGCTCAAGCTAGCTAACTTACAAATTCTCCGTGTAATCCGCTAATCGCAAATAATTGATACTACCCTTTAAAAGACCGCACATCGACATCAGCCTTAAAAACGCCTCTGAGTTCAAAAATTGCACATCAGATACTCAAATGAAAGGTTTATTTGCATGACTATTTTTTAAAAACTACAATAACCCCAAGCCCTCAAACAAGTAACCACTAAGTTCTGGAAAGAAACAAAGTTCTCAAAAAAAAAACAGTTACGTACACTTTTTTAAGTGATTTAAAAAAAACTTAACTACTGAGACAAAAAATTTCGCAATCTCATTATTAATGCTTTGAGGAGCGATTAGTGACTTTTAGTTAACAACTCTCCTAATAAAGTGTTTTAGGCTACTAGTAAATTTTAGCAAAACTAAACTCGCAATCTTTAATTTGTAACTCATAAAAACTTTTATAAAAAAAATTAAAAAACGTTAATCTTTTTCTGAAGCAAGGCGAAAGTCTTAAAGATATTTGGATTAGAATGGGTTACTTGAAGGTTTTTGTAACGGTACTTTTGTTCAGTATAGTATCGCAGTTAACCGGGCAAACTTACCATAAGGGGTCCCTTAGATATAACAGATTTAAACAGCCATATATAATAAAATTCAGCTGTGACTTGAAAAATGGAGAACTACAAACAAGGTTTACTGCTTTCAAAGGTAATTCCAGAGTAAAGCTAGAACGAGGAGAGAAAAGATCATTTAGAGAGAAAGTTTCACGAACTTGCTTAAACAATCTTCGCCAGCAAGTAACCGGTTTAGCAGATTTTTTTAGGACAAACTTTCCTCAGTACCTGAGAAGCGGCCAGCTACTTTGCGCTTCCTTACTCCATAGGCTTTCGTTTCATAACGTAATACTAGAGCAAATTTTGGGAAACCATCCTTGTTCGCGATATCAGGTGCAGATCTCAAGGGTTACAGGTTTCCTTTGTTTGCTTCCTACAAAAACGGCTTTTGGTCCCGCTGAGCAAAGAAGGGAACAGTGTAATTTAAACTTAAATTTTCCTACAGGACCTTTGACCATTCGGTTTAGTATAGGTGATGGAGACGAGAGTCCTACTCCAACCTTAACGCCAAGTCTATCACCGACAGTAGGAGAGACCATCCAGCCCTCTTACACTCCAACTTTTGAACCAACATCTGAGCCCACCATCTCTTCAACTCCGACAACAACTTTTTCCCCAACTCCAACATCTACATCAACTCTGACTGCTTCTCCAACTGCAACTTCGACCCCTTCAACCCCAATTCCCTCACCCACAGTAGGAGAGACCATCCAGCCCTCTTACACTCCAACTTTTGAACCAACATCTGAGCCCACCATCTCTTCAACTCCGACAACAACTTTTTCCCCAACTCCAACATCTACATCAACTCTGACTGCTTCTCCAACTGCAACTTCGACCCCTTCAACCCCAAGTCCCTCGCCCACAGCAGAGCAAACCCAGCAACCTTCTCCAACTCCCACTTCTACACCAACACCCACTCCTACCCCCACGCCAACTCCAACACCTTACACTGTGCGAGCTAACAGCTTAGCAGAATATAGGCCTGATTTAGGTGGTTGGAATAAAGCTTTGGCAGCCCGAGTGCTTAGAAAAATTGGATTTGGAGCCACTCGACAAGAGTTGGAAGAGGCGGAAAGGTTAGGATTTCATGCTTTCATAGACAAACTGGTTGATGACTGCGATTTTAATCTTCCGTACTCAAAGATAAGACAGCTAGAGCCTTTGGCCCAACACTTACGAAAAATCGCTAAAAGGCCTCATTGGATTGAAAATAGTGCTAGAGAGGCCCATTGGGAAAGACCCAGATCAAACGGAGAGTTCGATGGCTATGAGCGAGATACAATTCATTCTCTAACTAACTACCTATACTTTCATTTCCTGAATGGAAGTCCTGTTTGCGCAAGTATGTGGGTTATTCTACACAACTGGTTCGCTTTACAGCATGAGGCTATAGACCTAAATCGCTATCCAGCGCTTACAGGAGACTACGTTGATTTGATAATCAAAAATCTAGTTGGATCATTTGAAAACCTGCTCAAAGGAATGTATGGCAACGCTCACATGCTAGAGTGGTTAGACAATCACCTAAATAAGGTTAAATGTATTTCAGGTACAACCGAAAAAAGTCCGGCCAGGTGTTTTCGAGCAAATCAAAACTGGGCTAGAGAGCTTCTGGAACTGTTCACCACAGGCACAAATGATATCTTTAGGCCAGGAACAACCGATGCTCCAAGTAACTACACCGAGCTGGATATTAAATTTTTAACTAGAGCAGTTGTGGGCTATGAAAGGTTTGTTATAAATCACGATACACGACCAACTGACTACTTTTTACCTGGACCTAGGCTGAAATCATTTCAAAAAGCTGGCTCAAGCAGCCCTACGCAATTTTGCAAATATAAAAGGATCAATATAGTCAGAACAAGCGGCACCCCCCTAGATGACACCTTCCCTCTGAACAAGTATAGCAATGACTGCATGACGGCTTCTGGGACCCAATGGGAAAGTCGCTTTGGATTTAATTTCGAAGGTTGGAAATACAATGACACTCTGGAGTATGACCCTGAGAACTTGGGGACCTCTGAGGGAGTCTATTTGTTTGAAGGCTCCCCTTGGCAAATAGGTGGCCGTGATTTAAGTAACAGGGTAACTTTAAACTCAAACACCTTGTTATGTTTCACAAATGGCCAAGGTATTGGAACGCCTTGTCATTTTAGTTTTGTCCCAGATCGTCTCACGGCAGTAGCTACCAACCCTCCATTTTCGAGAGAACAAGTTCCCGTAGATAATTTAACATCACATATTATTTACGGCCATGCGGCTTTTCCAGGCGCAGGCTCCTCTACTTCTCGCAAGCTAGCCATACAACTGTTGGGTTTCTTTATAGGTCACAGGGCAGCCAACACACCATCTATGGTGTACGAGCTTGCAGAGTTTATCCACCAAAATGGTTTTGATTTGAAAGCGACTTTGAAAAAACTTTTAAAATCAGAGGCAATTTTTGCCGAAGAGAACCAAGGAACAGCCGTTAAAACTCCCTTTGAGTGGGCCTTGGGATTTGCGCGGGCTCTGAGATTGCCTCAAATGTATAATTTAACCGACCATGGGCACACTTATGCGACTCTTGTCACGCTGTTAGATAACATTAGTAGGCATTCAGGCTATCCAAACCTTCACATGCCCAGCGTTTTTGGCGTGCCTATACCCGGCATACAGAGGAATACTATGATATCTAACGGTCAAAGCTTCATAAACACCGTAAGCATAATTTCTAGAGCTAGACTCTTCAATGAGTATTGGAGGTATATGTTTAACTTTTTGAATCGAGGTGCATCTCTCTTAGATCAAGGCAGGGATTTAGGAAGTTTGACGATCTACGTTCCTCAAGGTAGCAATCGAGAGGTAGAAAGAACAGAAATAATAAAAAACACTCACGTGGATCTCTGGGGGGGCGCAGGAACCTGGGATCCAGACGTTAGGTACTTGGCTTATTTTTACGCATATCCAAAATTTTTTGGTAACGATTTAATTTTGGGTCAAGAAACTCGTAAATACGCTCGATATTCTGGAGAACAGTTTAATTTGCTGGATTATTTTAAAGAAAACCGGGTGCTCCAATCACTAGATGTTCGGACGATTGATGCTCAACAACTAATTGATGAGCTTGCTCTGATGCTCGGGGTTGACATAGATGTTCAAGGATCGCGAGCAGGTTCAGGCGAGGCTGTGAGCCTTAGGGATGAACTTGTAAAAGCCTTTGTGAAGTTGAGACCCTCAGATAGAATTTCATCGGGTGGACAGCAAACAGAACTAGCTGATTGCTGGAATAACTTCGCTGATTGGACTATGAATCGACGTCATCCGCTAAACAGAGACACGCAAATAACGGTTACAATGCACGCTGCTGAAGCTCAGAAAAGATATTTTCATCTTAAGTTTCTAGGTTTGCTGTATGCTATGTTGTTAAACAACTCTAGTAGTTGGATTAAATGATTTATGAACAGAAGAGAATTTTTAACTAAAACCTTAACTGCAATTTTAACTGCCCGCTTGGGGAACCCTTACTTCTTATTGGCTAACTCCCCAACACCGGCAAGAGTTCTTTATATTTTTACTCGCGGTGGTCACGATGGGCTTCAAGTGTTCCACCCCAGAAACACTTCGCGAAATGCGGCTATAAACAATTTTTTGCGCAGTGGTAGGCCCTCTTTGATGCTTCCCCTCTCGAATGCTTTATACACGACTAGTCACATACTTCCCATGGATCCACAAGGACAATTTGGAATGCATCCTTGGTGGGAAAGATTACGATCTAGTAATGAAGAGGGAACTATTCCAAATAACAGGATACGGTGTGACTCAGTTACGGTTAATGGCGAACAAGTTCCTTTAGATCGTTTCTTAGCTTTTAGGTTAATGAAGGGTGTAGGTCTGTTAAATGATGTCCTTCAGAATCCGCCAATACTGGCTACTCAGTGGCAACCTAATAAAAGTCACTTTGATCAGCAAGCGAGGGCCTTGCTAGGGTTGCAACAGATCAGTGTAGGAACCGGTTACCTCGCCAAGATAGCTTACAGTGGCTCATCTCATCAGAATGATTTATTCAAATTAGTAGGTTTTGGCGGCTTTTCTCAAAGGGAGTTAGGAGGAACACACAATAGGCAAATTTTAGCTTTTTCTTCCAGCTTCTCTCAGCTTGATAGAGGCTCAGGTCTTTTGGGACTAACCTTGCACAGCAAATCTTGCGCTAGTTACCAGCAGGCTAATTTTAGTGGGTCTGAGTTTGATTATGGGTGGGGTGAGAACTGGAATGTTTTTAAAAATTTATTAGCTGATTTGCAAAGAACCGATTCTGACCTGCACATTCTCTTCAAAAATGCGTTCGAAAAAGTAGCTGACACTGAGGATCTTTCCAGGCTAATTGCAAACACTCTGCCTAATCCAAGTGTAGATCGAACTTTGTATGATAAGTTTAGACCTTATTACTATAATTCTAGTGGCGAGCCTACCATAGGATCTGCAAATGGAATCACAAACTTAATGTATGAAATAGCTAAATTCTTTTTGTATGAGCCATCATTACCCCAAAAAAGAGTGGCCGCTTTATCCATAGGGGGGTTTGACACACATTCTAACCAACAAACAGATTTGGAATCTCTAATTAGATCTTTGGCAGGAGCGCTTCATGGCTTGTTTTACACTATTTTAGTTACAAAGCCAGAATTGTTAGGACGAGTTAAGGTTATAATTTTGTCTGAATTTGGTAGAACTGTTTTTCAAAATAGCGCTCTATCCACTGACCATGGCGCTGGCAACTTGTTGCTTGCAATCTTTGGTTTGCCTGTCAACTCCCCTAACTTAAACCGACGGTACGACAAAGAAGTGGGGCCAACTTTTACTGAAGCGAATGACTTTGAAAACCGAAGCATTTCAAATTATGTGCAAGATTTATCCTCAGTAAGTTTAAGAGTTAACCAGTACCACATCATACCAAAAGTTAGTATGTTAAGCGGGCTTTTCACTATGATGAATGCTACTTTTCCTGAAGCCGAAATGACTAGCAACCCAAGCTATTTTATGGAAAGAGTATTTTATCAGAAGAACTACCTGCGCTGCGAAGAAGGGGATGCTTGCCTCTGGCAAGAGTTTTTAGACGGTTTGCCATAAATTAGCCTCTAATCGCTGGCGAAAAAGTCACGGTTGTAGCAACCGTGTCCCTGAGTTTGAATCCTAAATAAAAATGTGTAACTATCTGACCCCCTTAAAGTGAGATATTTTAGATAAAAGTGCGCTCTGAAATCTAACTTTCTAACGAAACTATTTCACATTCATTGTTCTAAACTGATGTTAAATAGAACCTTCAAAAGTCGCTAACATCGCTACTGGAGTTATGGCACATTTAAGTTACATTTAAAAGGCTTGATTTGGATTTATTAATTTCTTTGAAGAGCTAGATAGTTTACGGGCATTTAATTTTTAAAAGCTCGCTTTTTCTAGATTGCCCATTCACCTGATTTTTGAATACACTGTAAATGGTTTTTTGCTCTTTAACTTAATTTTGACGAAGTTGTCAGCTGAGTACTTTAACAATCAGCCACAGTTTTGCAGGCCTTGTTTAACTCAGGAGATTTTAATGATATACTAACTGATGTTCCCCGGTAGCTCAGCAGGTAGAGCGGGTGGCTGTTAACCACTTGGTCGGCGGTTCGAATCCGTCCCGGGGAGCATTGTTAAAAATGTAGCTAAATAGTCATAGACAAGCTAACTCGTGCTGTGACTCATTAAAAATTAGTCAAGATTAGCCAAGTAAAACATGCTAATTATGGTTAAAGCGTAGTTAAAAACTCGAACTTGTACCAACAAGTGATTACTCAATATTAATAAGGCAGAGTCTTGTTAAGGAAGCTCAAAATAAATAGCTAAACTTAAACTAGAACGTTTCTACCATAAAAAGGTCCAGCTTGCCAAGCTAAATGTTGATTTTCTTTGTACTAAAGCAAAAATTTTGAAAAAAGCAAAAATTATCAAAATGGAAAAAACCGCTAATTAAGTATACAGATAGCTATCTATCTAAAGTATCCATGTAGCTGTCTATCTATTTAAAGCTTCTAAAATTGGCAAGAAAAATTAACCTGGCCTCTCTAAAACAAAAGCTGGTTCACCTTACTAGCTGTGCCTTGCTTGCTGGGCTTGGCGGGGGTGCTGTCCTAGAACTTCAACCAATCTTTTTGGAATCTGGCCTAGAGGCAAAATCTCGCATTGGGCTCTCAGTTGAATTGCCGCTTTAGGCACTCCAAAAACAGTCACTGTCTCTTGGCTTTCTACTATGGTGTAGCCATCTGCATTTTTTAACTGTAATAACCCCTCCGCTCTATCTGAGCCCATACCAGTCAATAAAACCCCTACAGTGTTTATTCCTGCTACTTTTGCCGCGCTTTTGAAAGTAACGTTCACGCTCGGGCGATGCCCATTAACAAGAGGGCCATTTTTGAGCTCCCAAACAAAACTAGCTCAGCGTCGCGTTATTAGTAAATGAATGTTACCCGGCGCAACCAATACTTTCCCTGCAAAAAATTAGCAGCGTGAAGATTAGACCGGGCTTCCTAATAAGCGAAAAAATAGTTCTAGTTTAATTTTCTTCTTGAGCACCCACCTACTCCTAGCTAGAACTTTTTTTAATTTTTTTATACTGAACTTCTTTCATAAATTTCTACTGTTGTTTGGTCTCCCGTATATCATCGCTCTTTTCCAGTTTTAAAGCTTTATAGATTTTTCTACAACGAGGCTCTTAGGCTTAGCCTCCTACTCATCAAAATAGATTTTAAGTTGTAGATTAGATTAATTTTTAACATTTAAAGCCGTATCAAGTATTTGTTGGCCAATCTAATTCTTTCCTTTTAGATGATACTTATTGCTAACTTTTAGCTCTGGCACCTTAATTAACTCTTAAAAGCTTAACTTTTTTATAAAGCTTCTAACAAAACTTTCTTCCATAATCCATGAGATGAGGGCCTTTACGAAACGCCAAAAAAGCCTTGTTGAACAACAATTTTAAAGAGGTTCGAGATATTAAAGACCTCGTCTTACACACAGAAAGTTTAATTTAAAACTCGTTTCTAAACCACCAAAAAACACCTAGCGAAACTCTTAATGCAATACCTCAATGAGCTTTAAAAAAATTTTAACATACCAACTGTTGATCATAAAACTTTTGAATTAAAGTCTTTTGAACCTCACACTTTAAAGGCTCTAAATAGAGTGAATGTCCGAAAAACCTTCTTATCTTGATTTCTGTGGAATTCACTGACCCTCTTGGTAAAACTTATAAAAATTTTTTCAAACCTTACTGATTTTTATTCTTTAGCGCACTGAGGTTTTCTATCAGCAGGTAATCAAAGCTTAGCAACACTGTGAACCCTAAGTAACTCTCTGATTACTACAACTAAAGACGGAACTATAAAAAGCCCTAGGAAGCCAAAAGTATAAAGCCCACCAAGAACCGCAAAAAACATAAAGCCTGAGTGAAGCTTAAACTGATTGTCAAAAAGAATTGGTCTTAAAAAAAAATCAATTAGATTATGACTAACTAAGTTAAATAGAATTATAAAGATTCCCTTCAAGAAACTTTCATAAATTAAATAATAAAGCCCAATTGGAAGGTAAATCAAAGTGGTGCCACCTGGCAAAAGTCCGAGAATGAAGGCTAGAAATCCAGCAAGAAGCGCGAAATCAAATCCAGCTAAAGCCAAGCTAAAAAACGTAAGAAGCCCTTGGCCGCCAGAGATGACTATTAGAGTCCAAAAACTAGCTCTAATTGACGAGATAACAAGGCTGGAGATGGAATCAAAATCGACCTTAAAAAAATCTGCGAGTTGCCTTGCAAATCTTGCTCCACTTTGAGCATCCTTAAGAAAAAAAAACAAAATCACCGAAGATAAAAAAAGAACAGCTACAGAGTTAGCCGAGGACACTAAAATCGACCTAAGCATATCCATTATTACTGTTGCTCCTCTATAAATCTGGCTAGATAGCTCGTTTAGATCCATCTCCAAAGCTATCGGAGATAAAGCTGTTATTTGAGCCCAAATTTTTAAAACAGCATCTTTATTAAAATTGTTGACAACATCCACTATCTCTTTCACTAACACAACTAAAATAGGAATTAGCACAAGAAGGCCTAGAACAATCGGCAAAAAAGCAAACAACAGCGCCCTTATGGTAGAGCTGGAAATGAATTTCTGAGATCTTTCATAAAGCGGATAAAAAACACAAGCTAAAATAGCGCCCCATATGAAACTTTTCCAAAATGGACTAAGCATATATGTAAGCAAAGCTAACAAAATTACCAGTAAAACCATGGGCATTTTAGAAATTTTAGAAATAATAAATAACTAAAACTATAAAGTATTGCTGATTTTAAGCGATAAGATTACTAAAAAGATGAAGCGAAGCATAGAACTTAAAGCTCTTATTCAAGACTCAAAAATTTATTTAATGGCTGTTGCTGAAGTTCTAGCAAAGAAGCTTTTTTCATGCGAATGTGAGTTCGCCATCCAAAAAGCCTCCTCCCAGGATAAACTTTATAACCCAGACTATAAATTACTTAAAAAATGATTTAAACTTTTCAAAAAAACCTTCTTCTTTATGCTCCTCTTTTTCTAACTCCGAAAGTTTCAGGAGAAGCTCTTTATATTTATCGCTAACCTTTTTGGGAACAAAAATCTGAATTTGGGCCAAATGGTCTCCTCTTCTCCTAGACTCTAACGAAAAAGCGCCCTTCCCTCTAAGTCTAAGAATTTTGCCTGATGGAGTGCCTGGCGGAATTTTCAAGTAAACTTGCCCATCAACAGTTTGAACCGGAATCTCACCGCCTAAAACGGCAACTGAGTACGGAATTGTAACATCTGAGATGATATCATCTCCTACCCTTTTAAATACGGGGTGCGGCTTAACGGAGATGTTTATATACAAGTCACCTCTTCGCCCGGAAGATCCGGATTCTCCCTCACCAGCTATTTTGAGCCTTTGACCACTCTCGACCCCTGCAGGAATGTTAACTTTAACTGTTCTAGTGCTAGCTTCAAAGCCTGATCCCCTACATTTTGAGCAAATTTCTTTCACAATGCGCCCAGAACCGCCACATTTAGGACAAGTTCTTGTAATAGAGAAAAAACCTTGACTTATGGAGATCTGGCCCCTCCCTCTACACTCATCACAAGTTACTATGCTAGAGTGACTCTTAGCGCCAGAGCCTCCGCAGGCTGAGCAAACCTCATTGGATCTTAGAGTTATTGTTTTTGTGGCTCCTTTAATAGCTTCCTCAAATTCTATTTCCAAATCATAAATAAGATCCCTTCCCCTTGTAGACCTTTTGGAACGAGAGCCACCAAAAAAAGCCCCAAAGATATCTTCAAAAATATCCTCAAAATTTCCAAACCCCGAAAAATCTCCAGACCATTGGAATCCTCCACCCTGTTGAAAAGCTGCAGATCCAAACTGATCATAAGCTTTTCTTTTTTCGGGGTCAGATAACACAGCATAAGCCTCGTTTATTTTTTTGAACTTTTCTTCCGCTTCTTTATTGCCAGGATTCCTATCTGGATGATACTTTAAAGCTAATCGCCTATACGCCTTTTTGATTTCGTCAATCGATGCGTTTCTTTGAACTTCTAAAATAGAGTAATAATCATCCGCGCTCATTCACAAAAATTAAATCATACCTGCTTGCCATCAGTAGACTCTCTAAACTCGGCATCTTCTGGCCCTGTCGAGGTTGAAGTGGTGGTCTGACCAGATGTTTGAGACCTGTAAAGAACTTCTGAAATCTTGTACGCTATCCCTTGAACTTTTTCAAAACTGCTTTCAAGCTGACCGATCTCTGTGGCTTCAACTAAAACTTTTTTAGCTTGATTAACTGTTTCTTCTGCCTCCTTAACCAAATCCTGAGGAATGGAATCTTTTTTATCCCTTAAGAGTTTTTCGACTTCATACACCATACTGTCTAAACTGTTCTTCTTGGCTATAAAATCTCTCTTCTTTTGATCTTGCTCGGCCATAGCCTCAGCCTCTTTTATCATTGCCTCAATCTCTTCTTGAGTTAAGCCGCTTTTAGCGGTTATCCTGATGGATTGCGCTTTGTTAGTTGCCAAATCTTTCGCAGATACTTCTAAAATGCCATTTGCATCAATATCAAAAGTTACCTCAATCTGAGGAACTCCTCTAGGTGCAGGAGGAATACCGACAAGCTCAAACCGGCCCAAAAATTTATTATCAGCAGCCATAGGTCTTTCACCTTGATAGACTTTTATATCAACCCCTGTTTGATTATCTGAAGCTGTAGTAAAAATCTGACTTTTCCTTGCTGGGATGGTAGTGTTACGAGGAATCAAAACTGACATCACTCCACCGTAGGTTTCAATCCCCAAGCTTAAAGGAGTAACATCTAAAAGAACTATATCTTTAACTTCTCCGGTTAAAACAGCCCCTTGAATTGCGGCACCAATTGCAACAGCCTCGTCAGGGTTAACATTCTTCGCTGGTTCTTTCCCAAAAATCTCCTGAACCTTCTTCTGCACAGCAGGCATTCTTGTCATACCTCCCACCAGAATTACTTCATCTATTTGATTTGGACTCAAGCCCGCATCAGCTAAAGCTTTTTTGCATGGTTCAACCAATCTCTGCAAAAGATCATCGCAAAGTTGCTCTAATTTAGCCCGAGAAAGCTTAACATACAGATGTTTAGGTCCTGAAGCATCAGCCGTAATGAATGGGATATTTATCTCGGTTTCTATGCTTGAGGATAACTCTATCTTCGCCTTCTCTGCAGCCTCTTTAAGACGTTGTAAAGCCATCACATCCTGCCTGAGATCTATTCCTTGATCCCTCCTAAATTCATCAACTAGGTACTCCACAATTCTAAGATCGAAGTCTTCTCCACCTAAATATGTGTCTCCGTTTGTAGCTTTTACCTCGAAAACACCTTCCTGACCTATTTCGAGAATCGAAATATCAAACGTTCCACCACCTAGGTCGAATACTGCTACGGTTTTATCCCCTTTCTTATCAACGCCATAAGCTAAAGCTGCTGCTGTAGGCTCGTTTATAATCCTAAGAACGTTTAAGCCCGCAATTTTTCCAGCGTCTTTTGTAGCCTGCCTTTGAGCATCATCAAAATAAGCTGGAACGGTAATTACCGCATTGACTACCTTTTCCCCAAGATAATCCTCTGCGGTCTGCTTCATCTTCATCAATACCATCGCTGAGATTTCCTGTGGGCTTTTAGGCTGATCACCTAATTTAACCCAGGCATCTCCATTTGGAGCCTCTATAACTTCATAAGGCAGTATAGATTTAGCTTTGGTTACTTCCGGATCAGTAAATCGCCTCCCTATCAACCTTTTAACCGCAAAAATTGTATTTTTGGGGTTGGTCACTGCCTGTCTTTTTGCTATCTGACCAACCAACATCTCTCCATTTTTAGCCAAAGCCACAACTGATGGCGTGGTTCTAGAACCCTCGCTGTTGGTAATGACGGTAACATTTGTACCTTCCATCACCGCAACCACCGAGTTGGTTGTTCCTAAGTCAATTCCTACAACTTTTCTTGAAACTCCAGACATAATCTACCCTTTATTAATGCTAAACATAAACATTAATGCCTGCTAATTCAATCAAAAATTCACCTGTCCAAACCAAAAAAACCCTCTGCAACCCAGCCCATCGTTGCTATTTGACTTTGAAAAAAGCCTCAAATATTGCGTTTTAACTCAAAAACTGTTACGAGACTCTGATATTTAGATTGTTTTCGATGTATAGTCTCTAAACTTGTTAATTTACTAAAAGTACTTGCTGAGAAAATTTGCATTTGGAGTCACACATTATTTATTTTAGGTGCGTTTTAAAGGCCCCTTTGCTTTGAAAAGTCGGAAATAGGATTTTGCAAACCTAAGCTTATTAATTTGAACTATGAGTTCTTTTCCCGACCTCTAAGCCTTTAAGCTCCATACCAAAATTGATTAGCTTCCAAAATTGAATTTTGTTTACACCAAACAGGAGCTTGAAAAAATAAGGTTTTTCTCGCGTTAAGCGCCAACTTACTCCTTCAAGCAAGACCCCAGCAGCTTATGGTTGCACTGCCAAGTGCCTAAACTTTCACGTTCAAGGGGTCTACTTTTATTATCTGTGCTACTAGGGCCTATATATTGGCTTTTTTAGTCTACTTTATCTCACTACTATTTGCTCCTTTATTGCCGAGTTCATCCTCTCAACTTCTATAGCTATTCCCGATAAATCTCTAAGGCCAGTTTGATCGTAGTAATCGGTTAAGCCTTTTGTTACGGCAGCCACTAAATCTTGGGCACTCATTCTGTAAACAGGTGCGTCTACCTGAATTGCTCCAATTAAATTATCTTGAGATTCTTTAACCGGCACAGCAACTGATAATACATCTTTTTCTAATGACTGCGTAACATAGATATGGGATTGCTTGATATCCTCAACTGATTTAATGAACTCGGGATCTTTAAGCTCGGCTATTTCTTGGTTAGAGAACTGGAGAGCCGCTAATAGCCTACCCGCAGCGCTTTTCAAAATATCCATTGAATAACCCCTCTTAAATTGCGTTCTAACGGGATTCGAGCTCTCTCTACCATTAATATAATAAACTTTGTCCCCTACCAATGTAACAAAATAAACATTTTCATTGACAGCTTTTCTAACCACGTTCACCGGACTTTCACTCTTTCTAAAAATAGCGCTATAGCTTTCATATGCAGAAGCTAATGATAAAGCTTTAGGCCCTAGAAAGTACCTCTCAGTTGAGGCATCCTGCATAACATAGCCGCGCACTTCAAGGGTCGCCAAAAGCCTAAATATGTTGTTTTTATGAAGCCTAAGTTGCTTTGAAAGCTCAGTTACGCCTAGAGGCTCTTTGTTGTTACACAAGGCCTCTAGAACTTCCAAAGCATGACTAACTGCCTGAATCAAATAATTCCACTTATCTTTTCTCTCTCTCATACTAACCCATTATTATTCATAATTTATAAACGTTAGTCAATCATTTAAAAACAGATTTGAAATTTTTTTAAATTAGATAGTTCCAGCGAGATTAAATGTTTCTCGAAGTGCCATCGTGGAGTTTTTTTAAGTACAACGCTATAATAACGAACTGTGAAGCTAGCTGGGAAGTTACGGCAAGGATTTTTGAATTTTTTCTCCTCTAAGGACCATTTAGTAGTTAAAACCTCTAGTCTAATACCGCAAAACGACCCCTCATTGCTTTTTACCAACGCCGGTATGAACCAATTTAAAGAATACTTTTTAAACTTGAGTCCCCCCAAGCACGATAAACTAGCCTCTTGTCAAAAATGTTTGCGATTGTCGGGTAAACATAACGATCTGGAAAATATTGGATTTACTAGGCGCCATCACACTTTTTTTGAGATGCTGGGCAACTTTAGCTTCGGAAGTTATTTTAAAGAAGAAGCAATATCCTTAGCCTGGGAATTTGTAACGAAGGAACTTAAGCTCAATCCGGATTTTATTAGTGTTACTTACTATGAGGAAGATACTGAAACAAAAAATTTTTGGCACAAGATCGCTAAACTCCCCGAGAACAGAGTTCTTGCCGCGGGAAAAAGTGATAATTTTTGGGAAATGGGAGAAATAGGACCATGTGGCCCATGTACTGAAATTCACTATCTAGTGGAAACCTCTTCCTCTCAAACGTTACTTTTAGAGATCTGGAATTTAGTGTTTATGGAGTACAACAAAGAAAATGGACAACTTCTACCTCTTCCAAAAAAATGCGTAGACACTGGGATGGGGCTGGAACGAGTTTGCAGCATTTTGCAATCTACGCAATCAAATTTTGAAACAGACTTATTCAAACCGATAATTGAAAAAATTGAGGATTTAGCTCATCTAAAGTACAGCTCATCAGGCTTTTTTGAAGCGCCTTGCCAGCCCAAAACAGATCAAGAAATGATCGACATTGCATTCAGGGTATTGGCAGATCACTCAAGAGCAATAACTTTTCTTATAGCAGAGGGGCTAACCCCGGGCAATGATGGCAGAGCTTACGTTTTAAGGAAGTTGATTAGAAGAGCTAGTGTTTTTAATTTCAAGCTCATTAAAAAACCAATTCTTAAGGACATTTGTGATGAAGTAATCCAGATTATGGGTGACGTTTATCCAGAACTAAAAGAGTTTGAATCTCAAATTAGAGAGGTAGTTGAAAGCGAGCAAGATAAGTTTTTATCCAATCTAGAGGCGGGTTTAGCTTATCTGGAAAAGAACGCTCCCAAATCAGGGGTTTTTCCAGGAGCTTTGGCTTTCAAAATGCACGATACTTTTGGAATTCCTTTGGAAGTAATCCAAGACTACTGTCTAGAAAAAGGTTTAAGCTTAGATCAAGAGGGGTTCCAACAGGAAATGCAGAAGCAAAAGCTTCAATCGCGCCATAATAGAGAATCGCAATTATTTCTCTCTATTAAGGGCACAGAGACCCCAACAGATTTTGTTGGTTGCTTGACCTTGGAGTGTGAAGCGACCCTACTGTCAGCTCAAAGGCAACAAGAACATCTAGTCTTAATTTTTGAAAAGACGCCTTTTTATGCTGAATCGGGAGGCCAAGTCAGCGATAAAGGAGAAATCATTTTTGGTTCTAAAACTTTAAAAGTCAAAGATATCGCTAAAACTAACACTGGAACAATCCTTCATTTTTGCACTCCAAACGATTTTGAGCCTAAAATTGGAGAAACAGCTTTACTTAGGGTTGATCAAAAAGTTCGCAAGGCAGTTCAAAGAGCTCACTCCGCAACTCATCTCTTGCATTTAGCACTGCGCGAAATTTTGGGTAGCGCCGTAAAACAAGCAGGATCGAAAGTAGAGGCTGATAGGCTTCGGTTTGATTATACTTGCCCTAAAGATCCTTGCGACTCGTTAAACTTAATTGAGTCGCTTGCCAACGAGTTTGTCTTAGCAAATTACCCAACTCAAGTGGAGTTTATGCCATTAGAAGAAGCCAAGAATCAGGGAGCGATAGCTTTTTTTGGTGATAAATATGGCGAAATAGTAAGAGTGGTAACAATTGGGCCATCTAAAGAGCTGTGCGGAGGAACTCACGTTCAAGCCTCAGGAGAGATTGGGGTCATTAAAATAGTTAAAGAACAGGCTCTTGCAGCTGGCATTCGAAGAATTGAGGCTCTGACAGGGCTTCAAGCCTTGGAGAAAATCTCAAGCATTTCTAATGCCTTAAATACCTTAGCGCTTCATTTAAAAACCAGTCCAGAAAATGCCACTGAGCGCGTTCTCAAAATTCAATCTCAATTAGCAAACGCTTTAAGAGAAAATCATAATCTAAAACAAAAATTAGCCGAGCTGTACACCGCCTCAATAAATCAACCTATTAAATTAGGCAGATTTCTTATCTTGAATTTGGGTGATGGCTATGAGGCCATTGCCGAGGAGATCTTGGATAACATTAAAGGAAAAAACAATGATCCTATCTTTATTTACTGGCAGCAAACGAGAGAGCTAAATAGTTTCATTTCTGGGAACCTTAATGGTAGACTATTGGATGAGTTTAAGAAAAAGTTGCTAGACTTTGGAGGCAAAGGTGGGGGCTCGTCGAGATTTTTCAAGGGAACTTTCCCGAGCAGTAATGTAAAGGATTTTTTGAGCCTAATTGAATCTTTGTGAAAAAATCAGAAACACAGATTTTTAAAACCGAAGTTCAACTTAATCAAGATAAAGTATTAGATCTTGCGGGCGCATTTGATGAAAATCTCAAGTACCTACAAACCCTAACACAGACCACTATTGAGAGAAGGGGAAACCTCCTCAAAATACATGGCTCAGAACAAAATGTTAACTTGGCGGTTGCTACTATCAGGGAACTTGAAATGGCGGTAAATAAAGGGGTCACTATTTCGCCAGAGGACATAAAAAGATGTGCCCTCTCCATATCAAACAGTGAAAATAAGGCTTTCATCGACATAATCTCAGAAGGGTTCTACCTAAATTCAAAAAAGATTTACCCAAAAACTCAGAACCAAAGTAAGTACCTCAAAGCCATGAGTTCTTTTCCGGTGATCTTTGGCTTGGGCCCAGCAGGCTCCGGCAAGACTTATTTAGCTGTAGCTGTAGCAGTTTACAGATTATTCAAAAAAATTGTGAAAAAAATTATTTTTTGTCGACCTGCGGTTGAAGCCGGAGAAAAGCTAGGTTTTTTGCCTGGCACTTTGGAGGAGAAAATAGATCCATATATGAGGCCGCTTTTCGACGCTCTGTTTGATTTTCTTGAGGCAGATAAAATTGAAGATCTCATTCACAGAGGACAGCTAGAGGTTGCTCCCTTAGCTTTTATGCGAGGAAGAACATTGGCAAATTGTTTTGTTATTCTTGATGAAGCTCAAAACACCACAACTCAGCAAATGAAGATGTTTCTTACAAGGCTTGGTCACAACTCCACTTTCGTAATTAACGGCGACCCCACCCAAATTGACTTGCCTAGTGTCTCAAACTCTGGGTTGCTCGAGGCAACGCAAATTTTAAGAGGTATGCCAGAGATTGCTTTCGTTGAATTTACCAAGGAAGATTGCTTGAGGCATCCTTTGGTAGAGCAAATATTGGAGAAGTATGAAAAAGCTCCTAAAAAAACCAAATACTCCCAAGAAAATCGTTAAGCTCAATTTTATCTTTCATAGTCCCGTCAAAGGCTTGGATCATAAAAAATTAAAAACATATTTGCTAATTGCTGCAAATCAGCTGAGTCTTTCAGGTATTTTTAATGTAGTTTTTTGTGACCCTCAACTTGCAGGCAAGCTAAACTTGAAGTTTAGAAAAAAGAACTACCCTCCTGATATTTTAACTTTTTGGTACGAAGATCAAAAGGAGGCTGACATTATAATAAACACCCGCTTCCTAGAAAAGGATCCCAACACAACCTGCCTAAGGCTTGGAGTGCACGGATTGGTACACTTAACAGGCTTGGATCACGAAGTTCCTGAACAGCAAGACAGCTTCTTTAGGCTTGAGCAAAAAGTATTGAACTATCTGCAGGTAAAGGCTGCATCAACCTTACCCACATAGTACACTTTATTAGTCGAAATTATATCGCCTGCCGGAGAGGTTCTCCCATCAACTTGATAAACGGCTTCAATGTTGCCCATAGGAAAAGGAATGAACGCTTGGTTTAAAATTACCCATTGCAAAAATTCAGAAGGCACTGATTCTGCTGGTATCGATGCCCTTGCAACAGTGGGGCCTTTTTTCTCATCATCGTTTTGCTGGTCATCAGCCAAAAACCGTTCCTGATAGGCAAACCCAAGGCTTTGCCGATCGGAATTGTCAACAGTTGCATCCAGCACTCCCGGAATAGGAGAGCTGAACCTAGGAGCCTTTACCATAGCTCCAGGGATTCTAAACTCCCTATGCAAAGTTCTGAGGAGAATTTTTTGCTTTTGCATAGTTGTGCTAACCACAACACAAGGAGCTACAGAAATCAACAAAGATCTTTCCCGGTCGTTATCCTCGTCCCTTAACCTTAAGCAAGTAAAACCCACGTAACCTAAAAGCTGAGTTGTACACTGCCCATTATCATCAACCGTGGCCCAGCCCTCCAGTGTAAAAGCCTCTCCTAAATCATGGTTGGCACTGGAGCCACAGCCTAATAATACAACTAAAATCAAAACAAAAACTAAGCTTGCTCTCATTTTTAAAATCTTTTAATCTTCAACGGTCATTGCGGCGTCATCAAAGCTTCCTTCAACTATTCTAGGAGTTACTATAAATATTAGCTCTTCATCTGACCCCGAGGTTATCTGAGAGCGAAAAGCATACCCCAAAACAGGGATATCCTTCAAAAATGGAAGTCCAGAAACAACACTTCTATCGTTTATCTTGTAAATACCGCCCAAGACAAAAGTTTGTCCACTAGAAACTAATACCGTAGAGGTTGCCCTTCTTTCGATAGTTGAGGGAATATCATCCACAGTTTTTGATCCAAATGAGCTTGACTCTGCCGTTAAGTCTAAAAGTATCCAGTAATCAGGCGAAGCCTGCGGGGTCATAGTAAGCTTTATTCCAACTTTCACTTCATCTGTTCCTTGCCCACCGGTTGCGGATCCACCAGAGCCCACAACCACTTGATTGCCACCTTGATTTTTCTTTATCCTTATTACTTCTGTTGCTTCAATCGAGGCTTTAGAGTTATTTGTGGTAACAAGTGTAGGCTTTGAAATGATCCTAGCAGAGCCATCTTGCTCGAAAGCCGAGATAATCGCTCGTAAATCCTTTGTACCGTCCGCGCTTCCAAAAATAAGCTCTACGAGCCCACTTCCTGTTCCTGAAGCAACTGGAAAATCAGCTCCAATTCCGAGATTCATCGAGTGAGGAAAGTTAAAAGGAAGAGGGTTCCCTGTTAAACCTGAAGCTATATAATCGAATCCAAATTTCATACCTAGACTTCTAGAGACGCTTCGATCAGCCTCTAAGATAATTGTTTCCAACAAAACCTGTGGCGTTCTCAGGTCAAGTTTTTTCACTAACTCAGTTACATTATCTATCCCTCTTTTAATGTCTTTTATTATTATTTGATTGGTACGTTCGTCAAAGGTAACACTACCCCTATCGGTAATCACCGTCTCTAAAATTGGCTTCAATGCAGCCGCCTTTGCATAACTTACTCTGATGTACTTTATTTGCAAGGGCTCAAGCTCTTCCTGAGCAACTTGCGCCTGTTTTAAAGCTTCTCTTTCCCTTCTTAAGCGCTCGACTGGAGAAATCCTTACCACATTCCCCTCTTGCACTTTATCTAGTCCTTGACTTTTAAGTATCACGTCCAAGGCCTGGTCCCATGGAACATCAATTAAACGAAGGGTAATTTTTCCAGTAACATCGCTTGTGGTTACTATGTTTAGATTGGAGACTTCGGCTATTATTCGAAGGGCGTTTGTTATGTCGGCATCCTGAAGATCTAACGAAATTAGCTTGCCTGTGTATTTTTTTACCTCATTAATCACTCCTTCCTCCTTATCCAGCTTCGGTTGCGCTCTTGAAACGCCTAACTGAGGCAAATTTGAAACATCAGAGATATACATCCGTCCATCTTCGAACATCGCTCCAATATTGACGTCTGTGTTCACAAAAAGTTTTACAACCAAATCCCCTTCTTTATCTAAAATACGAGCTGCTCTAATTAAATCAGAGGGTTCGCTTGAAACCAAGGATGATTGAACAGACTCATCTCTCGCTGCGTTTTCAAGAGTGATATTAAATTGTCTGTCTCCCACTTTTTCTATAAAGTACATCGGCTCATCTAACACATCCATTTCAAGAACGATAACATTACCTTTAAATAATCCTTTTTCAAATCTGGCTTGAGTAATCTTAGCTTTTCTGTTTCCGGCTCTTCGCAAAGTTAAAAAAATCGTATCATTAGCTTGCATAACTGATGGAATCGCGTTCTCATCTAACGAAAAGACTAAGGAGTTAGTTTCTGAAAAGTATTGAACGTCTTTAACCTGAGGTATTGCCCTTAACTTTTCTACTGTTGAAACCTCTAAGGGGCTATCAAACAAAATTTCGATTTTTCTGTTTCCTTTATAAATATCCAAAACGGATGTTCTTGACAGTTTTAGCTCTATCTCTGTTTCATTTTCACTAGACCTATTAAGCTGAGCTAACACCTGTGAGCCAAGCTTAAAAACTGCTTTAGAGAGAGCCGCTTGTTTTTCACCTAGTAAAACTGATGTCAGGCTAACTAGGGCAAAGCTAAAAAAAACTAACCTAAGGCAACTCATGATGTTAAACCTAAAAACACTTAAAACTATTGCTTAATACAGGTACTTTGTCAATTATTTTTTTTACCTTTTGATTAACCCTGTTTTTGAAAATTCATCGTCCACCTGTAACCCTCTTTTTTTTACATGTTGCGCCTCTTGCTGGCTTTTTTTAGCGATTTCCTCAGCCTCAGCAGCAGTCAGTTGCCTGAATGCCAAAACTTTCAACGAGCCTGAAAGAGAAACTCGCCCGTTTAATTGATAAGCTTTGGGATTGGAAAGAGCAATTTCTTCCACGGAAATGATTCTGCCAAATCTGCTTAATTCATCAACAAACATCTGAAGCTGTTCAAAAGTTGCCTCCACTTTCAAAACGATTGGTATCTCAGCATAAAAGTCTCTAACAATTTCTTTAGATGGAATAAAAGAGATTACTTTAACACCTATCTCCTTTCCCAAGCCCTCAACAGCGCTCAGGATGCCTGGCATATCTTTCTGCTCGGGAAGTTGCACAGATGCAAGATTTTGAATGTTTTTAGCAAGCTTTAACTTCTCTTTAACAGCAGATTGTTTTAAGCGCATTGAGGTCTCTTTGGCTATAGCAGCTTTAAGGTCCGCTATCTCCTGCTCCTTCTGTTTTAACTCAGTCGACAGAGGATCATACACTACATAGTACCCCCCTGCTATTGAAAGCCCAACTAATAAAACCCCTAAAGCCGAGGTTTTGAAGACCGAGTATGATTCTAAAAAATCTAGATTAAATTTCACGCTAATTCTCCCTTAAATTTATGTTTGAGAAAGAAAAAAATATTTCTCCCCTTAACTCGAACTGCTTTGCCTCTAAACTCTCGGGCTTCGACCAAATAAAAACTCCGATCTCACTAGCCCCGCTGAGTGGTTTCCAAGCTATAGATTTTTCAACCATCTCGGCGGTTTGAAGCAGGCTTTGTGGTGGAGGTTTCTTGAAAACTGCAAGCCCTCGCTCTTTGGCCGAGTTACTAATAAAGTTAAAAAACTGAGACTGATGTTGCAAATCTGAAACATCCATAAACAACTCTCTTGTTACAGAATCAAATGCAAAGTTCTTGAAAAGATAGGTAGTTTGGGATTTTATGAGCTCTACTGTTTTACTATATGGTAAAGATTGTAAAGCCCGCTGAAAATCAGCCAAGTCTTGATCTGATAAGGCATAACCTTTTATTTCATATTTCAACCCCCCGAGGGCAAACTCTCTAAACCATACCTTTTCGGGAACCTTGGTTGCTAAGTCTATTAAAAACTTGGAAACCCCAAACTGAGAAGCTTTAAGGTTATGGATATCCTCAGCAAGTTTTGTGAGCTTATTTAAGGTTTCTTCAAGTTCCCTTAGCTCTTTGTTTTGCTGTTTGATAACGTTAAGTCTCTGACTTAAGCTTGCTGACTCTTCTTTTAATAAATCAAGATTCCAGTAACTTGAAACAGCAAAGCTAACCCAAAACACAATGATAGCGCCAAACCCCGTACTTGCACTAATAAATATTAGCCTCTTTAAACTAAGGCTTCTGTCTGGTTCTGGCAAAAAATTTATCTTAATCATTCCTTGTCTCCAAAGTGTCTCAAACTAAGGCCAAAAGCTTTAACCAACAAATGAGTATCTTTGATGGGGCAAGAAGGATAAATCTGCTCGCTTACCCTTAAAGGCGTGCAGACTAAACCAGTTGAGCTTTCAAGAAATGAAATGAACTGTTGACTGCTGGATATTGGACCAAGTACGAATACATTCTCAATCGAGGCCTGAAAGTCAACTGCTTGTTGAATAAGTGATAAGTTTCTTGCTATCTCCTTAGCTAAATTCTCTAAGCCAGAGCTTCTCAAAACCCTAGCGTCACGATAATCATTTCCTATGAAATTTTCATCAAGAAGCCATCTTAGTGCCTCTCTATCACTGATCCCAAAATTCACGTAGAACTCCTCCGAAATATTCCCATAGCCAATTCCGAAATCCCCACAATAAAAAGTTGATCCAGCAAACGACAAATTAAGGAAACTGTAGCTTTTACCAATATACAATATCGCAAAAAATTTTTTGTCATCTTTCAAAGCAAGGGTCTCAACGGCATTTTGACAGGAAAAAAACTCTGATTCGAGAACTCCCACTTCCAAGCCCAAACTTTTTAATGTCCCGGTGAGCCTTTCCACGGCCTCCCTTTTAACAGCAACAAAGAGTAACTTAAATTGTTTGCCATGTGGAGTTTCTTTAAAAATAGGTTGAACAATCCAGTCGTAAAAAACTGTTTCTATTGGAAAAGGAAGCTGAGAAACCACAGTCTGGAAGAGAAACGCTTCTTTTTTTGGTACATCTTTTTCAGGTATATCAACAACCCGGACGAATGTTTGCGTAGCCGGCATAGCCAGGTTAAATCTTACGTCTTTGTCTGGGAATGCTTCCTTAACGCTTTTTAGGTCATTTTCCAGAGCTTCTATTTTGTATTGAGACCCCGAAAAATAACTCTTTCCGTCTAGAACAAGGGAATTTATAATTCTGCCATCTTTTTGTTCTACACAAGCGAGGTAATCTTCACCAATATCAATCCCTACAAACCTGAATTTTTTGTCGAAGTATTTAAGAAAATTCACCAACCGATTTCTTGATATTATCTCATTAAGCTTGCTAAATTTGTAAAGCCCGCTTTTTTTTAATGTGCTTCTCGAGTGTTATGTTGAAGGGATCTCCAAGCCTCTATATTTCTCACTCGAAAGCGCTGATTCCCTTGAGATTGAAGGAAGTTTTGTTCAAGTTCCAGTAAAAAATAGAGTTTGTTGGGCGTTTGTTACAGCTAAAGCTGAAAGCGCTACAGCAATAGATTTTCAAATTAAGGAGTGCATAAGCTCGCCTATTAAAATTTTTCGCAAATCTCAAATCGAGCTTATTTCTGCAGTAGCCCAGCGGTATATGGTTTCTGTTTTTACAGTTGCTGCTTGCTTGAGCCCTCCTTTCAGAAGGTTTTCTCACAAGATTTTACAGTCGCTTCTAACTGAAACCTGTGCTCCAGTTAGCTACGACCAAGTCAACTCTTTCTCAACACTTACAACGGCTCAAAGGATTGCCTTTGAACAGATTTTAAACTACGAGAAAAAAATTTCGTTGCTACACGGTGAAACTGCTTCTGGGAAAACAGAGATTTATATTCATCTCGCTCATCATGCGCTGCAAAAAAACTTTGGCGTTCTCATTCTGGTACCAGAGATCTCCTTGACTCCTATGCTGGTGGATAGATTTAAAAAAAGCTTGGGGACCTCAAAAGTTTTCGTGCTTCACTCAGGCTTACACCAAAAACAGAGATTAAAAAATTGGTTCACCTTGCTGTATGGAGAACCTGTTGTGGCAATTGGAACCCGATCTGCTATCTTGGCTCCTGTTAAAAACTTGCAGTACTTAATTTTAGATGAAGAACATGACTCAAGTTTTAAACAGCAGGACACAGCATTTCGGTACCATGCTAGAGAAATAGCTTTGCTCCTAGCGGATTTGGGCATAAAAGTCATCTTGGGCTCTGCAACACCAGCACTTGAAACTTTTTATAACGCTTCAAAGGGAAAATTCTTGTATGTTGAGGTACCTAGCTATTTTAAGACCTTTAGCCCTACCTTGGAGATTATTAACACATCCCAACTTCCAAGAGAAGCTTTTGCCACAAAAAGTTTAACTAAAAGAGCGGTGGAGACGTTAGTAGAAACTTACAAAAACGGTTTACAAAGTGTGGTCTTTATCAACAGGGTTGGTTATTGTTCAGCTCTTTATTGCCCCACTTGTGAGGCATCAGCTACTTGCCCAAATTGCTCTGTGAGTCTTAGAGTGATAAAAAACAAACAAATCTGTTTCTGCCACATTTGTGGCTTCAGCAAGAGTCTTTCACTGAAATGCAATCGCTGCGGCAGCAAAATGCTCTTTATAGGCTCAGGTACGGAACGAATTGAAGAAGAGCTGGAAAAAATTTTTCCAAAGGAAGCATTATTCCGGCTTGACAAAGAAAGCACAAGCAGTTTTTCTGCCTTGACAGAAGCTTTGCAAAAATTTAGTCAGGAAGAGATAAAGATTTTAGTTACAACTCAGCTTTTCTCAAAGGGGCATGATTTCCCAAAGCTTTCATCGCTTGTTATTGTAAACGCCGACTTGGGCTCGCATATACCAGATTTTAGAACAAACGAAAGGATGTACTCCCTTTTACATCAATTGATTGGAAGAGTTGGAAGATCAAGCCTTCCTGCAAAAGTAATTATTCAAACAAATAGGCCTAATTTAATGTTTTTCAAGTACCTCAAAGTTAGAGACTTTAAAAGTTTTGCCGCCGAGGAGTTAAAACTTAGAAAACAGTTTGGGTATCCTCCTTTCGCACAAATTTTGAGAATTTTAAGCACGAGCAAAATTAGCGTAGCTAAAGCCGCTGAGACGTTGGAGAAGGCTAAAAACTTGCTTGACCATCCTGAGCTTCAGGTTTTAGGCCCAGCTCCTTGCTATCATGAAAAGCTAAAACAAGCATGGAGAGCGCATCTTATAGTAAAAGTAAAAAATCCGGATGTTTTAAGAGCAAGTCTTTTAAAACTAGAGCAGCTTAAAAAGGAAAAAAATTTGATTATTGACCTAGATCCTATCGATGTGTTGTAAGAAGACGAATCTTAAAAAATTTTCATTTAAGTAGGAATCCGAAAACCGTTCAAAGGGCAAATAAAAGCGTCTAGATCAATATTACTAGGTAGAACTTTTAGACTCAAAAATTAACTACTGAGGTTCTCAAAGAGTAGCGCTGGTGTTTTGATGATTGTACTGGTAAATCTAAATCTTAAAGCTTTGAAAACGCTATTCTGTCTTAAATTATTACTTTATGCTCCCTTTTCTAAGAGCGTCTGTCTCTGAAAAAACGACTTGTAAAAGCCAAATAACCCAATCTAATTTGACTTTTAAGAAATACTCAGAGAGCACCAGCAACGTGTAGTTTTGCGTAAATCGCAAAAATTCCAATCGGTTCCATGCGCTTGATTAAAAAATATCAGCACAAGAAATTATAGCAGCGAAGGCAAAAACTTTTTTAGCTCTTGCTCACGCTAATAAAAAGGGCTTTAAAAATTTGATCCCTTAAATGAATAGGGAAACTCTTGATTCGTCATTTCAGTTAAAGATCCACTCTAATAAATAGAGAGATCGAGTTAGACTTTTGAGAGTTTTAGTGCTCTAGGTATTAAATTACAACTCCTTGTTAACACCGGAGGAATTTAGATTTCTCACTCCTTGAAGTTTTTAGCAGGCTCCGCGTGGGTAACGTTCTTTTGGTTCTCTCTAAAAAAACATAAGCACAACAGTCTTTATGATAAAAAATTTAGGTATGCCCCGCTTCCTTATTTTCCAACCACAGTCACAGTGTTAGCTTTTATTAATCTTTCTAAGCTATACGCAAACCAGTGGATGCAAAACTACCTTTCTAAGCATTGCCCAATCTTGATAGCCTCGTTTGCTAGTAAAACCAGTGTTGCTTTTCGCTGTTTCAAAAAGTCTTGAAAACTCAATCGGACTGACAGGGAAATCAGTCTCATTTGAGACTATTTTAAAGGCTTCAATGGCCTGGAAAGCAGGGTAACTTAGTTTACCCAGAGGGTTTAGCGACTTAATTTTGCCTTTTTGAGCCTTCAGCTTTTTTAAATTAACTTTGTAGAAATTTATTCTTCCAGTTTGGTTTTTAACAATAATTTCGCCTTTTGTACTATCCTCAAGTAGTTTTTCTGTTTATTAAAGAGTTACGCCCACTATCAAATCATGCAATTAGAGACCCTATATGTTCCTCAAAAAACAGCGAAAAGGGTAATTACTTAACAGCAAAACATTTAAAATCTGATGCTAAGGAAGAGCTAGGATTTACAAACTTTAAGGTGAAACTCGTGGGTATTTTTGCCCAGAACCCTGATTAATTTTTTTTTAAGATTTTATTTTTACTAAAAAAATTTGGTTTTCTTGTGCTAAATTTTCCAAAATTTCGGTACACTGATGTGTAAAACCAGCAAGAAACCTGGTCGCAAACCTGGTCGCAGCCTCTTTAAAATAGAACGATGTTATGCTAGAAATGTAGATTTTTAGCTAGGTTATTCAAGTTAAATCAAGTTTGCTTTCTATTTATTATTTTTATCGGTGTTCGCTACCACTTTCTTTTGTAAATCCTAATTCAAAAAACTGCACAGTCAAAAACACTTTTGTTGTTTTTCCTGTTTATTCCAACAAGCTTTCCTTGGCTTGTAATTTAATCCCAAAGTTTCGTGGCAGCAAAAAGGGACTGAGCTTTAGCTCCCGTAGAAATCTAACGTCGAAACTTTAAGGTTGGTTTTTGATCACAAAACTCCTTTTCTCAAACGCTCTTTTTTAGAGTAAAGAAAATCAGTTTTTAGGTAGGTTACAAAATCAGCCTAAATAAAGCTTTAAGTGCTTAGCTTTTCTCGTAGCTTAGCAAAGTATTTAAATATCCTACTGCACCCGAGTTTTCAGCCCACCTTTTGTTTCTTCTCCTTTTTTGGCCTTTCATCTGCTGCTCCTTCTACAACTTTACGCTGGATTCCCGCTGCTTGCAAAATTTTTGTTTCAAGCTCCTTGGCCAAATCTGGATTATTTTTTAAATGCTGCCGGGCTGCTTCCCTTCCTTGACCTAATTTCTGTCCGTTATAAGCAAGCCAGCTTCCTGCTTTGTCAATAATGCCGTACTCTACACCTAAATCTAAAATTTCACCCTCCCTGCTAATTCCTTCGTTAAAAATAATGTCAAACTCTGCCTCCTTAAATGGAGGAGCCACCTTGTTTTTGACAACCTTAACTTTCACTCTATTTCCAGATAATGAATCAGAATCTTTTATAGGTCCTACTCTTCGCACATCAAGCCTAACTGAGGCATAAAACTTCAAAGCATTTCCTCCCGTCGTTGTCTCGGGAGAACCAAACATAACGCCAATTTTCATCCTAATCTGGTTGATAAAAATTAAGGTGCACTTAGATTTGGAGGCTACCGCTGTTAATTTTCTCAAGGCCTTGCTCATCAATCTTGCTTGAAGACCTGGCTGCTGATCTAATAAATCTCCCTCAATCTCTGCCCTAGGAACCAACGCCGCCACAGAATCCACGATAATCAGATCAACCTTACCAGATTTCAAAAGCGCTTCGGCTATCTCTAAGGCTTGCTCCCCATAATCTGGCTGGCTAACCAACAACTGCTTAGTGTCTAGGCCCAGCTTTTTAGCATAAGCAACATCTAAAGCATGCTCAGCGTCAATGAAAACTACTGTTCCCCCCAATTTTTGAGCCTCCGCTGCTATATGAAGCGCGAGAGTTGTTTTTCCTGAAGACTCAGGACCAAAAATTTCTATTATCCTCCCCCGTGGAATCCCCCCTACTCCTAGAGCCAGATCCACTGCTAGACTTCCTGATGGAATCACATCAACCTCTTGATAACCAAGCTCGCCATCAAGCTTCATTAAAATTCCTTCCCCAAACCGCTTTGACAATTGGCTTACGACAACATTTAAATTTTCGTCCATATCCTACTCTTAGTTCTTATTGTACCGCCTAATTAAACCTACAACCACACCTTGAATAGCCACTGCACTGAGCTTTTCCCCTTCTAGCACTATCGGCTTAAGCTCTGAGTTCGCTGGTTTTAAAATAACCTTGTCTTTAAATCGATAAAATTTCTTAACAGTTGCTTCGCCATCAACCAAAACAACAACTATTTCCCCATTTCTAGCATCAAAAGCCTTGCGAACTAACACAAAATCACCATCAAACAAACCTTCCTCTATCATCGAATTGCCCTTAACTTGTAATATAAACAACTCACTAGGCCTAAGCCCGCTTAAACAAAGCTCCTCAAGCTCAATCTCTTTCTCATACCCAAAAGTCAAAAGAGGTTTGCCTGCAGAAATGTAGCCCAAAAACTTTACTCTACCAGGCTTAGATTCTTTATTTAGTATGATATTAAACTTCTCCCGCTTTATTAGGCCTTTCTTCTCCAAAGCTCTAAGATGAAAATGAGCCGTAGAGAGGTGCTTGACCTTTAAGATATTTGCTATTTCCTTCAAGCTAGGCGGCTCGCCATATTTGGCCAAATACTCCTCGAGAAAATTCAATAAGGACTTCTGTTTTAGGGATATTTTCAAAATCTACTTTAAATAACTTAAAGTTTACCAAATTACTAATGAGATTTGAAGCGCCATTTAACGACTATGTAATTTTGTGTTTGCCCCACAATTTCTTGCGTTGCTTCCAAATCAAAATCACTTTTTTCAAAAATTACACAAGAGCCCTCGCTTGGAACAGCTGATGGCGAAAGCCTTTTAACAGGAATAGGGCTATACAATTCTAATCCGTGATGGCGTTCGTATCGAGAGACTAACTCTTGACAATCTAAAACTTTTAGCTCGGCAATCTCAGCCGTTGTTCTGCTGAAACCTATTAAACTGAAGGTTGTCAATGAAAAAATCAGATTTGCCAGCGCAGCTGATTGCCGCTGTCCTAAAAATAACATCCCCGCAAACAACAACATTTGGAGAGAAACTAACAGAGTTGCTTTGGGTAATAAAAAAATTGTAGATAAAATCAAAAACCCAAAAGCAAGAACTTTATAAGTGGAAGTCCAAAAATTGCTTATTTGATAACCTTCTATACCAACAAGTAATGGAACAAAAAAAGACAGGGGAAGCAGATAAGATGGTATAAATGATCTAGACAAACTAAAAAATAGAATTACCCAAAATATTTGAGCAACAACTAACTTTGAAAGCTCACTAATTTCCCGGTCAGTGAAATATCTTAGCCCTAACGCGGCAGCAAAAGATTTTAAAGTTGGTTTTAGGAATGGGACAAAAAATACCAGGGAGGTTAATGCAGCCAGCCCGTATGGCTCACGATGCAAGGTCCCATACTGCAAATCTGCAGTTCCAAGAAACCTGAAAATGTTCTCTTGAAGCAAGTAATAACGCAAAGAGCCAGGAATTTGAAGTTTAACAAAAACCAACCAACCGCCTCCTAAAATAACCGCAACAAGTAGGCAAGCAAGGTATTTCCAAATTTTAATAATCCCCAAGTAAACAGCATACGCGGCTGACCCAACTGTCAATGCTAAAGCAACTGGACCTTTACAAAGGAAGGCTAATCCTAAAGCTACACCAGCTAAAACATGTTGTTTGAGTAAGAAAAAAGTAACAAACCAATAAAAAATTAAAAAGCTGAAAATTGGATCAATTAAACCAAGCACTGAGGTAGCAAAAAAGCTAGGAAAAAGAAAAACAGGTTTAGAGAGATCGCTCAAATTGAATTTTTTCTCTAGAAATTTCAAAGTAAATAAAAAACCAACTGAGGACAGTAAACTAGGCAACCTTGAAGCCAATTCCAATGGCAAAAACTGCTGGAATAGCTTGACCAACCAAATGTAAAGAGGAGGTTTAGATAGATATGGAACTAAATTGTTTTCATTATCGTAAAAAACTGGCACCAAAGGGAAGCCACCTGAAAGCTTGGCCATCAGAGCGAACCTCGCCTCCGAAGGCTCTATCAAAGGGACCAGAGACCCAACGCAAAAAATAAAGCAAATAACGATTAGCTCAAAAAAATTTTTCATCAAAAAAGACCTGACTATTTTTTCACGAAGCTAATCAGGTTTTCCACGAAATTCAAAGCTCTAGCTTCTAATGGCGTTAAAGCATCTACCTTAAACACCCTTTTCACTAACTCGAGCGCCGCTAGTGCCTCCTCTGATTTGCCTTGTAAAGCCCTTGAGAGCACTAGAAAAATACCTAAATGAAAAGGCAAGAAAGGATGTTTAGCCGCAAAAGCTTCTATTAACTCTTCGACTTTTGCAAATTCCCCTGTTGCAGTGAATAAGAAAGCCGCTAACTCCACAACTGCTTGAAGATCGCTGTCTAAAACGAGTAAACCTTTCACTATGTTTTTCGCCTCATCTAGCTGACCTATCTCAATTAATCTTTTAGCGGCTTCAACAAGGTAAAGTATTTCTTCTTCTGTAAGCTGGACCACTACTCTGAGATTATTTTTAAAGAGCTCTCTACGAACTTTTTCAAAGTTTCAACAAATTCGTCCGAGTGACTACTTGAATTAAGCGACTTGTAAATCGACTTTAGCTTCTCTCTCAAAGCAATCGTATCTACAGTAATTATTCTTGTCATATAACTGGGCAATAAATAAAGTAACGGATTTCGAGATGTTGGATCAAATAGTTCTACCATCTAAATAACTCGCTTACAGACTCGTTAGCATGAATTCTTTTAATAGCATCCGCAAACAGTTTTGAGACATCAAGAACTTTTAAATTTGGAGAATCTAAGCTTGTCACATTAATTGTGTTAGTAATTATCACCTCCAGATTTTCAAAACCGGAAAAAATCTTTTGAGGAGGATTGCTAAAAACTCCATGAGTTATGCAGCAATAAATGTTTCTAGCTTGATTGTTTCGCAGAAGCTGTACCGTGCTTCTTAGTGTACCTCCAGAATCTATAATGTCGTCCACAACTATCACGTCTTTACTCTCGCAATTTCCAATCATCCCAAAGGTTTTAAGCCCCTCTTCATTCCTAGATTTATAAACAAGAATCAGGTTTTTTAATCTCATGGCCTCCATAAGTCTCTGAGCGCGCTCAATACCCCCATGATCTGGGCTAACAACCGCTGTATCTGGATGAAAATTTAAGCTCTGAAGGAATGGCACAAAAACAGGGAGAGGTAAAAGGTTATCGAGAGGAATATCGAAAAATCCTGCCAACTGACCTTTATGCAAATCCATTGTTAGCACTCTGTCTGCTCCGCTGGAAACCAAAATGTTAGCAACCAATTTAAAAGATATAGGCACACGCGGTTTTAATTTTCTATCCTGCCGCATGTAACAGAAATAAGGCACAACCGCAGTAATCCTTCCTGCAGACGCTCTTTTAAGAGTATCGATAGCAAGCAGCAACTCCACTAAAGCATCGCTGGAGTTTGGATACAAGCTCTGCAAAACAAAACAATCTGAGCCCCTCACATTTTCTAAAAACTCAACAAAAATCTCGCCGTCATTAAACCGCGAAATTTTAACCTGCCCCAAAGGGAGGGCCAAGCTTTCACAGATTAGCCTTCCAAGTTTTAGACTATTCGATAACGCAAAGACTTTTAAACTCACAAGTGTTCGCCCTGTTAAACTTTTACTTTAATTTAACCCACTTTAACAGGTATTTACTTAAAACTTGTCAGCGGCCAAACAATCGGCTGAAAATTCCTTTTTTTGTTTCTTCAGGTTCTGTTTGCAACTGGTAAACTCCTAAATGATGCCCTACTGCTTCTAGAATCTCTCTAGTTTTCTTACTCGACCTACTATAAAGAGTCTGCCCAGAACCGGGCCAAGTGGATCCTTTCTTGTCAACTGGAATTGGAGGACAAACCCAGCAGTTTTCAGAGAAATTGTGTGCCAAGTTAAGCTCCTCAGCTATTACATTCAAAACCTCTGGAGAACCACTAAGAGCGTTAAGGATAAACTTAATCCGCTCAGAGTCACCCAATAGGTTAAGTATGTAATTTAAGTACAGATCCACAGCTGAGAGACCAAAGCGAGTTTCATCTATTACAATGATACAAGTGTCGCTCAACCTAATTGCTGTGCCAGTAGAGGGCCCTATCCTACCGCAGGTATCTATGAAAACGTAATCAAACATTATCCTGCATATTTCCAGAAACCTTTGCATCAACGCTATTCCATCTGTATGACACACTAAATCCACGCTCTCTGCTAAGGTATCGGGAGGGCTAAGAGTGAAAACATTTTCAGAGATAGCCACTAACGTTTCATTAAATGAATCCCTTGAGATTTCTTTTGTGCCGTTTATCAATAACGAGAAAGCTCTTGACTCCTCCTGATTGCCGATTACCCCTAAAGCGGTGGACAGATCCCTTGACTCAATATCCATATCCCAAAGAAGAACCCTTTTACCCGACAATGCTGCAACCTCCCCCAGAGCTGCCACCACTGTTGTTGCACCAACACCTCCTTTTGCTTGAGTAACTGTAAAAATTTTACCCTCTCTGGCTCGCCCTTTCTTTTTGAACTCTGCATGGATTGCAAGAAGTTCTTGCAAAAAATCAAGAGGATTGCAAGTTATTGAAAAAACCTTTCTAACTCCAACAAAAGGTGCGCTTCTGAAAAGTCCTTGTTGGTAAGCTTGCTCATGACAAAGCATTATTATTTGCACCCACGGATGGGTATGATGAATTCTTCGAGCGATATTCAGCGCCCTTTCCCCTAAACCAGGTCCCAAAATTACTAGATCATCATCATCTAGCCTTTCTTCAAAATCGTTTTCATTAGCTAACTTGAAACGCAGATCAAGAATTTCAGCGTCGCTAGCTGGGATACTCTCAAAAATTTTAACCGTTTCAGCTTGCTGTTCCGCGCTTGAATCAATAATTAGAACTCGCATCTTTAAATTAATTCAAAAACCCCAATAAATTAGCAACAAACCTTCCAGCCGCAATGCCCAAAAATATTACTAATGCAATCCAGATAACAGATCTGAATTGTTCAGAAACATTTTTCTCCTCTTTTTCCGTTTTTTCAATATCAAGCCTCTCTCTGTTGGTTAAAACTAATCTAGGCTTTGCAACATTGACATCTGTGGAAACCAAAGCCTGAGTTTCTCCACTCAAAGACTCAAAAGCCGCTACGGGAGCGAAAAGCATGGGTTCATTTTCGGTCTGAATGTTTGACCTTGTCACCGGGATCTCAATATCCTCAAAAACTTTAACATCGCTAACGCGAGTTTTGGGAATTAGCTCAAACTTTATCTGATTCTTTTCAAAAAAGCTCGCTAACTCTAGGAGTATCTCTGACATATTTTGATATCTTTTACTAGGATCTCTTTGCAGACATTTTAAAATAATATCAGCCAGCTCTTGATGGATTTGAGGATTTAAATCGCGAGGGTTTGGCGGATCAAGCTTAATTCTGGTAGTCATCATATCAAAAACTGATCCGCCGGAAAAAGGTTGTTGACCAGTAAACATTTCAAAAGCCAAAAGTCCTAGAGCATATATATCGCTTCTAAAATCCACCGTACCATGTAATATGTACTCCGGGCTAACGTAATTAAGGGTACCCACAACTCCGCCATGTTCTGTCAACCTAGGTCCTTGGTTTGTTTTAGCTATGCCAAAATCGGTAATTTTTACTTGATCATCAGAGGTTAAAAGTATATTTTCGGGTTTAAGATCCCTATGTACAATTCCTTGCTCGTGGATAGCTTGTAGCCCTGATGCCATCTGCCAAAGCCACTTTAAACCAAGGCTGTAGGGTATTGAACCAGTGGACCACTTGGCTAATCTATCCGCAAGATCTCCACCATCCACGTATTCCATCGAGTACGCGATTAGATCTTTCTCCCTGATATACTCGTAAGCCTTCACTACATTGGCATGATTGACCCCATAAGCTACTAAAACCTCATTCCTAAACCTTGCAGACAGAACAGGATTTTTTGCAACTTCTGGATAAAGAACTTTTAGCGCTACTATACTTTTGCTACTAGCTAATCCACTTACTCTGGCAGAGTAAACTACACCCATACTGCCAGAGCCAAGACATTGAATTACCTCATATTTGCCAGCTACTAGTGTGCCTGGCCGAAGAATTAATTGAGAAAGTTCTGACATTAAAATAATAATAATTCACCGTACAGGACTAATCATAGAAGACATACCTTAAACTCCACCTGTCCAAATCTTATCGACTCTCCATGAACTACTTCCCCTTTGTCTCCGGAAAGATAAAGCTCTTCACCTGAGTTCTTGATAATGGTAGTCCCGCTTTCCGAGAGCTGATCAAGAACAAAAACTTTGCCCTGAGAAACTTTAAGAATAGCATGAAAAGAATCCACACTCTCATGATTTATAATAAGCGTGGGGGTTTCCTGTCTTACAACATCTTTGCTTACAATTATCCTGCTCTCATAAATTGGCCAGAACTCGCCTTCTGGATTAAAAAAGTAACACACCAAAAACCCGCATAATTTTTTGCCAGAAGACTTTGATTTAAAAACTATATGGTCTCCAGTTCGGTCTGTCTCCTCTTTAAAATCAGTTTTCGCCTTTTGTTTAGTTAGTTCCGGACTAGCATAAAACTCTCTTTGTGGTCTGGGGCTCTCCACCGAAGACTCACCTACTACCTCACTAAGCTTTTTTATCCCAGGTTTAGTAGATATTTTTCTCGTTCTCTCGAAATCAGAATCGGGCAAAAAACCCTCTGACTGGTCGCCAAGCTCTTGTCTGGTTTCTTTTAAAAGCTGCTCTCTAAAATTGCTGGTAGCTTCCGGGCTTAAAATCATTGTTTTGTTTTTAGCCCGAGTGCCCGAGCTAAGGTCTTCCAAGTCATTTAGATTAAACTTAATTGTTTTCTTTTCATCCATAATTAGCCTCCATTAAAAATCATTTGCTCAAAAACCAAATAGTTGCCAGAAAAATTGAAAAAAACAGGATAAACGCAAGGAAGCCTAACCCTAAGTACAGGGCTAAAGACCTCCAGTCCCAACGGGGTTCTTTATAAACTCTGGAGATCGAGTCATCGAATGATACTCTGCCTGCTAGGGGTATTACGGCCACTGTTATGTTATCGAACCCGCCTCTAGCTTTAGCAATTTCAACAAGCTTGAGAGCTGCAGACTGGGGCGACATAGATTTGACTACTTGAGCAATCTCCATTTCGTTCACCAACGAGTAGAGCCCATCTGTACAAAGCACTAAAATATCATTTCCGGAGTTCTGGTACAGTCTAAAACTAAACAAGTCGGGCTCTAACTTAATGTTACTTCCCAAGCATCGGGTTAAAATGTGGCTTTCAGGATGAGCGAGGGCTTCTTCCGCCTTTAGCTTGCCCTGATCTACTAATTGCTGAACGTAGGTATGATCAATAGTTACCAATCTAATATCATTTTGACTTACGATGTATGCCCTAGAATCACCAACATTCGCTAAAAACAACCTATCTTTCGAAATAAGCGCGGCCACAACCGTAGTTCCCATAGAGGAAAAATTTGGATTCTGCCTTCTCAGAAGAATGATCCTATTTGCTTCTTTAATAGCGGAAATTAGAAGATTTTCTGGATCATCCTCTTCGCTTTCACTTATCTCCCGTAAAATCACATCCATCGCTATTTGAGCTGCAACCTCTCCTCCCTGCACTCCACCCAGCCCGTCGAACACTGCCCAAAAGACTCCGTGTTTTGTCTCTAAAACGCAGTAGCGATCTTCATTTAAATCGCGCTCCAACCCTACATCACTTACGGCAGCCGGCAAACCCAGCAAATCTTTCCTCTCTCCTTGCGAAAAGGTTAGCATTTCTTATTTACTTCGTCTAAATTAAAGGTTATCTTTAGCTCAAACAGCTCCACTTTATAATTTATCACATCTTTAGATGCGCTTGCGCATAAAACGATGAAAATTTATACAAAAGCTGGCGACACCGGCCTTACATTTTTAGCCAGAAGCAGGAAAAAGTTGCCAAAAAATCATCCCGTTTTTTGTTTATTAGGATCTTTAGATGTGTTCAACTCGGTACTAGGGTGTTGCAAGGCCTATCTTTTAGAAACCGCTCCCTTTAAAGATAAAGACCTAGTCGCTGAAGCTCTAACAGCACTCCAGAACGCAGTTTTCGCCATCGGAGCGGAAATTAACTTGGGTAGCAAAAAATGTTCAAATAAAATAAGCAGCTCTCAAATAGAAGTAATGGAGAAATTAATAGACTATCTTGACGCCAAATCCCCTCCGCTTCGCAATTTTATTCTTCCATCAGACTCAATACCTGTCAGTATGCTTCATTTAGCTAGAGGGCTATGCAGACAAGCAGAACGAGATTTAATTAGGACTAAAACTCATTTTTCTATTCGTAACGAGCTAGTGATATTTTTAAACAGGGCCTCTGATATGCTATTTGTTATTTCTAGGTTTGTCGGGAATCAACTTGGAGTTGCAGAGAAAATTTGGACCAGTGAGAGGAGCTTTCGCAGCTTTGAGAAACTTAAGCAACAGTTAAAAGCTCTCAATGAAATTTAAACCTAATTAGTTCAGTAAACCCTGTTTTTGGAAAACCTGCAATCAAACCCAAACTTTCTAAAATCCTGAGCGTCTAGACCCGACTTTGCTAGGATATTTTCTTTTCCTCTTTAGGGTTTGCTTGGTTGCTGAATATATGCTTAAGAAACTCTTCGTAAGGATTAATTTTCTCAATAATTATTTGACCCGAAAGCCCGTTTGCAAGATCCAAAAAACCTTCCGGCACTTTACACTCAGGGTAACAAATATACTCTATTGCTTTAGCTGCTGACCCATCCTTTCGCATATTCCTTATAGTATATCATAAAGCAAGCTTTAAAATTATACGGGCAAGTCGTCTGCGCATAGCTTACTTTTTTGTTGAAAACTAAGCTTCCAAAAGCTTATACTCTGAGGCAGAGTAAAAATGACAGGAAACCCTGATGGGTCTTTGACTCTGGGCCTAGTATGGCTTGTTTCATTCATTTTCTTCGGGGTTGGTTTAATTTTGTTCCTAAGAGCCTCCGACAAGAATTTATCTTCTGGGTCTTATGATCAACGCTTAGCTAGAACCTTAAAAGAGATTCGCGAAGCTCAGTTTCTATTATCCCCAGCAGTCAGAGACGAAAGGACGTACTCTGAGGATTAAAACACTACCAAAGTTATCTCCTTTTATTTGAAAGCTCCTTTTGGCATTTTGTTGAAACGATTTCTTGGGCCTTAAGTATTGAAAACTATTTACTTATTAAGTAAAGATTGATTAATAATTATCTGCACTAAATAAATGGGCCGATAGCTCAGCGGTAGAGCTGGAGATTCTTAATCTCTAGGTCGGGGGTTCGAATCCCTCTCGGCTCAATCAGTTTTGTCTGCATCTCTGTAAATCTCAGTTAAAGCAAAAATAACGCTAGCTAAAACAAAAGGGCAAATATACATAAAAAACCTATAAACCAACATGCCTGCAAGCAAAGCTTCATGCTTGATCGAATTTTTCAGAAGCAAGAACCCCAAACCCTCAAAGACTCCTAAACCTGCTGGAACATTTGATACTAGCCCTCCTACTTGAGAGACGCAAAAAGCAAAAGCCACCAAGGAAAAAGGTGTTAAATTCCCCGGAATTGAAAAATGGAAAACCAATGAGTGCAAGAAAACATCCATCAAACTTAGAAAGAACAAAACAACTACAACACCGTGAGGTGGTGTTACGAACCGAAGGTTTCTAAATTTTAACATTCTTCGTTTCCTTACCAGCCAAAAATAGGCTCCTATGATAATGATTACGAGTGAGAAAACAAGCTGTAAAATGCTGGGAGAGACAAGTTCTAACACATGAGCCCAGGATAACCAAAGAGCAAGAGAAGCTCCTACGAAGAAAATTGCTATCCAATAATGAAAACCCAAAAGAAGAATTAAGTCCAAAACCTGTTTCCTGGGCAGACCCCAGTTGATGTAAAGTCTAGCTCTAACGGCGCTGCCGGTAATAAGAGGTGCGCCCAAAGCATAGCTAAAAGCATTTGAAACAAAGCCCGAAAGGAACGCTTTGTAAAGAGGTATTTTAAGCTTTTCTCTGTGGAGAGCCGCCGCTTCCATTACGCCCAAAACAAAAAAATTCACAACAGTTAAAACAACCAGAGCCAATATCGTATTTGCGTCAAGGTTTCTAACCTCGGCTAAAATGGTTGGCAATGGGTATTTTTCCAAAACTTTCGAAAAAAGAACTATAATCAGAACCAAAACTACAAACGCCCAAACCTTGACAATTAAAACCTTCGACATTAGGACTTCAATACTTAAACTCTGTCTGGTAAGGCAGTATTGTATCAAAATAGAAACGTAAAATGAGGAAGAAAGTTTTGGTAATCGGTGGGGGCTTTAGCGTTGAAAGAGAAATTTCTCTCAAAACCTCAAAAAACTTCTTTCGTCTCGCCAAGGAAAGTGGTTATCAAGCCGAGTTTCTCGACTTCTCGAGCCTCTCTCAACTAATCAAAGCTATAAATAAAATTAAACCATCTGTAGTTCTTAATGGATTACACGGAATTTGGGGCGAGGATGGGAAAATACAAAGTGTTCTAGAATTCTTGCAAATTCCCTACACGGGCTCGGGAGTTGTTGCTTCTGCCATATGCATTAGCAAATACCACACTAAACTGGTAGCGAGGCAACTAAAAATCAAAACTCCAGAAGCCGAAATAGTCCAAAGCCCTGAAGGTTTACAAAATCTACCCAAAATTAACCCGCCCTATATTCTTAAACCCAATGCTCAGGGCTCGTCAGTTGGTGTTTTGAAATTACAGAATGTCGCAGAACTCAAAAGAAAGCTCCCTGAGCTTTTCAAACTGGATAAGCTGTTGTTAATCGAGCAATATATTGAAGGAACAGAAATAACCGTGGGAGTTTTTAATGGAAAAGCTTTAGAGCCCATTCAAATTAACCCTTTGGGTGGTTTTTACGATTATAAGCACAAATACACCAAAGGACTCACTCAGTTTTATCTGCCTGCTAGGCTGTCTCCAAAAATTATTGCTAAAGCTAAAGCTCAATCTGAATATCTGTTTAAAGTGCTAAATCTTCACCAGTATTGCAGGGTTGATTTTATAGTTGCTGGATCGTCTATTTATTTACTCGAAATAAATACATTGCCGGGCTTTACTGAGACCAGTTTGATGCCTAGAGCGCTTTCATTTGAAGGCATTTCACCCCAGGATTTTGTAAAAGACATAATAGAAACCTCTTGTTGCAACAAGTTCTAGTGCAAGAAGTCTTTTATTGATAGGTTTATTTCCTCAAACCCATTAAAGCTACTAGAGTTTACATTAGCCGTGACGTTTAAAATTTTGTTTCTCGGCGGAACTCGGTTTTTCCAATCCAGTGCCGATACAATTCTGTTGCCGTACTGGAGAGTGTACTTAACTACCTTAGGATGCCTTAGTATGTTTAAAACTCTAGCCCCGGAAATTTTAAATACCGGCGGCTCATTTTCTGCCCCAAAAGGTTCTAGCAAGTTTAGTTCCCTGACGAATTGTAAACAGATATCCTCGGGAATTAACTCACAGTCATATTTGGGTTCAAATTTTTCAGTAGCTAAAGGCTCAAAATAAGTTTCCCAGTGCTCCTTAAACTCTAAAAAATCTTTAGACTGCTTTAAAGTAAAGCCCCCTGCCTTCTTGTGACCTCCATATTTATCAAAAAACTCTTTCGCAGCGGACAGAGCTTCAAAGCAATCTACTGGCCCGAACGCTCGACACGATCCTTTAATCTTTTTGTCCGTTCCTAAACCGGCAACAGCGACAGTTTTGCCCAGAAGCTCCGCTGATTTTTGTGCCACAAGTCCTACTACACCAAGGTTCAACCTATCATCGTATAAGGCAAAGGCATTTCTGGAGCTGTTTGAAGCTTTATCTAGTGCAATACTCACTCCTATGTCTTGAAGCTTCTGTCTTGTAGAATTAATCTTTTCGAGCTTGCCAAGAAGATCCTCAACTATCTCTTCACTCTCCTCAAATAGAAACCTAAAGGCTACCAATGGCTCTCCTAACCTTCCGCAAGCGTTCAGTCTTGGCGAAATTAAAAATCCAAGATGGTAAGTTCTTATCGTTTTTATGTTTAGGGATCTAGTTAAAAATCTAAGGCCAACATTGGAAGGGTCCGATAGCGCTTTAAGTCCCTCTTTTACAAGAGCTTTATTAGCTCCTTTCATCGGAACACAATCGGCAACAGTTGCCACAGCTGCTAGCTCAAGCAACTGCTTTTTGTTTACTCTATCGCTTCGAAGTTTGTTCAAAAGTTTTGATATAACAAAAAAACTTATTCCAGCAGCGCTTAAAACTTTAAAAGAGTCATTTAAGCTAAAGTATGAAGATACAACGGTAGCTGCAGAGTTGAACACTCTAATGTAGTCTGCCACATGATGATCCAAACAGAGAACCTTAATACCCTGGCTTTCAAGTTCATTTAGAAGATTAATCTCAGAGCTACCTAAATCCAAGCAAATAAGTCCCTTAAAAGAGGAGTTTGCCACAGCATCTACTATTCTTTTATTCAAACCGTACCCTTCGCTAAATCTATCTGGAAAAAACACGGAGAAATGAAGACCAAAATTATGAAAAAGCCTGGCAAATTGAACTGCCGAGACTATTCCATCAACATCGTAGTCCGCGCAAATAGCAACATCAATTTTGGCGCTAATCATTTCGCTTAGAAGAGCCAGAGCTTTATCAAGATTTGGCAAAACCCTTTCACTAGCTTGATCTTCAAAGTCCGAAAGATTGGAGATCAACAGCTCATCTAAAGATTCAATGCCTCGAGCTTTCAAGAGCATTTTAAATGTTTTTGTTAGTTGATCTTCTTTTATCACTTTTCAGGGCCTTTATTTTTAATACTAATCTACAAAATAGAGTCTTAAATCTAAATGCCTTTTGTAGAAATTTCAAAAAAACCGTTTTTCTGTTAAGCTATTAAAAGTAAATGAAAAAAGTCCGCATATATGAGATTGCTCGCTTAGCCGGTGTTGACAACAAAAGCGTATTGGAGCTTTGCAAAAAGTTAGGGATAAATGCCACCAATCACTCTAGCACGGTTGATCAAAAACAGGCTGATATCCTCTTGAAGCAGATCACGGCGTTAGAGAGTGAACAGCCCAGTCAATCTCAACAAACAACACATAGTTTCACAATCATCAGAAAAAAGAAAAGAGAAGGATCGCATGCTGTTGAGGCCTTAAGCTCTTTTGATGATCAAGCTCAAGCTTCAACCGAAGAGTCGAAGCTTTCTAGCCCTAAGTCGGAAGTGGAAGAGCCCTTGGTTAGTCAGAGTCCTGAGCAGGATACGGCACAACCCAAAAATATATCAGAGACAAAGACTGATCCTGTCATAAAAGTTTTAGGCAAGTTGGATATCAACTTTACCTCCAGCATCAGACAAGTACGTCAAACCCCTACGGATTTTTTAGAGCCAAAGGAGCCAGCAGAAGGAAAGAAGCCCTTGCGTTTTAAGGAAGCAAAAACTTTTGCAGGATTTTCCTTAGGTCATCAAGCAATAAAAAAACAGCCTCGCTTTCAGAAGACTCCTGAGGATAAATCAGCGGACTCAAGACAGCCAACACTTTCTCCTAAAAGGGTTAGAGAAATTAAGGTTGAGCCTGTGCTGTCGGTTGGAGAGTTCGCGCAAGCTCTCAATTTAAAAGTTGCAGAAGTCATTCAGAAGCTTTTATCTCTTGGCGAAGAGAAAACCATTAATGATTTGCTGGACCAGGATACAATGGCTTTACTTGCCGAAGAGTTTGGCTACTCTTTAACTTTTCAGCCTGTAAATGAGGAGGAAGTTTTTCCTGAAATTTTCTCCACTCCCGAAAACGTTATTTTTAAAGTCAGGCCTCCTGTAGTCACAGTGATGGGCCACGTGGATCATGGCAAAACCACTCTTCTTGATACAATCCGAAAATCCAACGTCGCTTCAAAAGAGGCTGGTGGTATAACGCAACATCTTGGAGCCTACACTGTTTATACCAATGGACGACCTATAACTTTTCTGGATACGCCGGGACATGAAGCATTCTCGGAAATGCGAGCCAGAGGAGCTTCAGTCACTGACATAGTAGTGTTAGTGGTTGCAGCTGACGATGGAGTAATGCCTCAGACTTTAGAGGCATTAAGTCACGCAAAGAATGCCAACGTTCAAATAATTGTGGCTTTGAATAAAATTGACAAGCCAGAGGCAAACCCTGAGGCTGTTAAACAAAGGTTAGGTCAGCTAGAGCTTGTTCCTGAGGAGTGGGGAGGTGATACAATTTATGTGCCAATTTCTGCATTAAAAGGGACTAACATAGACAAGCTTTTAGAGTCTATTTTGCTGGTGGCAGACATGTTAGAGTTAAAGGCTGCCGTAAATGTTAATGCAAGATGTTATGTCTTAGAAGCAAGACAGGATAGAGGGCGAGGCTGGTTAGCTACTGTAATTCCAACGCAAGGCATTTTAAGAGTGGGGTCTAGCTTTGTATGCGGCAGTGATACCGGAAGAGTTAGAGCAATTCTTAGCCCCACTGGAGAGCAATTAAAGGAGCTTGAGCCTGGTTTTCCAGGTGAAATCTCTGGTTTTTCAGGGCCTCCCAAAGTAGGAGATCAGATTATCGTTGTTGCATCCGAGAAGCTAGCAAGCGATTTAAGCGCTTTTAGAAAACGTAAAGCCTTTAGAGAACAACATAGACAAGCATTTTCACTGGAAGAGTTTTCTAAAAGAGCGAAAGAGGAAAAAACAAAGGAACTGTTATTAATTATAAAGGGGGATACTCAAGGAACAGTAGATGCGCTATCAAAATCGCTTTCTTCTTTGTCTCATGATGAAGTTCGGGTTAAGATTATTCACACGGGGATCGGCACAGTAACAGAAAGTGATGTCAAATTAGCTAAGGCCACATCTGCAATAATTATCGCGTTTAATGTTCCTATAGACTCAAGAGCGGCTCAGGAGGCTGAGAGCCGAGGGGTGGATATAAGAAAACACAAAATTATTTACGCTTGTATCGAAGAGATTAAAACAGCGCTAGAGGGAATGCTTGAAGTAGAAACTCAGTTAATGGAGAGAGGCAGGGCGCAGATAAGAAAAATATTCAATATTAGTCGAACTGGTGCTGTGGCAGGTTGCAATGTAATTAAAGGGTCAATTAAAAGGGGAGATGTTGCGAAAGTTATAAGAGACAATCAAGAAATTTTCAGTGGGAGAGTTTTGGGGCTTAAAAGATTTAAGGAAGATGTTGGGGAGGTTCAGCAAGGCTATGATTGTGGAATTTTTTTGGGGAATTTTTCCGATTTCAAAGAAGGAGATGTAATTGTAGTTTTTGAAGAAATTGAGGTTAAAAAATCGCTAGGCAGCTCAGGAGAGCAGGAGCATGGCGATCAGGTAAATCCGGCTTAGCAGAAAAAAACCGCAAAATCTCATTTCAGTCAAAACGAGGGCTTTTATAAAAACTCGAGATAGTTCCACCCAACTCATCTGAGAGATATATTTCATATCAAAAACAGTTTTGCGCACTAAGTATTTGCAGCAAACAGAAGTAAGTATTAATTTGCACTTATTATTTTTATTTTTTATCGGCTAAATAGAGTTTTTTGTTAAAAAATTCAAATAAAAACAACAACAAACCAGAATAATTTATTCAAAGCCAGTATTTTGGCCTGGTATACCGACAAAACTTACTCTAAATTTGTAGGAAACTTTTATTTTTTTTTAGGAAACTTAATGTTTTTAGGTTTATTAAAGTCATTTGAGTCATAAAAAGTTAATAATCTAAACCGTAGCTAAGTTTAAAATGAAAATGTTATCCTTATTGATGCCTCCTACTTAACCCTCTACTAAATTGCATCGGGAAGATATTAACAACTTTTTAAAATACTTTTCAGAAGGAGATGCACTTATAATAATTATTTTCTTAAATTGCTGATATAGATCCGTGATATTGATTTCAATTCTTCATGCATATAAAAATGTTTTATACAGAGTTATATAATGTTATAAAATCAAGAGGCTGCGACTGGTTACTTTACTTTAGCTCTTTAATTGTACAATTAAAGTATAATCTCTTTAGTTCCCAGTGCTTTTATTACCGAATCGCCTCTTTTTAAAAACTTAAGAACAAACATTAAAGTCTAAATTAAGTCATTGTTTTGCCCAGATTTTTAATCTATTGAGTTCGTAACTTTTTTCACATTTGCTTGTTTAGTATTAAACAGCTGGGGTTAACCAGTACAACTTTTAGACTAACCTTTGTAGACCAACTTAGGTTAAACTAATATAGGCTTTTCCTAACCCTAGATGCCGCAGCAACCAGTGCCTTTGTTAGAAATTTTGTCATCTCTCGGTTTCAAAAAGGTAAAACACAGGAGCTATATCGGCAAAAAAATTCAAGACTTAGGGATTGACGATTTGCCTGATACACTGCTGTCTTTGAAAATCGTTTCCATCAGAAAAAAACTTTCCGCACTAAAAATTTGTCTTGCTGCTGAAAGCTATCCTCAAATTTCAGAGGCGCAAGCTCAGCTCAATGTTCTAGCTTCAAGCCTCAGAGGATTTTTCAATCGGCCGTGCAAAATAAAACTTATTATTGGACAGTTCTGAAAAGAGAGTTTTATAATCTTCGGATGTCTGAACGTGGTTACTCCGGTTTTTTGGGAGGTAGACAAAAACATATTATCTAAGATCGATAAAGACGCCCTCAAAATAATTAAGCGTCTTCATAAACTTGGTTACACGGCTTATCTGGTGGGCGGCTGCGTAAGAGATCTGCTGTTGGGTAAAGAGCCTAAAGATTTTGATATTGTAACTAATGCTGAGTCTCGAGCAATTCGACGTTTTTTTGCCAACAGCAGAATTATTGGTAAGCGCTTCGAGCTTGCACAGGTTTTTTTTAAGTCTAAGATAATCGAGGTTTCCACTTTCAGACAAGAGGATCCCTCTCCCCCTCAAATAACTCGGGAAGGTAAAATTCGAAAAACGGAAAATCGATATGGTAGCGAAGAGACTGACGCTTTCAGAAGAGATCTCACGATAAACGCTCTGTTCTTAGATCCCCTAAATTTAAAAATAATCGACTATGTCGGAGGCTTTGAAGACTTAAAAAAGGGGGTAATTCGAACAATAGGCCCACCAATAAAAAGATTCACTGAGGACCCTGTAAGAATTTATAGAGCACTAAGGCACTCCTTCCGTACGGGATTTCAGATAGATCAGGAAACCCATGAAGCAATCCTAATCTCAAAAGAACTACTAACCCAGTGCCCTCCCGTACGCCTTTTTGACGAGCTAAAAAAAGACTTCGCCTATAATCAAAAGCCCTTCACTAGCTTTATAGCCTTTTTAGACCAGTTTTCTGTTCTTCCCATTCTATTTCCTCTTTTGAAAAACTCACTATCAAACAAGAGAGCTTTGCAAGAAGATCTCTATCTAAAAATTCCAGCGAACAGGTTGTTATCTTCTGAAGCCTTAGTATTCTTTCTGGCCATATCGTGGCTTGAGTCTTTAGATTTAAACCGAAAAATCATCGGAAACTTAAAATTAATCTCGAATGACCTAAATAACCTGTTTAGCATAGTAAGACCGCCTCGTTCTATTGTAAGTCGAGTATTATATCTACTGTCCTTGATCAAAAAAATTGATAAAGCCGCAATCTCAAAAAACTTAATCTTTTTAAATTTAGATCAAGATACTGGCAATTTACTAGCTACGTTTCTTGATTTGTGGAAACCGGAGCTGTTAGACTTGTTACCGGAGTTGACTGTTTATGAAAAAGATTTTAGGAGTAATCCCAGCGCGGATCGAAAGCCAAAGGCTCCCGGCAAAACCTTTAATTGATCTAGGTGGAAAAACTGTTATACAAAGGGTTTGGGAACAAGCTACTAAAGCAAAAGGTATATCTGAGATCGTTATTTCAAGTAACAGCGAAGAAATATTAAAAGTTGCGCAAGGCTTTGGGGCAAAGGTTATTTTGACTTCCAGTGCTTGTAGAACAGGAACCGACAGAGTCGCTGAGACCTGCAAACTTTTAGGCGGAAACTACGACCTTATTTTGAATATTCAAGGTGACATGCCTTTTATAAATCCTGATTTAATCAGTTACTGTCTAGACCAGCTTGAGAAGGACCCGAGAAACTTTGATATGGCAACGCCGGCCTATCCCATCTTTGATGAAGACTCATTTAACAAACCCAACATTGTGAAAGTCGTACTCACTTCGGATGACTACGCTATGTACTTCTCCCGATCTCCAGTGCCTTTCCTGAGACTAAAAAAACCTTCTCCATTATCGTTTAAACACATTGGTTTATACATATACAAACCAGAGGCGTTGCTGACTTTTTCTCAAATGGAGTCAGGGTTTTATGAGCAAATCGAGGGACTGGAGCAGTTGCGATTGCTTGAAAAAGGGTTAAAAATTAGAGTTATCAAAGTGGACGAAGCACTGTGTCAACCTGGCATCGAAATCGATACCCCTGAGGATGTCACGAAAGCCCTGCAGTTTATCAGGCAAACTTCCCTTTAGGGTTTTTTAGGTAGGCTCTTAAGTTTTTCTACCTCCTCTTCTGTAAGAAGAATTATAGTTACATGCTCATTTTCATCCACTAGAGGAATAAATGATCTTTCTATTTTTTCATAATTTGAAATCAACCACATGGCATCTGGATGGCTTAAATCTCTAGGATACAGCAACCGATCCATCTTGTAGGTTTTATCGGCATGAATCTTCTAATTCTTTACCCGAAAATGCCCTAGTCCTAAAAAAATTAAAATTTTCCGCCTGGTAAAGCTTGTAGGGCTTAACCAACTATCCCGATATACATAGGGAGCGTTTGGATTCCTAAAAAGTAAAACTAAATAGATTTTTACGTTTTTAACTTTTACAAAAGAAAATCAGCTCAAAACCTGACACAAAAAAGTCAAGATCATCACAGTCTGGCTTTGCCAAAAAATATAAAAAATTGTTATCCTCCCATATCCTAATATGCTTAACCGGCTTGGAAAAGGTTGGGGAAAAATAAATGTCTTTTTTTAAATCAGTTTCCGCCTTGACCCGTAAAAGCAAACCCTCCGAAGAAGGAATCTCCTCTAACCGCTCCATCCTTTTTAACAAAAGTCTCACTTTGTCATCTTCAAAAACAATACTGGTATTTGCTTCCCAATCAACTTGTGTATTCTGTTGTTCTGGCAATGGAGTTTCATCTTGAACCCCTACCTCTTTTAATGAGAACACTACCACCTCTCTTCTATGATCATTCAAAATCTCCTTTACTTCGCCATCTGAAATAAGGTTTGGGTAACAAAGCCTTAGGATGTCAAACTTAGCTCTTTCCAGAATCAGTTTGTCCCCTGTACGGAAAGCTCCGTGAATATTTTCTTCAAAACTAGGACAATTCTCTGATACAACGCTTAGTGAAGCGATTAACAAAGATAACTTGATTCTGATCATTGGAAAACCTTATCCACCAGAGTCTTAAAACCTCTAATCAACTTTACGTCCCTGACTATTATCGACTTTAGTTTGCCCTTTTTATCCGAGAATACAAATTTGTAGGTCTCGCCATCTTTGTCCATGGTTAATTTAAACCTGCCATAACCGGGCGGAACCTCATATAGTGGAGAGTTAAACAGCGCCAATCTTTTTTCCCAAAAGCTTAAGCTACAATCCAGCTCAACAGGAAGTTTTTTGTTAAACAAGTAAAAACTCACTGGCAATTTCTCGTACATTAAAGTTTCATAGAATATTTTCGTTGAAAGATCATCTTCAACCTCAGACAATATATTAAGATAAGCCACGCTCAAGGCTTCATCATACCAACTTCTAAGTTTTGAAAAACTATCCTTTAAAGCCAACCTGTTAATACTTCCTATGTTGGCCAAATATAGATCGTAAAACACCCTTGCCATAGCAACATTACTGTTTTTGTAAAGCTGCATTATTTTATTTTTAATAGCCTTCTTCGGTAGCTTCTTTAACTGCTCACCCAGAAAAGGGTAAAAAAGGAAAGAATCGGAAAACCTTATCCTCAAATCCTCAAAGTTATTTAATTTTTTAGCCAGCTTAAAAAACTCTCTGTTGATAAAGTATAACTCTTTCTTGAGCCAGAGATTATTGAAAGAAACAAGAATCTTTTCCCATAAATTTGTTGCTAGAGAGTAATCTTTAGCTATCTTTCCTCTTGTAGCCAGATATAAGGTTTGAAACGCGCTTAATCTCATATCAGACACATCTGTGCCGATTCTTCCTAACCATTGGTCGAAATCAAGGACTGTTCTTAAAAGATCTCTGGCAGCATCAAAATCGCCCTCTAAAAGCTTGATGCGAGCTACCACCAAATTAAAGAGCGGCAAGTAAGCTTTTGGGCTTTTATATGGAAACCGGGCAACACATTGTTTGTACCTTTCCAGTGTCTTTTTTGAGAGGCTTACTTCCAAAAAATCCAGATATAGGAAAGCCAAGTTAATGTAAGTGAGAAAAGCTTCACAATTTGTATCTTCACCTATCGCTTGCTCGTACAAGCTAATTGCTTTCTGCTCTTTAAAAAGTTCCTCATAGACCTCAGCAAGATTATTTATTACGGCCAAATGTTCCATGTTAAAAAATTTTCCTAACTCAATAGCTTTTTCAAATTTCTCGATACTCTCTTCATAATTTTGATTTACAGAGTGAAGAATCCCTAACATGTTCAAATTCGATATCGGATCTTCTCCAACCGCAACTCCTCTTTCTGCGGCTTCCATTGCCTCTGTAATGCGGGAAAGTTTGAACAAATTCCATGACTTCGTATGATAAAACCAAGAGGGCAAGAAAATTCTCTCTGATTCTATTCGATTAAGTAATTGAAGAGCCTCCTCATATCTATTTGACTGAAGCAAGATTTGATGCTCATAAAACGGCACCCTGTAGCCGTAAGAGATTTGATCTAAGAAACTTTTTTCTGGAAGAACCTTTTTTAGCTTTAATAAGTACTCATTAGCCGCATCCAGGTCCTCAACGAAGTACAAATAATACTCCACCAAGAAAATTAAAAGCTCAGGATCGTCAGGCTTATTTTTTAAAATACTTTTTGCCTCATTAATTGCATCAACAAACAGCCCTTGTTTAAGTAGATTCCTTAACTCCTCAACTGTCTTCTCGGCTACTAGGAAGCTTGTAAAAAAAATATAACTAAGGACGAGGACAAGTTTTACCATGTTCTTATAAAAAGGTAGCGAAACACGCTATTTAGCGAGAAAAGGGAGCATAAGCTGATTTTTTTATAGGTAGCAATCTTGTCAAGCTTAACATCTTGCCCAAAAAAGAGTTCTAAAATGTCTGTCTCCAGACTACCATCTTTTGAATCAAGGCGGCTCAAAAATAGTGCTAGGGGCTCTGCGCTCTCTCGCTTAAAGCCTTGATCATATAATCGGCTAAGAACCGAAAGAGCTAGCCTGTAACGAGATCTTTTTAACTTAAAACCAAACCAAAGGTAAAACTTAATTCCATATAGTAAAACAATTAGACTTCCCACCAACCAAAAAATAAGGTTGTTAAAATCCTTTCGATCCTCTGATGCCTCAATAGTTGCCTCGCTTGGGGAGTTTTTCTCAAGCTCCTCAATTAAACTTTTGAGGAACTCTTGATCCACTGGAGCTTCTGCATGACTTTCTACCTGTTCAGGAAAGGAATCAAATACCAGCCATCCTAACCCATTGAAATATACCTCCGGCCATGCGTGTCTGTCATTCATTCTTAGCAAAATATATCCATCTCGAGATTGAGATAAATCTGTTGCATAACCTACACCAATTCTTGACGGAATACCTAGAGCTCGAAAAAGATACACAGCGGCATGAGACAAATGAACACAATACCCTCGTCTACTATTAAAAAGAAATGTTGCGACAGGATCATCAGTTTTAGGTGTGTTCGGCTTTAAAGTGTAGATAATATTTTTATTTAAAAACCGAATAACTGCACTTATTTTTTCTATGTCGCTTTGAGCCTCCCTCGTTATCTCAAGAGCTAACTTCGTATATCTGGGATCGTTAGGTAGCTCAAGATACATATTACGAATATCCTCAGGCCACTCCGGATTCCCTATCTCGAAATTGGTGAGTTGATCGTTGCGGAATTGAGGCGCAAGCGAAATAGCGCTAAAAGCTCCTCCGATGAACTTTTCACTGTTAGGATTTGGTATGGGAATTATCTTTATGGGGTAGTCAATGGCAAAAGGAACAGAATGCTCAATTAAAAGAAAACTTCTTGCTTCCACTTTTTTTCTAAAGTAGGTGTTAAAAGTTTCCGAAGCTTCAAATTCGTGCCTAGGCGACATCCTGGAAAAATCTCTTTCTACATCCGAAATCACTAAAACTTTTCCTGAGAGCTTACTGAGTGCGCTTTCCCTGAAGTAAAGCAAAGGGCTTGTTCTTTGGTCAATGTAGCTAGTTGTAAGCTGTACCAACGCAGTAGCTTGGGGGCTCGCCCCTACAGCGGAATCGAAGTTGAGAGGAGAAACTCCCGGTTCAGTTTCAAAGCCCACGCCAGAGGACAACTTGCCATCTGTTGAGCTGTAATGCCAGTTTAAAATATAAAAGCCGCCTATAAACAGTAACGCCCCTAGGAGGCCGTATATAAAAGCCGGTCTAAGACTTTTCCTTGCCGAGAAATAAAGTGACGACAAAACTAAAACTACTCCGATAGTGAAAGCAATACCCAAAAAAGCCTTTAGCTCCGATGTACCAAATGACTTAGCTACTTGATGAATAAATTTTGAGCTAACTAAATTTAAACCTCTATGAAATTCTAGAAGCCTCAACGTCCAAAGGCCCAAAAAGAAAGCTTCAATTAACGCTAACTTTGGGAACTTCTCCACTAAAAAGGAAGCTAGAGCATAAAAACCGAAAACAACAATATAAACTAAAACCTCTTGTTCAATTGCCGCTACTTTAAATCCTTCCGCTTGGTCTACAAGAAAACTTAAAGTTGAAATTAAAAGCAAACCTATCACTACAACCCCAGTGCAAATTGCCAGTACACCGATACGAGTCAACCGCTTCCCTACCTCGATTCGTTTAATAAGAAAAGAGATACAAATGAATCCAACTGCCAAAACCAATAGTTGGATTGAAATTTTGTATAAAGAGCTAAACAAGTAAAAGATGGCCAGCCAAGAAATTATTCTTATAAATTCCACTCGTTATTACTTTAGTTCTAGATTAGATGCCGGTTGGAAAATTTTTCTTGAGGGCTCAACAAATAGATCGAGAATCCTCTTCTGCTCGACTGTTTTGGGGCAAGGAACCTTTATTATTTGATCCTTCATAAAAAATCTATCGATCTCAGAAAATATTTTTAGATTCTGTTCATCTTCCGAGTAAATTAGCAAGACCTGTCTGTTAAGACTTATCTGCTGAAATTTTGCTAAAAAGGTATCCAGAGACTTTCGTGGTGCTTCTTTGTTGGAGTTCAAAACTTCTCTTTTAAACTGCCCAAAATCGGGAGTTATATCGTTGGAAAGGTTAGTTGAGTATAGCAAAGAAAAATCTTCTTCTTGCAATACCTCAGCTATCTTAAGGCTAATAGCTGCAGCAATTTCATCCTCTGGTAGCAAGTAGCTATACAAAATCACGGTTTTTGCCTGATCATCCGCTGGCTCAAGAACTCGACATATTAATTCAGAGCGTTTGGCAAATAGCTTCCACGCTATTCTTTTAAGAGGGTCGCCGGGTTGATACTGACGCAGCTTCAAAGGATCTCCCGAGTCGGACCCTAACGTGGGAAAAACATCTCCTTCAACGCGAGCTTTAAGCTCTAGCAACCAATCCTGAGCATCGAAGCTTGGGTAACATTCTGCTTTCATAAAAATACTTCTAACTTTGATATGAAAAATTTCCAAGGGATCTTTGACTATGACACTTAGGCTTTCTTCTAAATAACCCCTTCTAATGCCGAAAACCTCTACCTCTACCAAAGTTTGCTTAGTCAGATTCTGGGTACCCGCTGTTACCCAAAGGAAATCTTCGCTGGGTAACTCTATTTCTACTTTCCAAGGCCAGAGAGGCAAGCTTGAGTGCAGGTTGATAGTTAAAAACCGATACTGCCCAGCTTCCAAAGCTAGATCTAAATGGGATGGCTCAAGCCTGAAAAGTTTATCCCTTTTCAAAATTACCAGGACGCTGCCTATCAAACTTATCGCGAATAACAAGCTAATCACAACGAAAATGCTTTGGATTACCAAATCATCATAAAAAACCCCAGCAAATGCTAGTGCACTTAAAAGGACCAACCAGATAAATAACCACTTAGTTACTAGAAAACTTCTTTTCAAGTATTTTTTAAAAGTATACTAAAAAACAAGAAAAGATCATCTTCAAGGAATGTTGCAAAGAACTAAGCTACTGATACCCAATCTCTTCACGCTTTGCAATCTGCTTTGCGGATTTTTAAGTCTAGTCTATTCCATACAGGAAAATTTTGCTCTTGCCAGTCACCTCGTGCTAATAGGAATTATTTTAGATATTTTGGACGGATTTTTAGCTCGACGCCTAAAAGCAGAGTCAAAGTTTGGTCTAGAATTCGACTCGTTGGCCGATTTTATAACCTTTGGCATAGCTCCATCTTTTTTAGTTTATCTTTGGGCACTTAAACCGTACTTTAATAATCTTGGGATTGTAGCTTCCTTTACTTATCTTTCAAGCATAGGATTCAGGCTTGCTCGATTCAACTCGTCCGATGTGGGCTTAATCCACTTTAGAGGCTTACCCAGTCCAGCTGCTGCAATGGCATTAGCCTTGCTGCCATTAACCTTCTCGAGTGATCATTCAAATTTAATACCTGTTGTGTGCCTAAGCGTACTCTTTTTACTCGCAGCCTTGTGCTCTTCTAGAATAGTTTTTCTGTCCTTAAAACAAGACATTCGCATAACCAGGAATCAAAAAATATGGATCTCCTTAGTTCTTATATTCCTTTGGTACCTAGGATGGGTTGGCCTCTTTTTAATCTGTTATGCTTATGTGCTAAGCGGTCCTGTTATCTATTTAGTTAAACTGCTGACCTCTAGAAAAATTAATCTAATTTTCTCTTTACTGTCGTTAGCAAAGCTTTTGCCATAGCCAAGTCTTTGAAACTCCTACTTTCTGGAATTTTATTCTGAATAGATTTTAACTCATTTAACAACTGCTCTCTAAGATGGTTATTCTTGAGCGCTAGCACCTTTTCATTAGTCCTTTCAAGATCAGCTAAAAGTAATCTTACAAAATCTCTCAACTCTGGATTTGACGTGCTATAGTCAACGTCTTTAATTTTTAGTGAGGCCGAGGCTCTTTTGACACTTTCTAACTCAGCTGCGCAGGCTGAAAACTGACTTTTCAGATGTTCTATCTCGGGCTTACATTTAACCTCTGCATTTGTCTTTTGGCAATTTTCAAGTTTCTCTTCTAGCTCTGCAACCTTTTGAAGAAGCTTGTCCGTCGCCGCCTCAAGTTCAGCTACATAATCCACTAAAATTGCTCCCTCCGTTGATCTGTGTTGACACAAAACAATTAGCCATGGAACAATAAGGAATATTCTGCCCATAGCCTTTCAAGATATCTAGAAGAAAAGTAAACATCAATCGGTTTTTTTAACTTATCACATCAAAAAGAGCTGTGCCCCAAGTCAGGCCGGCTCCTAGTACAGCTATTAAAATTTTTCTTCCCACTGGTAATGAATCCCACCTCTCGCTTAGACTAGCTATGGCACCTGCCGCAGCTTGATTTCCGCATCTTTCAACATTTTTCCAATTGTTTTCATCTGGTACTCCAGCAGCTTCTCCAATTTGCCTCAGCATGGTTAAATTTGCTTGATGCCCTATAAAGATATCTTTTGTAAAGTCAAGCCCATACTTTGATGATATTTCCTTAATCATACGAACTGTTTGACGAACTGAAAAATTCCTAACCGCCCTTCCATCTTGCCAAAAATGGCCTCTGCGATGAATTATAACGCTCTCCGCCCGGGTCGGATCGCCGCTGAAGGTCGTATCTATAAGCCTTAACTTACCTTTTCTTTCCTTTGAAACAATTATTGTGCCAGCTCCGTCACCCCAAATTGCACCATCTGTACGATCGTTATAATTCACAGCATGAGACACCGTAGCGCTTGTCACCAGCAAGGCCGTATTCCAACACGCCCGTAAGCGAGATGCAAAATACAGGTGAAGTGCCGCAGCGGGACAGGCCGTTACAAGATCAAAAGCATAGGCATTAAAACATCCCAGCTTATCTTTCAACTCTTGACTGGGGATGGGGAAAAAGTTATCTGGCGTCACGCAATCCACTAAAATTAAATCAATATCTGCAGGGCTAAGATTTGACCTTGAAAACGCCATATCGCAAGCTTCTAAAGACAAATCAAGCCAGCTCTTTGTCCTAACTCTTAAACATTCACCAGGATTTTTGTTTCGAGTTGTTACTATATAGTCTTTTGGCAGAGTT
>Ga0308407_1000095_pt1 | contig 75794 bp, 70 predicted proteins | sample HotsprSampleMSe2_FD_203476 | JGI IMG/M metagenome (GOLD analysis project Ga0308407, IMG submission 203476) | Hot spring phototrophic mat microbial communities from Mushroom Spring, Yellowstone National Park, Wyoming, United States - 20060911_MSe2 ...
AAAATACACGGGCGAGCAATCGCTCGCCCGAAAGAAAAGCACGTCGTGCTGTGCACCTTCTTTTTTATAGTCAGGTATTCGAAAAAAATAAACATCCGGTGTTTTGAAAACATCGGATGTTTTAATAATAGGCAAATGGCTCAGATATTCTTGCCTGATGTAATTAATTCTCTTGATAAATCAATTGATAGGTGTAGGCTTCTTCGAGCTTTTCTTGTTTCATAAGGTAATTTGTGATAAATTGCCCGCAGTTGCTACCAATCTTGTTTTCTTCGAGCTCTCCAATGCTCAGAATAACATTGAAACCATTTAGCTCAAGTTGCTTTACTAATTTTATGACGTTATGATTAGTAAAAACTTGCGAAACAATATTATTGCTCTTTGCAGCTGTTGTTGGATTAACAGGAGTTAATTTAATTAAAAATATTTCAGGATCGAAATATCTTTTGATAGTTTCAACTTCAACTTTTGCATCCTTAAATAATGCAAAATTGATAGTAATTTTTCTGTTATTTCCACTGTAAAATCTTTTGCCGTATTCAGCGATTTGTTCAAATGACCATTTCTTTACAGGTATAACTTCATTGCGTTGAGTGTGGCTTGTTGTATGGATAGAAAATTGCAGCTGGAATGTGCTATCATATTTTTCTTTCTTTATTTCAAGCAATTTATCGAAAAATTTTTCCCTACCGAACGGTGCTACTGTTGATAAAGATGGAATAAAGTTCTTTGCTTTAAAGTATTTATCGAATTCATCAAGAACATCGAGTACTTCGTCGTTCAAGGAGGGTTCGCCCATTCGTGAAAATTGAATTTTAAATTTGTCGATATTAATTTCGCGTGTCGGGAAGCGTTTTGACACCATATAATCAATTTGCTGCAAAATCTGCTCTTTTGTTAATTTCCCATTATAATACCAACCAGAATCGCAGAATTTACATCCAATTGGGCATCCAACCAATGTAGATACAATCAAAACCCATTTTTTATCACGAGGAATAGGAGGTTGAGTAGATTCAACAAATTCAATATATTTTCCATTTTCAAGTTCGGCAATATAAACTGTTGCTATTTCTGATTTTTCTGTTTCTGCAATTACTTTCATAGCTTACTCCTGATAAGAAAATTAATTTTCATTGCGATACTAATTCCTTCGCCAGCTGCTATTGATGCTTGTCTGAAATTTTTTTCAGACGAAACATCTCCAATTAAAAATAAACGTTCACATTTATTAGCATCTTTGCTAAGAATTGGCAAATTTTTCTCTCTACCAATTGCAATTATCAAATAATCATAAGTCAAATAAATTAAATCATTTCCTTTTTTGCAAAATAAAAACAATTTTTGATTTTTACCAAGAATATTTATTAAACTAATATTTTTAATTACTGAAATATTTTTCATCGAATTACATTTATTTAATAAAGTTTGAATACATTTTGGATACTCGCTTCTCATCAGTATATCAATTTCGTTATTTTCTGATAAACTCAATGCATAATCGAAAGCTGCATCTCCACTACCGATTATAGCTATTTTGTAATTACTCAACTTATGCGGTAAATCCTTTATTTCATAAAAAATTTTATTTGAAGTATCGCCTTCAATAGCGCTATCATCAATTTTAATCGGTTTAGTACCTGTTGCGATAATACAAAAGTCTGCATAGTATTGTAATTTTTCTGTATGTATTATAAAACTTTTTGAAAAATCAATGGAGTTAACTTTTTCATATATAACGTCAATATTTAAATTTTTGAGATGTTCATCGAATAATTCGCAAAGTTGTTTACCCGATATTCCATCTGGAAATCCCAAATAATTTTCAACAAAATTTGCATTTCGCAACAAACCGCCAATTCGATCTGCTTCAAAGAGCAATACTTCATAGCCAAATCGTTTCAATTGTATTGCTGCAGCGCATCCAGCAGGACCCGCTCCAATTATTGCGATTCTTCTCAAGAGCCACCCAGATGAGTTAACAATTCATTCGTTAATGGTGGAAAATTAATTGCAAACGCAATATTCATCATTGAAGATAAATGCAATTCAAAATTGTAAGTAGCAGTTGCATCGATTGGTACAATTGTATTAAATCCACGAACAAAGGCACTTCTTGCTGTTGTTTCCACACATAAATTTGTTAATACACCAGCTATTACAACTTGTTCAATTTTTAGTGTTTTTAATATTTTAAATAATTCAGTTTCATAGAATGCATCGTATTGATGTTTTTCGATAATTAAATTATTTTTTGTGATTAGTTTTTCATAAATATTGTAAAAAGTCCCTCTCTCTGGTATAAGGTTTCGCCAACGCCAGGACATTTGATTAGCATTTTCTTCATTATTGGAATGTTTTGTAAAGATTATAGGTAAATTATTATTTGTGAAAGAATCTATAAGTAAATTAATATATTTAGTAATAGCTTTTGCTGATGGAACAAAAGCATGGGAGGTTTCCAGTAAAAAATAATTTTGCATATCAAGCACTATTAAAGCTACTCTTTCAGAGTTAAAATGTTTATATGGGCGCAAACCAAACTCTAAGAGCTTGGTTTTTATCTTGATTGCAATATCATTGATATTTTCGTCGTTGAAATATAATGTTTTTTTCATAATGACTATTCATATCTTAATGCTTCAATAGGATCGAGTTTTGCGGCTTTCCAAGCTGGATATGCACCAAAAATCAGTCCCAAAATTGTGCAAATCACGATGCTAAAGACCACCCAACCAATTGGTATAGAGAAAGTACCACCAATTAGTGAGCCAAAAACACCACCTGCAACAAGTCCAATAATTATACCTATTAAACCACCGATTTGGCAAAGAGTTATAGCTTCGATGATAAATTGATACAAAATCCATCTCCTTTTTGCTCCAACGGCTTTACGAACGCCAATCTCCCGAGTTCGCTCTTTGACAGAGACAAGCATTATATTCATTATACCAACACCTGCTGCTATAAGAGCGATACCACCGCTTACAAATCCGAACCACTTCAAATACTTAGTGAGCCCCGAAAATTGCTCTTTGATAGATTCGTTTGTTTCAATTTCAAAGTCGTTTTCTTCCCAAGGCTTTAAGTTCCTTACAATTCGCATAGCACCAATAGTTTCATCAACAGCTTCTTGCATTAACTGGCGTGAACGAGCTCGCAATGCTATTTGCACGGAGGATTCCCAATAATTTGCGAAATAATTTAAGAAATGTGTTATTGGAATTAGCACCATATTATCTTGACTTTGTCCAAACATTGCTCCTTTTGGTTCGAGCACACCAATAACTTCATATTTTTGATTTTTAATTGTAATTGATTTACCAATTGGATCAATATTCGGGAATAATTTAACTTTTATGTCGTTTCCAATGACAGCAACATTTCTATTTGTAATAATATCACTTTTAACAATATTGCGTCCTTCAGCGAAATTTCTATTCTCCAAAATAAAATAATCTTCATCGACGCCTATTAAATTCACATCAGGATTAGTTTCGTTATTTCCAAACTTAATTGTATTGCCCTGTGAAAATGCAACTGCTGATGATAACGATACAAGCGTTAATCTACTTTTTAATTGCTGATACTGGTTGTAGCTAATTGGTTTTCTCCGAGCATATTTTTGCCAAGAGTGTCCCATTTGAATTTTTGGAGATTTAAAAATATAAAATGTAGTTTCTCCAAGTGATTCAATTTCACCTTCGACGGTATTATTAATTGATTGAACAAGCGAACCAGCGCCGATTATAGCAAAAACACCAATAGAAATACTCAATAATGTAAGAAAAGTGCGCAATTTGTTTACTCTAATAGAGTCAATAGCTAATTTAACACTTTCTAAAATGTTCATAGTTCATCTCATTTTTATCTGATTAGTGCAATATACGTATAAATATGCTTTTAAGTTTCAATAGTTATAGATTTTTTCATTTAATTATAGTTTAATAAATAATTCATATGAATATTCAAAATCGAATTATTTTTCAATATCGAATATCGTTTATGTTATATCAGTCGAAATTGAAAGAATAGAATTAGCTTAAACTAAAAACGATAAGAACTTTATAATAAACAACTTACATCTGTTCTATATTTGAATAAAATTATGGTATATTTATTGAGAAATGTTGCTAAACTTATGTTAATTATTATAAGGAGATAATTATGAAAATTTTGATTATCGATGATGATTTTACGACACTCGATATGCTGCGAAATGCGCTTGAGCTTCACGGATACGAGTGCGATGCATTCGACGATGCTGGCGAAGCTTTAGAAAACTATGAGGAATATAAATACGATATAGTTCTATGTGATTATTTTATGCCGAAAATTAACGGTGTTGATGTTCTTAAAGCATTAAAAGCTAAAAACAAAGATATTGTCTTTATTCTTTACTCAGGCTCTCCTGATCAAACAATTATTAAAGAAGCATTTAATTTTGGGGCTACTGATTTTCTCAATAAACCGATGGATTGGAATGCTTTCATTGAACTTGTGCAGTTTTATGAATGTGATTTAAATATTTAAGTGAAAACATCTTATGGAACTCTTAAAACAGTTGGGAAATAATATCAACTCTTTTATTGACAACTTCGATTGTGTCGAAGCATTTATGAATTTTAGCCCAATTCCAATTATAATTTTCGACAAAGATTGGAAGATAATACGTTGGTCTAAAAAAGCTGAAGAAGTATTCGGGTGGGAAGAAGACGAACTTCTTAATAAAAATCTTAGCGAAATTAACTTTGTATATATCGACGACATAAAAGTAATTGACGAAGTTAGTAATGAAATTAAAATTAATCAAACTGTAAAAAAAAGGAATAGAAATTACCGCCGCGATGGCTCCGTCGTTCTTTGTGAGTGGGAAAATGTCGGTATTACAAATAGTGAAGGTATAATAGTTGGCTACCTAACTTTTAGTACTGATATTTCAGAAATAGTTGAAAGCAAAAAGAAAATAGAAGAAAGCAAACGATATTTTGAAACATTTGTTGAATCTTTGCCAATATCAGTATTCTATTTAAATTGTGATTTAGTTATTAAAAATTACAATCATACTTTCAGCAAATTGTTTTTCAATGATAAAGTTAGAATTGAAAACACATCTTTTATAAATTTAAATTTTGTGAAACCATCGAATATTTCAAATTGGGAAAAACAAATTAAGAATTTCATTAATTCAAGCGAAAATACTTACATTTCAGATGTTCAAATTTTATGTGCAGATAATGAAATTAGAGATTTCTTTATTAATTTCACAAAACATTTCAATATCGAAGGCAAACTTGTAGGTCTTTTTGCTACTCTGATTGATATTACCAAAATTAATAAATTATCAAAAGAGCTAAATGAATCGATCAAGCTCTATCAACATCTTTTTAACACAAGTTTCGATGCAATAGTCTTTTTATCTGTTGATTGGGAAATTATAGATGCAAATAATACTTTTAGCGAAATTTTTGAGTTGAAATTTTCAGAAATAAAAGGGAAGAAAATTTTTGATATAGTTGATCTTCCTTTCTTTGAAGAAGAACTAAACGAATTTCGCCATATTGATGAAATTATTACTACGAAAAAAGATGGTAGCCAGATAATACTTAACGCTAAAATCTGGCCCAAAATCGACTATCGCAATCGAAAAACAGGCTACTGGATTATCCTTAGAGATATTACGGCGGATCGCGAGCTACGTAAACGCTTGTTAGAAACCCAAGCACGATACGAAATTGCAGTAGAATGCTCTAACGACGGTTTATGGTCGCGTGATTTGCTTGATAAACGTATGTGGTTATCACCAAAATTAAGACAAATGCTCGAAATGGATTTGAAGACCGATTTATTAGATGATGAGTCTATCTTAGGTATTATTCATCCTGATGATTTATCTAATGTTTTCGAGCAAGTTCAAAAAAATTTCTCTGAGAAAAAAACTTTTTCGTTTGATTTCCGACTTAAAACTTTCAAAAGTGAAGAATATCGTTGGTACAATGTCAAAGGAAATGCAATTTTTGATGAGAACGGAACTCCTATTAAAATGGCTGGTAATTTACAGGACATACACGAAAAGAAACTACTCGAAGAAAAGCAAAAGGAACTTATTGCCGAACTTAACCGCTCGAATGAAGAATTGCAGCAATTCGCTTACGTTGCTTCTCACGACTTACAAGAACCTTTGCGAATGATTAGCAGTTTCTTACAACTTTTTAAGACTCGATATTACCATACATTAAACAAAGAAGCGACTGAATTTATCAATTTCGCACTCGAAGGCTCGCTTCGTATGCAACAGATGATTAACGACCTTTTAACATACTCTCGTGTCAAAACTCGTCCTGGTAAATTTGCTCCAACAGATTTAAATAGAATTCTTTACCGTGTAATTGAAACCTTGAAGCATCAGATAAAAGAAAAATCGGCTTCAATATACTATAATGAACTCCCAAAGACAATTGTTTGCGATGAAGGGCAATTGTTTCAATTATTTATGAATTTGTTAAGTAATTCGCTCAAATTTTGCAAAACAGACTGCCGTCCAGAAATCTTTATTTCCTTCGACGAAAATGAGAAAGAATACATATTTAAAGTTAAAGATAATGGGATTGGGATCGACGATCAATTCAAAGACAAGGTGTTTAAAATTTTTCAGCGGCTTCACACACGTGAAGAGTTCCCAGGAAACGGAATTGGTCTTGCAATTTGCAAACGAATTGTTTCCCGACATAACGGTAAAATTACATTTGAATCAGAACTTAATAAAGGCACCACATTTATTTTTTCGATAGCAAAAAATTTAAAGGATGATGCTTATGAATTATGAGCTTAGACCTGCTGAAATACTATTAGTCGAAGATAATTTAGGAGATGTGCGTCTCATAGAGGAAGCATTAAAAGATAGCAAGCTGCTCAATAACTTAAACGTTGTTTCCGATGGCATTTATGCAATGGATTTTTTGCATAAAAGAAATGGTTATGAAAATTCACCAACACCCGATTTAATCCTACTTGATCTAAATATGCCTCGAAAAAATGGATTTGAAGTTCTTCACGAGATCAAACAAGATGAAAAATTGAAAAGCATACCAGTTGTTATTATGACAGTCTCGAACGATGAAAAAGATATCTTAAAGTCGTATAATTTACACGCAAATTGTTACATAACAAAACCGGTTGATTTTATGCAGTTTTGTGAAATAGTGCGTCATATCGAGAATTTTTGGTTTTCGATTGTAACACTTCCAAAGAGGAAAGAATGAGAATATTAGTCATCGAAGATAATAGTGCAGATTATTTTTATATTAAAACCTTGATTGAGGAATATAAAAACGAGGCAATTGATTTTACTTGGAAAACTCGCTTAAATGAAGGAATTGAGGAGCTGAAAAAAAGCGACTTCAATTTGATATTGCTTGATTTAGGTTTGCCTGATGCAAATGGGCTCGAAACTTATATGAAAATGAAAGAAAATGCAAAAGATGTTCCAATTGTTGTTCTTACTGGATTTCAAGAAGAATATTTTGCTATTGTTGCAGTGCGAAGTGGTGCAATTGATTATATTACGAAAAACAACCTCAATCCCGATATATTAAGACGAGTTTTAAAATATGGTGTAGAGTATAAACATAATTTGGAAGCTATAAATAAATCAAAGGAAACTTTCCAAAAATACTTTGACTATTCTCCAGATGTTGCTATTGTTATTGATTGTAATACAGGAATAATTTATGATATTAATTTTACAGCTTTTAATATCTTAGGTGTGAAAAAGAAACCCAATATCGGTCGCCATTATTCTAAAATATTTCCTAATACGAAGTTATTTGACGCAGACTTTTTCTTAGAAAACATTAAAAACAATGGTGCTATTTACGACTCAGTCTCTTTTCCGAAAGCAAAAGGGGAGAGCATATTTGTTGATATTTCTGCGTCTTTGATTCCTTGGGGATTGAATAAAGCTATTCTTGTAACTATACGACCTGCTGAAAAAAGAATTGAGCTTGAAAAATGCCTGATTGAAATTAACCATCAAATTGATAACTTCATTCAAAACAGAATAGAAAATAAGTTTTCTAACCAAGTGATTGAAAATTTAAAGGTAAAAGCTTTCGAAAAAATTCAACAAGCAAAAGACGAAATTACAAAATTTAGTGAAACTGAACACCAGATGAAAAACCTAAGAAATTTGTATTTCGAAGAAATAAAAAAAATTAATCCTTTGTTTGATTTAAGTTATATCCAAAAATACGAAGACCAATTTAATAAAGTTAGCCAGAAACACTTGCAAAATATATTTTTCCAAATTGATACATTTGTAAAATCTTTGGAAATACTTAATTTCATTGATATGTTTTATGAAAATAAATCGCAATTACTCAAAAAAGATAAAATCAGTTTTGGCAAAATATTATCTTCAATAGAACAAATGCTTGCAAATAACCCTATATTTAAACGAGAAATTAAAATCAATTACGAAATTCAAAATGATTCTTTTTATTATAACAACTTATTGTTAAGGACTATTCTCTCGATTATTATAAATTTAATTGCTAAGCTTACAAACGATGATGAGATTAATATTAAAGTGGATTTTATCAATGATGTTTTGCAAATAAAATTATACGCTAACTTTACACCAAATATTTTTGAATTAAAACCAAATACAAAAGTATTCAGTCCCGTTACAAATAGCGAGATAAGCATTAACACAGGCTTAATTCTAAAAATGCTTTGTGTTGCTAATTCCAGAATAAATGTTCAGCCAATTTCAAATAATACAACAGAATTAGCTTTGACCTTACCTTATGAATTTGTTGAAGAAGAAATCTAATATTTTCTTATTACTTTGAAACTAAAATCAGGCTGTTCCATTTGAACAGCCTTTTATATTTGATTTTGTAAGGCATTTAATAATGTTATAAAACACAAAACTTAACCTTCGTTAGTAAACTAAAATTTTATTTTTCGATAAAAATAAATTAATTTTAATAATAATCGTCTTCTTTTTTTTGAAATTATTGGATTGATATATGAAAAGAATTGCAGTATTAATTATTTTATCGATAAGCTTAATAAGCAATGCACTTGCAATTGATAAAAAATTAGTCGATATTTTAAAGCAAGAGATAAAACGAACAAAAACTGAACTTTCAAAAGAAAATTTGCCACCATATTTCATATCGTACTATTTGCTTGAAAATCAAAAAGTCTCTATGCAAGCATCTTTTGGCAAAATTAATCATAATAACTTCGATAAAGATCGTTTTATGGATATTGAAATACGAGTCGGAAGTCATAAATTTGATAATACACACATAATAAGAGGGAATCCGTTTGATTTTTCTGCAACTGTTAGCAAAATTCCTATACCATTCGAAAGCGATGAATATGCTATAAAAAATGCAATATGGTATGCCACAGACCAAATTTATAAAAATGCAATTCAAAGATATGAAAAAGCTCTCACAAATCAAGCGGTTAAGGTAGCTGAAGAAGACACATCAGATGATTTTTCTCGTGAGAACGCTATTGTGGACTTGCAGGATTGGCAAGATATTACGATTACCAATTCGGGGACGAAATCAAGCAACAGCATCCCACTTGATACTGCCAAATGGGCAGCTATTCTTCGTAAAGTTTCAACAAAGTTTAATAGTTACAAATGGCTTCATCAGGCAAGTGTCTCTTTTTCATTCGAAATTAATAACAAATTGATAATTAATACCGATGGTTTCGAAGTTTCAACAGTTGGCAAGTATGCCCGTGTTTCTGTTTATATTCAAACAAAGGCTGATGATGGTATGAGCCTACCACTTTTCCATTCTTACTTTGGTTTTTCTCCTGACGAACTTCCATCGGAACAAGAAATAGCACGAAAAATTGACGAAATGATTGCTACACTTGATAAGTTGCGCAATGCACCACTTGCTGAAACTTTCAGCGGTCCAGCGATTTTATCAGGAGAAGCAGCTGGTGTGTTTTTCCACGAAATTTTTGGGCATCGTGTCGAAGGGCATCGTGAGAAAGATCCCACAAGTAGCCAAACATTCAAAAATTCGATTGATAAAAAGATTTTACCTGAATTCTTAAATGTTGTTTTTGATCCAACAATTGCATACATACAAGGAAAACCAGTTTCAGGATATTACAAATATGATGATGAAGGTATCTTGGGGCAACGTGTTGAAACTGTTAAGAATGGCATATTTAGTAATTTTCTTATGTCTCGAATCCCAATTCAAAATTTCCCAAACTCAAATGGGCATGGACGTAAACAAATAGGCTATCAAGCAATATCGCGACAGTCAAATTTAATAGTCGAAGCTACCCAAACTTTTACAAAGGAGGAACTTAGACAAAAACTTATTGAGGAAGCAAAAAAGCAAAACAAGGAATATGGCTTGTTCTTTGATAAAGTTTCAGGTGGATTTACTTTCACAACACGATATGTCCCCAATTCTTTTAATGTTACGCCCATTATAGTTTTCAAAGTTTATGTTGATGGCCGCCCCGATGAGCTTGTCCGTGGAGTTGATTTAATTGGGACACCGCTTACAACTTTTTCAAATGTTGTTGCCGCTGCTGATGATATTGGCATTTTCAATGGCATTTGTGGCGCTGAATCTGGTGGAGTGCCAGTTTCAGCAGTTTCACCCAGCCTTTTAGTCTCAAAAATAGAAGTTCAAAAGAAAGTTAAATCGCAAGCTAAACCACCAATTTTGGAAGCACCAAATTATGAAGCTATTTCTCAATGAAGAAGTTGAATTTTATGAATTGCAAAAATTTAAGCAAAAGCCGCTGGTAATATTAGTTGTGATTGCGGCGTTGTTTCCTTTTGCATTCTTCGTTTATGGCTATTTCGTTCAAACAGTCGAACATATACCTTTCGGCAATAAACCACTCTCAGATCAAGGTTTACTAATATCAATGGGTTTATCAGTAGTTTATGCAGTTGCAATTCTATGGCTGTTTTTTGCAAGCAAGCTCGAAACTTACGTTACTCGCTCTGGTATTCACGTCCGTTTGTTCCCATTTATGAAATTCAAGACCTATAATTTTGATAACATAAAACGTTTTAGCATTCGTGAATACAGACCTTTACTTGATTATGGAGGTTGGGGAATACGAATCGGTCCTGCTGGTCGTGCTTTTAATGTTTATGGGAAAATAGGACTTCAAATTGTTTTCAAAGATGGTGCGAAATTACTCATAGGCACTCAAAAACCTGATGAATTCTATGTGGCTCTTGCTAAATTTTGTAAAAAAAATGAGGGAAATAAATGAAAAAGTTGTTTTATATCTTAACATTTGTCGCGATTACTCTTAATTTGCAGGCAAATGATGCAATTATGAATGCAATGCGTGATGAACTAAATCGCTCAATGCAGAACCTTAAAATTGATGGATTGCAGAAACCATATTATATCGAATACAAAATTGAATATTCTCGTCTTGCTAATATTAAAGCAGCTTATGGCAAAACTGTTGAGTTAAAAAATACACCAATTGCTCGCTTAACTGTTAATGTTAGAGTTGGTGATTATAAATTTGATAATTCCAACTATTTTGATTTTGGATTGAATCTGTTTGGTAGTGGTGATGATGAAGAACAATTTATTAATAGAAGAATTCCAATCGAGTTGGATTATTTTAACTTACGAAGGCATCTATGGCTTGCAACAGATGCTGCTTACAAGCAAAGTGCTGAAATTTATACTAAAAAAGAAACATCATTAAAAAATAAAATTCGTCGTGATACAACACCCGACTTTGTGCAAATTGCTCCAAACAAAATAATTGACACTAATTATTTATTCAAAGCTGATATTAAAAAATTAGAAAAAATAGCTTGTAATGTTTCAGAAGTCTTTAAAAATTTCCCTGAAATTGACATTTCATCTGCTACAGTTGAAAGTATAGAGGAAATTGTTTATTATATCAATAGTGAAGGCACTGAATTCATCAGGAAAAATACTCAAACTGGTGTTGAAGTGATTGCTGCTACACAAGCTAAAGATGGTATGCTTGTTTATGACTTTTTCTCTGCATATAGTAGAACTCCTGAGCGTTTGCCTGATTTAGATTCGCTTGTGCGTGGCGCTAAAAAAGTTGCACAAAATGTTACTAATCTAAAAATTGCATCCACTCTTGAAGAATCATACAACGGACCAATATTATTTACTGAACAAGCTGCTGCTGAACTAATTGCTCAGTCGTTTGTTCCAAATTTTGTAGCTCAACGCAAACCTATTATGGATATGGGATTTTTTACAGATGATGATAAATTCGCTGCATTCCAAAATAAAATCGGTGGACGCGTTCTCCCTGAATTTATATCTGTTTGGGCTAAACCAAATTTGCAAGAATTCAAAAATGTTCAGCTATATGGCTATTACAAAATCGATGATGATGGCGTACCGGCTCAGGACGTTCTTCTTGTTGAAAATGGTTATTTGAAGAACTTGCTATCATCACGTGTACCAACTCGCCGTGTGAAAACAAGTAATGGACACAATCGAGGTGGTTCTGCTATGCTTAGCAATATTATTTTTTCAGCAAATAAAAACCAATTGTCTTATGATGAACTTAAAAAGAAAATGCTAAAATTGATTAAAGATAGAGAACTTCCATTTGGTATAATTGTCAAAAGGATTCAAAATCAAAATATTCTATTTACTGGATTATATGGTTTGACTTTTGGTAATATTGATTTTCCTCGTGGCGGTAATAAAGTTTTGATAAATGAAGCATACAAAATTTATCCAAACGGTAAAGAAGAACTAATTCGAGGTGTTTTTGCTAATAATATGACTACGCAAACATTCAAGGACATAATATTTGTAGGGAAAAATCAATTTGTTTATAATTATCTTGCTCCATCTGTATCAAATCCTTTTATTTCCGGTGGTAAATCATATTTGCCTGTTAGTTTAGTTACATTTGATTTATTATTCGAAGATGGTGAAATAAAATCAAGCGATGAAGATTTTAAAAAACCACCAATTCTTACAAAACCGTTAGTCCAAAAATAATGTTTAATTTTATTGATTGCTTTTAACTATGAATTTTTTAAATCCGTTTTTTTTGTTTGGGCTTGTTGCAGCTGCGATACCAGTTTTAATACATTTGCTAAATTTACGCAAACTGAAAAATATTGAGTTTTCATCTCTTAAATTTTTGAAAGAACTTCAGAAGAGCAAAATTCGGAAACTTAAGATAAAGCAAATACTTCTTCTTGTTTTGAGAACTTTAATCATTGTGTTTTTAGTGCTTGCTTTTTCACGTCCAATCATAGAGGGCTCTATTCCTGGTTTTGAAACATATGCAAAATCGAGCATAGCCATTTTAATAGATAATTCGATAAGTATGGATATATCAGATGAGTTTGGAAATAGATTTACGCAAGCAAGAAAAGCTGCCGAGAGAATTATACAAACTATGAAAGAAAGTGATGAAGCTATTATAATAGAAATGACCGATCCCAATAATTCATCGCAAAAAAGCTTCAATAGTAATAAAGAGTTGCTCAAGCAATATTTGTCGGAGGTGAAAATTTCCAACCGTTCTGCTTCGCTCGATAATTCGCTCAGAATTGGAGTAAAAAAACTATCTCAAGCAAAAAATTTTGCCAAAGAGATATTCATCATATCCGATGGTCAAAAAAATATTTTCACTTCAAGCGATACAATATTTGTCAATAATAAAAATATTGGAACCTACTTTATTCCAATTGGGGTAAATTCAAAATCTGACTTTGAAAATTTATCCTGTGATTCAATTGAAATCGCAACTAAATTCTATCAAATTGGCAAAACTATTGAACTCAATGCAGTAATTAAAAATCACTCAGAAAAAGATGTCAAAGGTGCCTTGATTAGTCTTCTTTTTAATAATCAAAAGGTTGCTCAAAAAACATTTGATATACAAGCTAAATCGACAAAAACTATTCCAATTGGTGCGCCACTACAGACAACTGGAGCGATCTCTGCAACTGTTGAGCTTGAAAACGATGCTTTTCTTGCTGATAATCGTCGCCATTTTGGATTTATTGTGCCCAACAAACCAAATATTGCAATTTTTGGTGAACGTGATGATAACTTTTTCTTGCGTGCATTGTTTTCAACAGAAGATGCGCAAAATCAAATAACGGCAAGCTACTTTGACATAAATGAGATTGACCGCTTAGATTTATCCAAATATCAATGCTTGGTTATAAATAATTCTAATCTAAACGAAAACAATAAACAACGTATAAAGGAATACTTAAGCAACGGTGGTGCTGCACTATTTTTTCCAGATGATGTTACAACGGATTCTTATAAACTGTTGCTGCAGGATTTAGGAATAAATATTGGCAGTTTATTGAGTTTTTCTGAGAAAAATCCAGCAACATTTACAAATCTCGATAGCAAGCACTCGATCTTTGAAGGGATGTTTCAATTAGCAAACGATGCTGTTAATATCAAACAGATAGAAAGTGCGAAAATATTCAAACTTTTAGCTGCAAAAACAGGCATTCCAATTATAGAAACTGCCGACGGATATTTTCTAACAGAAAATCAATTTGATCAGGGGAAAGTGCTTTATTTTGCTGTCGCGCCATCACTGAATTGGAGTAATTTTCCACTTACGACGCTTTTTCCAGCATTAATTTTTAGAAGTATTTTCTACTTATCTTCTACAATAACATCAGGGAATCAACTTGAGATAGGAAACAACGAGTCAATATTAATTCCAAAGAAATTCGCAGCCAATGGTAATTTTAAAATAATTGATCCATCGGGTAATGAATTTGCCATGCAGTTACCATTATTGCCAACAGGTGCAATTCTCGCAACTAACGAGTGGAATGAAACAGGAGTTTATAAAGTAAAGAACTCTCAAAATGAATTTGTTTCGGTGGTAGCTTTGAATATTCCAAGAAGCGAATCATACTTAGATAAATTTAATAAAAATGATTTGCAAGAAAAATTGAAATCACGTCTGGAAATTGATAAAAACATATTTGTATTAGATGATTTCGAAAAGCTATCGCTCGAGCTTAAACGTGCCAGAATAGGAACAGAGCTTTGGAATATAATGCTCTTTTTAGCAATTCTATGCGCTATTGCTGAAATGATTGTTCAAAAAACTTCTAAAAAAGATTTAATTGAGGATTAATTTTTGAAAAAACATAAATACTATTGGCGGTTATATTTATGGGATTAAATTATTATATTTAATAGAAGTAAAGTTTTGATGTGTTAATAAGGATTTTTGACTAAGAAGATAATATTAAAGATAAGAACTGAATTATTAGAATAAAAAAGCTACTTCGAAAGAAGTAGCTTTAAGTTTATTGCACGCCGGACTGGATTCGAACCAGTGACCCTCAGCTTAGAAGGCTGATGCTCTATCCAGCTGAGCTACCGGCGCCTAAGTGAGATTACAAAAATACAAATATGTTTATTTTTTTCCAAAAAAATTTATCTTACAAGCAAAGATAACTCGTGCAAGAATGAATCTTTGGGCACAAGTTCGCGAGATATTTGTTTAAGGAGTTCATTTTCAATATATCCGAACTTAGCCAGTTGCCTACCAGCTTTTTCGGCAGCTTCGTAAATATCAATAGCAGGTTTCCCGAGATTAGTAAGAGTTGTCAGCACGCCCGAGTGAGGTCGTAAAATTGGAGGTAAATATTCGCGTCCCAGCATATCAGCAACGGCACGAGTTTGTTCGATAATTGCATCGAAATTCTCCATACCCCAAAGTCCGCAAGTCGATATAAGCAACACCATACCGGGAGTTTCTCGCTTTTTCAGTGTACTGCGAATTTTATCGTGGCAAGCGTTGTTTTCATAAATATGAGGAGGTATAAATAGAGGTTCTAATCTGTCAAATAAATTTTTAAGTCCCGAGGTAACACTATTTAAATAATTTGGAGAAGCGAATATCCACAAGTCAGCGTCATTCAATTGAGGATAAAGTTCGCGAAGATCGTCATCTATTTGACAATCTAAATCTGGTTCGAAATCTATGTTCTTTGTGCATTCGCGGCAAGGTTCTATTTTTAAATCATAAATATATTTTAACTCAATTTCGGCACCTTCTTCAGCCATACCTTTTAAAAATGGATTTAGTATTAACGCAGTTGTGCCAGCTTCTTTATTTGGACTTGCATTAAAAGCAATTACTTTCATTATTACTCAATTAAATTTGTTAAAAAAATGATTTTTTCAATTTTCAATATTAACGATAAAAATTAAACTTAATTTTATTTAATTTTAAAGATGGATGTGAATACCAACAAAAAAATTCATCCCGTTTCCTGGTAGATCATCATAAACAAAATACTTAGCATTTAAAAAGTTATATATTGCAGTGAAAATTTCATTTTCTCGAAAAACTTTGTAACCAATTCTATAGTTCATTATAAACAGATTTTTAACTCCTAAATTGTTTATATTCTCTGATAAAACATATTCATTGGAGAAGTACTCAACTTCAAGCATCCAACGCAAACCGATGCTGTACGTATTGTAGATTTTTATCTCGCCAATATGCTTCGGTTTAGTTGGGAATTTTACAAGTTTATTCAAATCATTATATGTATAGTTTATCAAGATGTAGCCAAAATCAGAAAAAATTTTCATATTGAAATCCAATCCTTTGCTTTTAATATTTTCGGGATTGTTAAAATAAATTTTCTCACTTTCATTATATTCAATCAAGTCATCAAGCTGTGAGTAAAACAATTTTGTTGTGATTTCATAATCTGGTGAATGCAACTTAAATCCAATATTGCCATAAATTTCTTTCTCATAATTTAAATTATAGTTGTAATGAAAAATTTCAGTATTGGAGGGCATAAAATTTTCTTTTGAGACAGTTGCGAGCAAAATAAAATTTTTTTTAACGTTATAATTCAAATCAATTCTATAATCAAAACCTTTAAAGACAGATAAAACATTATTATTTGAGTTTGGATATAATGGCTTTTTAATAGAATAGCGAACGGTAGGATAAATGCTCAAATTTTTATAAAATAAAGGCTGACGTAAACTAATCTGTAGGTTTTCAATTTCATAACGGCTTTGAGATTGGATTTTATTAGCTTTGATATTGTAAATATCACGAATGTAAGCTATTGCAATATTGTTTGTAGGTGCAATATCGAAAAAGTTAGTTTTAATTGCGACGATGCTTCCATAATTATAGCCGTAAGTTGTTTGATTTATTGAATATAGGAAATTTTGCGATTTATAAGTACTATCATCATACGTACTTCTTTTATTGTAAAAATTATTGTAAAAAAGATTACCTGATAAAATTATTCCTTCGTCAAATTTAGTGTTAAAATCAAAATTCAGAATTAAATTGTTGTAAAGAGGGAACCTTTGATATTTTTCGCTACTATCTAATATCGGTGGAATAGATTTACTGCCGCCGACAAGGTAAAAATTAATCCCGACTTGAGAAATGTTGTTATCGAAATACACTTTGCCAAAAAAATTCCCTTGTGTTAAATCGGAATTTTTTAAGTAATTGAGTTCCGAACGTAAATTTTTATCAACTTTATTTGAAACAACAACTCCGGGCGAATTCATAGCACTTGCCGAAACGAAATACTTAAATTGCTTTTTTGCTGTAAAAAAATGAGCGGCAAAGCTTCCAATTTGATTACCAGCACCAATATTTATATTTGCTGAACCTTTTCGTAGATTAGTGTCGGAAATGATATTATTAAAATCGGAAATAGTTGGGAAACGGCTACTATCAGCTCTTTCCTGCTCAATATAAAATAAATTAGATAGAAGTGAAAATCGGGACAAGTCCACCTGCCCATTCTCAATTTGATAAATTGGTATTCCTTCGAATGCAAAATATGGCTTGCGTGAAAGTTTTGTTCTGTTTATTGGTATTGTTTCTAAGTAAGGATTTTTTTTGTATAAAAAATTATCATCAAGATATAGCCAGTTTGACTGTAAGCCGCTGGGTGTTGTTTTAAAAAATAAATCTAAATATGAATCATTAAACTTTTTATTTCGTAGAAATTTATATTCTGTTGTTTCAATATCAGCCGAAATTAAAATAACTGCGTTAATTAAAAGTAATATCGCATAAAAGGAAAATTTCATTAAAACGTCTTATAAAGTGTTCATTACTATTTATTAATTTAAAAAAAAATATAATTTATAAATAATGAAAAGTAATACTTCAGAATTTGTAAAATTCCTTACTATCAATAAACAATTATTCGGGATAAAATCTCACATAAAATTAGCACCAAGAAAAAATGGCATTCCTTTCCGTTCATTTACACCAACAAATCAGAATATACGTAAAAGTGCCGTTATGGTGCTTCTTACAAATAAAACAGCTGACGATTTTAAAGTGCTATTAACGCTTCGCAGTGATAATTTAAAATCTCACAGTGGTCAAATCAGCTTCCCAGGAGGACGCATCGAGCAAGGCGAAAGCCCGGTTGAAGCTGCTCTTCGAGAAACATCTGAGGAAATCTCATTGCCACAGAACGAAATTCAAGTTTTAGCGCAAATTTCAGAACTTTATGTACCGCCGTCGAATTCACTGATTTTTCCCTTTGTTGGTATTACAAATTTTAAGAGATTTATCCCTAATAATACTGAAGTTCAAGAAATAATTGAAGTCCCTTTTTCTTTTCTTTTAGAGGAAAACAATTTAACGACAATTAAACGAAATATTTTTGGAGAAGTTATAGATATTCCTTGTTGGGATTTAAACAAAAAAGAAGTACTATGGGGCGCAACTGCTATGATTCTTTCAGAACTAATTGATTTATACCGCTACTTTGAAAAAATGGATACAGAAATCATCAATAATTTTTCTTTAATACAAAGCAAAAGCAAATAAACTTTTTAATATTCAATAAGTTTAGTTAATTTTGTAACTTGTATTTTCATTTATTGCATAAATAAAAATGGCAAAACCTTTAAGTATATTATTTGTTACAAGTGAAATTTACCCGTATGCAAAAGAATCAGGAATAGGTGATTTTGCATATTCTTTTACATTGGCAATGCGTGAGCTCGGGCATGATATTAGAGTGATGACACCCAAATATGGCAATGTATCAGAGCGAAAGAACAAAATACACGAAATCAACCGTCTTCGTGATATTCCTATTCCTATAGGAGATGAAGCTTTCCCTGCTACTGTAAAAAGCTCGTCTCTTTCTAATCCACGATATAAAGTGCAGGCTTACATCACTACAAACTACAAATACTTTGACTCGCGCAAAGGTATTTATCATGATCTTGCCACTTGGAAACTATTTGATGATAATTTTGAGCGATTTCTTTATTTTTCGCGCTCTGTTGTGGAAACTTGTATGCTTTTAGGTTGGTATCCTGATATTATTCATTGTAACGATTGGCATACAGCTATAATTCCTGCTTATCTAAAATTTCTTTATCCAAGCAAATTCAAAAAAACACGCACAGTCCTTACAATTCACAATCTTAAAGGTCAGCCAGAGATTCCTGTTAGCGAATTCACGAAAACAGGTCTTCCCAAAGATGCTTTGCAATCGTTTAAACACAAAAATATGATTAATTTGTTCAAAGCCGGTGTTATATATGCTAATTATATCACAACTGTAAGTCCGACTTATGCAAAAATCTTACTTACTGATAAAGAATATACAAACGGACTTAATTCAATTTTTAAAGAATATAGTAACAAGTTCAAAGGCATTTTAAACGGCATAGAGCAATACACTTGGAATCCTGCGAATGATTATTACGTTCACAAGAAATACGATGGCAACGCTGAAGAATTTAAATACCATAATAAAGTCGAACTTTGTAAAAAAGTTGGTTTAGAATTCGATTCCAAAAAACCAATTTTTGGAATAATTAGTAAACTTGATGCTTCAAAAGGGCTCGAACTTATACTTGAAGCAATACCAGAATTTATTAAAAAAGATTTGCAATTGGTTATACTTGGCTTAGGCGATGCAGAAATTCAAAAGAAATTAGAAAAATTAGCTAAAAAATACTCAAATAAGTTGAAAGTTGTTTTCAGTATGGATGAAAATTTAGCTCATCAAATAGAAGCTGGTACGGATTTCTTCATACTCCCATCAATAAACGAACCATTTGGGCTAAACTTACTTTATTCGCTTGCTTATGGAAGCATACCGGTTGTACATTATAGTGGTGGTTTTATCGATACCACAATAGACATAGATGAAAATCCTGAAAATGGGAACGCAATAGTTTTCAAAAATCATACTAAAGATGATTTATTGCAATCTATCAAACGAGCTTTAGCTTTGTTCAGTGATAAAAATAAACTCCTGCAATTAATCGAAAAAAATATGCAAGGCGATTATTCCTGGAGAAATTCAGCTTCGCAATATGACGAGATTTATCGCAATATTATAAAAGAACAAAATGCATAATATGAATATGAAAAAGATATTTCTATTTTTCCTAAGCATATTGATACTATCTTCTTGTAATGAAGCACCAACTCCTTTGGGTTATACTTTCGTCCAAGATACAGTTGAGCTCTACGCAGTAAATAGTAATGAGCATCCTATAATTGAAAATGATGAGACATATTTTTTGCCACTAAATTACGTTAATCCTGGATTCTCACTAATTGGTTCTGCTAATGGTTTCAAATCAGGCGTTACAATAAGATTCGCTAAAATCCCAGATACTTTAACATATGTAAAAGAAGAAGATATTATAGAATGTAAGCTAAATTTGCAGCCTCACAGATATGCATTAGGCGATACTCTTGGAACTAACTTCCTTTCGTTTGGCATTTATGAAAACATAAGTAAATGGGTTGTGGAAACCTCAGCTAATGAGTTTTTTAACAAACAATTTCAAAAAATTTCACCATTTGCTACTTTTTCAGGTGAAGTTCCACGAAAAGACACTATGGAAAAAATTATCATAGATTTTGATAAATCACTTTTGCTTGATTGGTTTAAAAAGCAAGCAGAAAAAAAAGATACAATCTGGGGCATTTCGATTATTCCCAACGATAATTCTAAAATTATAAGTCAGTTTTATGGTAGTGGCTCGCATAGCCGACTGGCACCATTTATTCGTGTAATTTTCAATAACTCAAAATCAAATAAAGTCGATACATTATATTTAGAATCTGCGATGGAAAAAAATTTTTCCATTACTGAAAATTCTTTGGATAAGGATCGTTTGACTTTGATGGGAGCAATTTCTTATAAGCCAAGGTTTTATTTTGATATATCATTTATTCCTAAGTTTGCTGGTATTCACAAAGCAGAATTGCATTTGCCAATTGACAAAAGTAAATCATCGGCGGCAAATTTTCCTTTGGATACTGTTATAAGAGTCGATTTTTATGAGAACAATGATGATGAGATTAATAAAAAATCACCTAAATATTATTATTTTGCTTCTCGCAATGTTGAGTCCGATGTTTTTAAAGTTTACTCGCTGACTTCTTTACTAAGCTACTGGAATAGGACAACAGGTAAAGGTACTATTGCGATTTCTTTTGAAAATTCCGCAAGTTTATATCGCTTAAATAAATTATCCTTTTATACTTCAAAAGAAACTGATATTTCAAAAAGACCAAAGCTTATTATTATTTATTCCATTCTTAACAAGAAGGATTAAGGCATAATGAAATATAAGATAGCTTTTCTGTTGTTTTTATTAAGTGTTTCAAAAGTGCTTTCACAAGGTGGTTCAAACTATTCTGCTATTGGTATTGGTGATCTATTCCCATCAACCAATGCTGCCTACCAAGCTTTGGGCTCAACTTTTATTGCCGTTCCTGCCGAAAACAGCATAAATATTAAAAATCCTGCAATGTGGGCTACTGCAACCTCAACTCGTATTTCCACAGGTTACAATTTTAATCAGCACCTTAATGAAACAAGCAAGGAGACGCTTTATCAAAACAACGGAAAAGTTAGTGGGTTGAATATTTTGCTTAATATTGATAAAGATTTAGGAATTTCTATAAGTTTTGGTTTGCATACTTTTTCCAGTATCAATTATCTTGTTGCAAACAAGTTTAAAATTGAAAAAGATGGGATGACATTAGATGGGAAGCATACATTTCAAGGTAGCGGTGGTCTATCGAGTGCTTATTTTGGTGCTTCAACCAAAATCATAAATAATTTGGCTATTGGAGCTTCGATATTTAAAGTTTTCGGACCTATAAAAAACTCAACTTATACTGAGTTTTATGATTTTTATTCTTACAATTATGAGATAATCCGCTCTGATTATGCATCATCTTGGGGAACACGTTTTGGAGCAGTTTACACAACTGAGAATTTTAATTTTGGCGGATTTTATGAATATGTTGATAAAATAAAATTTTCAAGAGAAACTAAGTATTCAACTTTAGCAGTTAATGATACAATTCTTAAAGCTTCATTTAATGAAAAATTCCCCTTACAATATGGTATAGGAGCTTCTTTTAAAACTGGAAAGTTTTTATTTGCAAGTGATTTTGTAATGATCAGTTCAAAAGATTTGAAATATAATCCAACAACCAATACCGAATTTGATAATTCTTACAAATTTTCCTTTGGTTCAATAAGATACGGGAATACAAGTCGATACTCTGATTTTCTTGATAGGATAAATTATAAAGTAGGTATTTATTACCAAAAACTATATTATAAAATTAACAGTAAAAATATCAATGAATTTGCTTTAAGTTTCGGTGGAGAAGCCCCTTTGGGTAGTGGTGGAGTTTTAGATATAGCATTTGTATTTGGGAAACGTGGGAATTTGCAGAATAATCTTATTAATAATTACTTCGGTCGTCTTTTTGTAGATATAAGTATTGGCGAAATATGGTTCAAACCTTTCAAACGTAGATATGAATAAAGGAATTGCAATGGAAAAATCAAAAATTATACGCTCGACTACTGTCATCGGTGTTCTTCGTGATGGAAAATGCGCAATGGGCTCCGATGGACAGGTTACATTCGGTAACACGGTGTTGAAACATAATGCAAAAAAGGTTCGTAAGATTTATAATAACACAATACTCTGCGGTTTTGCAGGTGCAACGGCAGATGCCTTTACTCTATTGCAGCGTTTCGAAGAGAAAATTGAATCGCACCGCGGCAATTTATACCGTGCTTCAATCGAACTTGCAAAAGATTGGCGAACAGACCGCTACTTGCGGCGTCTTGAGGCTATGCTTGCTGTAATGACAAATAGCGAGGCTTTACTTATAAGCGGCACAGGAGATGTTATTCAACCCGAGGACAATATTATAGCCATTGGTTCAGGTGGACCTTACGCACTTTCAGCTGCTCAAGCACTTCTAAAACATACAAATCTTTCAGCTCGAGAAATAGTTGAAGAATCACTTAATATTGCTGGAAAAATTTGCATTTATACTAATCTTTCGATAAATATCGAAGAACTTTAATTTTATGTCTAATATTTAGATGAAACAATATATGAATGAAAAAGAATTATTTGATCAAACAAAAGAAGCAAACATAACAGAAGAGTATCTTACTCCGAGGCAAATAGTTGCTGAACTTGATAAATATGTAATTGGTCAGGATGCCGCAAAGAAAGCTGTTGCTATTGCTTTACGCAATCGTTGGCGTCGCCAGCGAGTTCAGGACAAAATTCGTGATGAAATTAATCCGAACAATATAATTATGATCGGTCCAACTGGAGTTGGTAAAACAGAAATTGCTCGCCGACTGGCAAAACTCGCTGGAGCTCCTTTTGTGAAAGTCGAAGCAACTAAATTTACCGAAATTGGCTATGTAGGGCGTGATGTTGAATCTATGGTACGTGATCTGGTCGAACGTTCGGTTGCTATGGTGCGCGAGGAAAAAACTAAGGAAAAGCTTAATGAAGCACAAATTTTAGCAGAAAATCGCATTTTAGATATATTAATTCCTCCTATTACGCGTGGTCCATCTTTCGATACGGCAACAGACAGCGAAGTTGAAGAAAATCGTCGCACTCGTGAACATTTCCGTGATATGCTTCGTCGAGGTGTGCTCGATGAACGTCATATTGAAATTGACGTTGTAGTCGATCAAGTGCCATCTATGCAAATTCTCGGACCTATTGGTTTAGATGAAATGGGGATGAATTTGCAGGATTTATTCGGAAGCATTATGCCCAAAAAAAGCAAGAAAAGGCGTTTAAAAATTGCAGATGCAAAAAAAGTACTACAAAAAGAAGAAGCTGAAAAATTGATCGATATGGATGCAGTTATTCGCGAAGCTTTGCAAAAAGCAGAAAATAATGGTATTATTTTTATAGACGAAATCGATAAAATTGCATCTCGTGGTTCTTCAGGGCATGGACCAGAAGTAAGCCGCGAAGGTGTCCAACGTGATTTATTACCGATTGTTGAAGGTTGCACTGTAAATACTCGATATGGGCAAGTTCATACTCAACATATATTGTTTATTGCGTCGGGTGCTTTCCATGTTTCCAAGCCATCTGATTTAGTTCCAGAGCTACAAGGTCGTTTTCCTATACGAGTTGAGTTAAAAAGTTTAACAGAAGATGATTTTGTTAAAATTCTAACAGTCCCAGAAAATGCTTTGATTAAGCAATATAAAGCTCTTGCCGCCGCCGAATGTATCGAACTTGAGTTCGATGAAAGTGCTATTCGCGAAATAGCCTCCATCGCTGCACGTGTAAACGAGCAAATAACAAACATTGGTGCTCGCCGCCTTCATACAATTATGACAACTTTGCTCGAAGATATCCTATTTAATGCACCAGATAATATATCAGATAAACATATTATTATAGATGCAGAACTTGTCCACAAAAACTTGAATAATATTGTTGAGAATAATGATTTAAGTCGTTATATTTTATAGATTTATGGAAAAAAAAGAATTAGCCCGTAAAATTTATCAAGCTGCTTATATTCAAGGTAGCTTTATGCTGCGTTCAGGAAAGATAAGCAACGAATATTTCGATAAATATCGATTCGAATCACAACCTCATTTACTACGAGCAATTGCCGAGAATATGAAAAATGCAATTCCTGCTGGTATTGATTATTTAGCTGCACTCGAAATGGGTGGTATTCCAATTGCAACTGCTCTTTCATTGATTACAGGTATTCCTGTTGTGTTCGTCCGCAAAGAAGCAAAAAAATATGGTACCTGCAAGCTGGCTGAGGGTTTAGAAATCGAAGGTAAAAATCTACTAATTGTGGAAGATGTTGTTACTTCTGGTGGACAAGTTGTAATCTCTGCGAATGATCTGCGAAAGCTGGGGGCTGCTGTAAAATACGCTCTTTGTGTAATTGATAGGCAGTCGGGTGGCAAGGAACATCTAAAAGAAAATGATATTGAGCTTATTTCGCTTTTCACAATGGATGAATTAAAGGGAGCCTAATCATCGTATGATTTAGGTTCCCACAACTCTCCTTCGCAAGGTGGTTCGAGTTTTGTAACGTGCACATCCAAAACTTTACACAATTGACTTGATGGCTCAAAATGTTTGCATTTACCACATAATGTTTCTTCTTGGAAAGATTCCATCCTTTTTTGGTATTTTTCGTATTGTTTATATGCAGGATAAATTCCTAAAAACCAAATCAAAAAAGCAGTTATCCACCAAGTGCTTCGTAAATTCAAATATTCTATTCCAAAAAAAGCAAACAAAATTAGAACAGAGCTTCGTAGCAATGCTCCCATTACAATTGCTCCGACAGTAACGCGTGGTTCGTTGTAGTCGTCCTCTTCCGATGGATTTCGGAAAAGAAACATATCAATTATTTTCTCTAAGTAATTCGTAACTATCTCTTAATTTGGTTTATCAATTCATCGTATATTTTTTTAACTGATTTATCAGTTGAAAGATAATTTTCAATTGCTTGGCAAGAATGAAGCACCGTTGAGTGATCACGTCCGCCAAAGCTTGCTCCGATTTGCTTTAGTGGCAAATCAGTGAACTGCCTAGCTAAATATATTGCCATCTGGCGTGCAAAAGCCACCTCGTGTTTGCGTGTTTTAGATTCCATCAATTCAATCTTGATATTCAGCTTTTCGGCAACGATTTTCTTAATTTTATCAATAGAAATAGTATCTGATTCTTCGTAATTAACATTTCCAAAAACTACTTCTTTTGCTAAGTCAAGCGTTAAAGCTTTTTTATCGAATGTTATTTTTGCGAGCAAACTTATAAGTGCCCCCTCTAATTCGCGGATGCTTGTTTTGATGTTGCGAGCAATGAATTCTAATATATCCAGTGGTAAGTCAATCCCTTCATCTTCGCTTTTTCGTTTAATTATAGCTAATCGTGTTTCATAATCAGGAATTTGTATATCGGCTATGAGTCCCCATTGGAAACGAGAAATAAGCCGAGCATCTATGTCTGTTAGTTCTTTTGGCTGACGGTCGCTTGCAAAGATCAACTGCTTACCATTTTGATATAGATCGTTAAATGTATGGAAAAAGTGATCTTGTGTTTTTTCCTTCCCTGTAAAAAACTGAATATCATCGACAATTAAAACATCGACATCTCGGTAAAGAGCAGCAAATTCGTGCAATTTATTGTTCTGTATTGCATTTATAAAATCAATTGTAAATCGCTCGCTGTTTGTGTATAAAACTTTTTTATTCGGATATTCACGGCAAATTCTATTACCAATAGCTTGCACAAGATGTGTTTTGCCAAGACCAGTGCCTCCATAAATAAACAAAGGATTAAACTTGGTTTTTCCTGGGTCTTTGCTCACTGCTAATGCAGCAGAGTATGCCAGTTGATTACTATCTCCAACTACAAAATTTTCAAATGCATATCTTGAATTTAAATTACTGTTGAAAGGTTTTTCTTGTTTTATTATATTGTTGATTGGATACTTCAGCCCAGGTAGTTTAATTGTCTTGCTTTCGATAGAATTCTTGCTCTCCTCGACAATTACTTCATATTGCAATTTAGCATTTTCACCAAGTATTTTTTCGATTGTTTTTTGCAATAAATCATAATAATGTGTTTCAATCCATTCATAAAACCATTGGCTTGGCACCAGTATAGTTAATTTTTTATCTTCCAATTTATGTGCTTTAATTGGCTTGAACCAAGTATTAAAAACTTGCTTATCTACATTGTCTTGAATAATTTCCAAACATTTATTCCAATTTTCAATAGCGAGAATATCTGTTGTTTCCGGAAAATTGTTTGCAGGTTTTGCTTTACGTCCGTTTAAAGTATCATCCGGAAACAAGCTAACTTCCAATTGTTGATTTTTCTCCAAATCTATCTCCTCAAATTATCATTCATTTCAAACTTTTTTCAAAATAGGGATAAAATCCCTTCTAAAAACTATGCCAAATACTTGCTTTTAGTAAAAAATATTTAGAAATATGCTTAAATTCTATTTTTTTCTCAAAGGAACTTGTAAGAATAAGAATAGTAATATAAAATTATCATCTATAATCCCTTTGCCTTTTTTAAAATTATAAAAGTATCTTTTAGTTTAAATATCACAATAAAAAATTAATCATACAAACAAAAAAAAGTAAAATTTATGAAAAAAAATTTGGTTGAATTAAAGTTCACGTTATATAAGAACTTATAAAATCAGAGTATATAATAAAAAAATGTTCGATTTCGCACAATTTTAAATGTTAAGAAAAATTTTATTTTGTGAAAGAAATTTTACTTTGAATTTATAAAAATTCTGTAAGTCATTGATAATAAATAAGATAGTGGTATTATTAAAAATTAACATTTACTTTAAGTTATTATTTTTTTTAAGTTAAATCAATTTTGACAACAAAAGAAGTTTTTTAACTAAAATATGAAAATAGTTTAATAAATACTATAAATGAAAAAATTATCATTTATATTTAATTTTTAAAAACAAAATAATGGTTGAAAATATCAGTGAAAAAACATTTGCAATAATTATTGGTATGTTATTTAGCATTATACCATAAGTAAGCCAAAGAATCAGCCCGATTTCGAATATTATATACATACCGAGCGAAATATCCTTTGTGTGCTTAGTTCGAATTACTTTGATTGCTTGAGGAATAAATGCACTTGTGGTAAGCCCTGCTGCAATTAGCCCAATTATTGTTTCAATTATCATCCGAATAATCCCTTCCAAATACTTTTGTATCAGGAATATCATCAATTATATGGTGATAAAATAGTAAATCCATTGTTTTATCAATAGCTTCTTCTATTTCATCATTCCAGCGCCAAATTATCTCACCGCTGCGTGATATATGGCTTTGCTCATCTTCATATTCGTCAATTTGCTCGCTTTTAGCAAGAAGATTATCTTTTATCTCTTCTGTAATAAGCAATATTTTAGTATCCTCAATTTCAGCAGGTACGACCCAAAAAACAAACGGCAGTGGGAATTCAAAAGTATCAAACCACTCTTCGCTTAAATCAATTGTGAATTTGCCAGCATCTTTTGCAAAATATGAGATAAAGGCATCAAAATCTTCTTTACTGTATGCTTTATTGGTAATATTAGTTTGAATATCATATTTTTCAGCTAAAAGTATTTTAGCAATTGAAATAAGATATTCGGATGCATCTTCAAAATAAATATGATCGAGTGTTTTCATATTTTGCTTAAAACTTAAAGTAAGAAGTTCAGAATAGCCTTTGGTTGCAAGCACTGTAGTTGGAAGAATTCGCCAATCGCCTTTTTTTGAGATTTTTGCAAATGATAGGGGGGTCATCATTGCTATTTCTACTCTTGTATTAAGAAGTAGTTCAGAGACTTTTTCTTCAGTGGTTTTAATGAGAAGGTCTCTTTCCAAACAATTTATGTATAATGGTTCAAAAAGTTTATTTTCAATTACCGCAATTCTATATCGCATTAATCACCTTTTTTAATTACAAATCTACAATAAAAAAACAAATTATTAAACTAAATAGCAATATTAAAAATTTGATTATTATATGATGAACAAAAATGAAAAAAATTTTTGAAAAGTATCACCTATTTTCGTAAATTTGTTCCCTTAATAATTTAATAAATAGTATTTTTTCATTAAGTTATGATGTTTAATAAAAATAGTGTTGGGGAAAATATATGACAAAAGCAGATATTGTTGATGAAATTGCAAAAGCTACAGGGCTTACTAAGATTGAAACAAAGTCCGTTGTAGATGGTGTATTTGCAAGTATAGTGAAAGCTATTTCCGAAGGTAAAAGAATAGAACTACGTGGTTTTGGTGTTTTTAAAGCAAAAAGTCGTAAACCAAGAATGGCTCGTAATCCTAAAACTGGCGAAGTTGTTCAACTCGATAAAAGGTTTGTTCCTGTTTTTAAACCATCACCAGAATTTTTAAGCAAAGTAAATGAAATGATGAAACAAAACGAGGATTAATAAATTAATTAACTGATTTTAGGAGAAAAATATGCCTTGTGGTCGAAAAAGAAAGCGCCATAAAATGGCTACTCACAAACGTAAAAAACGTTTGCGTAAGAACAGACACAAAAAGAGGAAATAATTAACTAATAAAAAGCGTTTTACTTTTTGTGAAACGCTTTTTTCGAATTTGATGGTGTTTAAATGAAAAATATTCTGATTACTGGAGCTTCTCGTGGCATTGGTAAAGCACTTGTAGCTTCGTATTTAAACAAAAACAATAGAGTTTTTGCTATTGCACGTAATACGGAAAATCTCAGTGTTTTAAAACATCAGTTCCAGCAACAACTTGAGTTTACAACTTGCGATGTATCGGAACCTAACCAAGTGCGAAATGCTTTCTCATTGGCTGAAAATTACCTTAATAAGGTTGATATAGCGATATTAAATGCAGGTATAAGCGGTTCAGAGGGCTTTGATAATTTTTTGAGCGAGAAGTTTATAAAAATATACAAAACAAATTTATTCGGCGTTGTTTACTTTTTTGAACATTTAATTCCTCACTTTAAAAATAATGGTGGGGGAGTGCTTGCAGCGGTTAGCTCGCTTGCAGATGTTCGTGGATTTCCCGGTAGTGCTGCGTATTCCAGTAGTAAAGTTGCCTTAACTCACACTTTAGAGGCTGCACGTGCAGAACTGAGCAAGTTCAATATTCGTGTGGTTACAATTCGTCCAGGATTTGTTCGTACTGATATGACTGCAAAAAATCGTTTCCCAATGCCGTTTATGATTGAACCAGAAAAAGCTGCTGAAATAATTCTCAACGGCATTGAGCGGGGTAATCTTCGTATAAATTTTCCTTTGCCCACATATTTACTTACGAATTTAATTAAATTTATGCCTGATGGACTTTATGATTTTATTATGAGAAATTACAAGGTTAGAATAGATGACTAATATTGATTGGCTAATTGTTGGATTGGGCAATCCAGGAATTAAGTACGAGAAAAATAGGCATAATGTTGGGTGGATGGTTATTGATGCAATTATAAAAAAATATGGTTTAAATGAAACACAAGAAAGTAAGAAGTATATCTTTTCTAAATGGAGTTTCAAACGAAAAAATGTTATTTTAGCAAAACCGCTTACCTTTATGAATCTTTCAGGTAAAGCAGTTCAAGCTCTTAAAATTAAATACAAAATTCCCGATGAACGAATATTGGTTGTAGTTGATGATTATAACTTTCCTGTTGGAAAAGTGCACCTGAAAGCTGGTGGAAGCGATGGTGGTCATAATGGTATTGCTTCAATAATTGAAGAGACAAAAAAAAACAGTTTTTATCGTCTTCGTTGCGGTATTGGGAATGATTTTCCGAAAGGTATGCTTGTTGAATATGTACTTTCAGATTTCAGAACCGAGGAAATTGACGACTTAAACAATATGATAAACAAAGCTGTTCAATCCATAGAGACAGTTGTTGAATTCGGTGCAGCTCGTGCAATGACACTTATAAACTCAGAACGTTTGTGGAAAAATTTACCTATTAAAAACGAGGATACTAATGATTGATTTTTCAAAATATCCTTTACCTGAAAGATTAAGGCATCATACATCACCAAATTTTTATTTACCTGCAAGCGAACTAAAAATTATTCCTAAGGGTTATCCACCGCTGATTGAAAAAATTAATTGGGCTGAGCATTTTGAAAATAAATTACCACCTGATACCTTAGACATTGGCTGTGGCAAAGGTAAATTCCTTCTTGAAATGTCTCTTTTGCATCCAGAACAAAATTTCTTAGGTATCGAGGTAAGACCTTTGCCAGTGGAATGGCTTCAAAGCGTTATCAAAGGCGAAGAATTGAAGAATGTATCCGTCATCCGTTATTCTGTTGTCAATGGACTCCCGTTTATTGAAGATGAGAGCATAACAGAAGTGTTTTATTTATTTCCTGATCCCTGGCCTAAGAAAAAACACCTCAAAAGACGCGCTTTCAATTTTAATTTTCTTGTTGAAATATATCGCATTCTTAAAAAAAATGGCAAACTTCTGCTTGCAACTGATGTACTAACAGTGCACGAGTATCATTTGGAAACGTTGGATCAATTCAAAAAATTTCACGTTCATATTGTTGAAAATGATGATGAATGGAACTATCCTGTTACTAATAAGGAAAATTTTTGCCGTCGTATTGGGATACCTTTTTATAGAATAATCTGTACAAAATAAATGTTGAGCTTGCTTACTCCAGAAATATTGATTAAAGCTTATTGCTCAGGCTATTTTCCAATGGCTTCTTCACGCTGGGGGCAAGTTTATTGGCATAGTCCAGATATGCGTGCAGTGTTTATTTTAAATGAATATAAAATTCCGCGATCAATTATAAAATCAATAAAAAAAGACCACTTTGATTTTACAATCAACGAAAATTTCGAATATGTTATCGAGCAATGTGCCAACCGTGAAGATACATGGATTTCCGACGAAATCATTGATGCTTATGTAGATTTGCATCATCGAGGTTATGCTCATTCTATCGAAACTTGGAAAGAAGGGAAAATCTGTGGCGGCTTATATGGTGTTGCTATTGGTTCAGCTTATTTCGGGGAATCAATGTTTAATCATATAAAGAATGCTTCAAAAGCCGCTTTTTGTTATCTGGTGCATCATTTAAAAGCAAAAAACTTCGTTTTTATCGATTCACAATATATTAATCATTTCACAGCTCAACTCGGAGCAATAGAAATTCCTCAAAAAGAATATTTGAAATTGCTAAATTATGCAATTCAAAAACCTAATTCTTTTATTTAATAAGCAATAAACAAATTCAATAATTATTCGTCTTGACTAAAAATTAAGAGTTGTTTATGATCAAATTTGCAATTATTGCAATATTTTTATTTGCGTTCAACCCTTTACTATCAACAGAAAAAAAGTTTTTCACACTCGAGGGTGTTGTTCTCTCTGAGGAAGATGGTGAACCGTTGCGTTCCGTTACAGTTCGTGTGGCTGACGAAATACGAGGAACTTACACAAATTCACAAGGCAAATTCAAATTAGAAATGGAAAGAGGTTCTCATCAAGTAATATTTTCTATGATAGGGAGAGAAAAATATATTTTAAAGATAGACCTAAAGAACGATGTCAGAGATTTAGTTGTAAAATTAAAGACTAATCCTGCACTTCTAAATGCCATAGAGGTAATTGCGGAGGATCCTGGCACTCGTCTTATGAGAAAAGTTATACAGAAAAAGATTCAACAGAAAAGTGAAATTCAAAGTTACAAATACTTGCTCTATACAAAATTTGTAACTCAAACCGATACTATTACCGCAGGTCGTGCTGATAAGAAAACGGATAGCACAATTTTTTCAATTTTCGAGACTTATTCGATTGGTTATTTTGCAAAACCTGATAAATATTTCAACGAAATAATTCAACGCCGGCAAAGTGTTAATGTACCACCACAAGCGAACTTCGTTACTTTCGGCACTAATCTTAATATTTACGATGACTTTATTTCGATTTTAGGTGAAGAGATTTATACTCCATTTCATCCAGATGCACCTGACTTCTACGATTTTATTCTGGATACAAATTTCGTAAGCGATGAATATGCTTATGGGGACAGAATAATTGTAATTCCTAAAAGCGATTTTCGTAAATTATTCTCAGGTTTTATAAACATTGATCCTGAAAAAATGAAACCAATTTCGGTGGAGCTTTATCCAAATATTGCAGTGCGACTTCCATTTAATACAAAAGTAAAAATCATTCAAACTTTTCATCAAGAACCATACGTTATGCCTAAATATTTGCAAATCAAGACTACTTCTAATGCAAATTTACTTGGTATCATTCAACCAAGATTGGATGTAAGCTTAGAGACTTACGCAACGAATTTCGAATACAACATAAAAATAGACAATGATATTTTCAATCGCAGAAGAGTAGAAGCAAGCAAAAAGGCTGATAAATTTGATAGTCTTTTTTGGACGCAGCACCAGTTTATACCCCTTTCAAAGGATGAGCTGGAAGCTTACGATGCAATACGTGCTGCACGGGAGGCGCCCGATTCTGTGCAAAGCACAAATATTTTTACAAAATATCTTGCTCCAATAAATCAGCAACTCAGTAAATTAAACCGGAAACCTTTTACTGGCTGGGAAGATATGCTGGTCTATAATACGATAAAAGGATTTAATCCAACAATTTCTGTTAAAGATTTTATCTTTGAAAAAACTGAACTACTTGGCAAACTGGGTTATGGTTTTGCAGATAAAAAATTTAATTTTCATTTAGGAACAAGGATTTTTTTTGATGAATACGAGCAATATAGTATTCAAATGAGTGCTTTTAATAGCTTGGTGCGATCTGATAATCCTTACATCGTACGAACTTCCTCAATAACACTTACCAGCTTAACAACAGGTTACGACTACGGAGATTATTACTATGGGTATGGAGCTAATCTTGAATTTTATGCCGGCTTCGGTCAGCTTCGTTTTATACGTAGAAATTATTTAGAACGTCCTGTGGTTTTCAAGTTCGCTCTGAAGTCTGAAATTCAGAAAAATGCACAACGAAATTCTAATTTTTCAATTTTCCGTAATAGTAACAGGCGTCCTAATCCGCCAATCATAGAAGGCAAAATAAACTCAATTGCAACCGAATTCAATTGGAACTTTAACCGTGAAAGGCGACTTTCGAATAATGGTTTTCTTCTTGCAGCAGAAATTTCCAATAAAAATATCTTAAAATCGGATTTTAATTATTACAGATTTGAGTTTGTTTGGAATTATAGGCAAAAAACATTTCCACTTTCTTATTTAGATATTCGCTTCAATTCTGGAATGCTTTTGGGAGATAAAATCCCACAAAAGTTTTTTAGTATTGAATCGTCCACGTCAGTTTTTTCAGCTAATACATCGCTTAGAGGAATAAAAGAAAAAGAATTTTACGGCAACAAATATGTTACTTTATCTCTCGAGCATAATTGGGGAGAAATTATTCCAGGATTAATTAGAATACCAAATATAGCTGAATTTGGTATCGAATTTGTAACGTATTTCAATTCAGCTTGGAGCCGATTCGATAAAGACACGAAATTTGCCTCTCGAAATGGAGCTTTATTTATACCGAATTCAACAGATGTTACTAATGATAGGTTATATTATGAATTTGGATTAGGACTTAATCGCTTGCTAATATTTTTTAGGACGGATATAACAGTAAGGCTTACTCAAGTGGAGCGTCCGCAAATAATTCTTACATTTACTAATGCTAATTTTTAGTTTTGCACATCTGCGATTGCTTTTTCGACTTTCACACGCAAAAGTAAATATAACCCAACAACAAAAAACACAAGTAGCGATAGAATTGCAAAACGATATGAGGAAGTTATCTGATAAACCAACCCAAAAATAAATGGTGCAAGCCAACTTGTTCCACGCTCGCTAATTTCGTAGAGACTAAAGTACTCTGCTTCTTGATTTTTAGGTATAATTTTCGAAAATAGTGAACGGCTCAAAGCTTGAGTACCTCCCATAACTAAGCCAATAACAATTCCAAGTGCCAAAAATTCATATTTGCCGTGTAAAAATGCAAATGCAAAAATTATTGCTCCAATCCATATGATTAAACTTAGTACGAGTGCACTCTTAGTGCCAACTTTTTGGGCGATTTTTCCAAAACTCAAAGCACCGCCAAATGCAACAAACTGCACAATTAGTATCACTATGGTAAGAAACGACATTTCTAAACCTAATTCCTCCTGCCCGAACTGTGCCGAAAGAGCAATAACTGCTTGCACTCCGTCATTATACATAAGGTAAGCGATTAGGAAAAACAGTGTTCTTGGGTATTTTCTTGCATTAACAAGTGTTGTTTTAAATTGCAGGTATCCACCTTTAAAGAAATGCTTTATTTTGTTTTGACTTTCGATTTGTGCTTTATATTTTCTTATCCAAATTAACGGGAAAAGCGTGAAGATTCCCCACCATAATCCTGCAGAAGCTAAGCAAATCCGCACAGCATTAGCTGTTGATATGCTAAATTTTTCAGCATGCAAAAAAAAGATCAAGTTAAAAAGTAATAATAATCCGCCACCAATATATCCAAAAGCCCAGCCTTTCGAGGAAATTTCGTCTCGCTCGTCTATTTTTGCAATATCATTTAAAATTGAGTTATAGACGACCACTGATGAACCAAATGCAATATTAGCAATTACAAACATCCAACCACCAAATATGTATTTATCACCGTGCAGGAAATACAACATCAATGTTGCTATTGCACCAATATATGCTGAAATTCCCAAAATGATCTTTTTGGCTTTTGTTTTGTCAGTGATACTACCAACAAGCGGCAAAAATATTACTTGCAAAAGCACCGATAACGAGACTAAATATGGATAATAAGATCCTGCGACAATTTTGAGACCATATACATCGATTAATCCATTAATTGCTGAATTATTCGCTATTGTAGTCAGGTATGGACCTAAAAAAACAGTTATTACTGTTGTAGGAAAGGCTGAGTTAGCCCAATCATAAAAGTACCAACCCAGCCTTTCTTTTCTTTTTAAATCTTTCATTATTTTGAATTTAAGAATTTAAGGAATTCATCTTTGCTTGATGTATATCCAATTTTATTTATGACATTTTCGTTTGCATCCATAATGACATAAAATGGAATAGCAACAGTTTGGAATTTATCCAATTGGTATTTCTTGTTTGAAATATAAGGTTCTTCTTTTAAATCAATAATAAGCTTTACTTTTACAAATTCTTTAAATTTTGCAGATACATCTGGATGAGTGAAAATTTGACGTTCCATAAGCCTACAATTTGGGCAGTGCTTACCTGTAAAATCCACCAAGATAAGTTTATTACTAACTTTTGCCTCTGTTTTTGCTTGCTCGATAGTATCGAACCATTTGTCTTCAACTGTTGTACTGGTAGTAGTAGAAGTTATATTTTCCGGAGCAGGTAAAAATGCTTCTAAGAAACCAAGTGATGTTCCTGCAAAACCAGTTGAAATATAAAGCGTTATACTTGCAAAAATTATTGCAAATGTGAGCCGTGTAGGGCTAATTGTATCGACAGTAGAATCGTGCGACATTCGGAAGATCCCAAGAATGTATAGAGTTGCAAGAGCAAGGCAGCCAACCCATATTGCGAGAACTAACTCTCGGCTTAAACCAATTCCCCAATCAAAGAAAGCATTATTTAAAAATTTTAGTGTTGCAGCAATAACCAAAAATCCAAGCACAACTTTTATGTTGTTCATCCATCCGCCTGCTCGTGGTAATGAAGAAAGGGCGGTTGGGAAAAGTGCAAGCAAGAAAAATGGTGCAGCCAAAACTGTCGAAAATCCGAGCATACTGATTATTGGATAAAACCACTCTCCCGATGCTGCGCTTACAAGTGCCGCTGCAACCAGCGGTCCAGTGCAGGAAAATGATGCAAGCGAAAAAGTTAGTCCCATCAAAATAACACTAAAAATTCCTTCTACTTGCATACTTTTCTGATTTAGTTTATTTGTGATGCTTGTTGGTATCTGTAACTCAAATGCACCAAACAAGCTATATGCGAAAATGATAAATATAATTGCAATAATAAAATTAACCCAAGGGCTTGAGGTAAAATCCTGTATTCCACTTGCACCGAAAAGCACTGAAAACAAAAAACCAAGACCTGTGAATGTAATAATTATTCCGAATGCATAAATCAAAGCATCACGCAGTCCTTTACCTTTGTTCTTTTCAGCTCGCTTTGTAAAAAATGATACAGTAATCGGCACCATCGGGAAAACGCAAGGTGTAAGTAGTGCAAGCGCTCCTGCTGTCATCGAAAACCAAAGGAATGAAAGTATTCCTTGTTCCTTCTTTTGTTCGAGGTCGGATTTTAGGTTTTCATTTTGTTTTGCATTAGAATTATCCTTAGTCTCTTGGCTTTTATTTGATGAGTCTATTGTAGCTAAATTTTCATTTACATTAGACGTTGTATCAATGTCAGGGCTTTCATTGGTTTCAATAAACGGCTCATTTCCAACAATTGCCGTATAATCTTCTGGCGGTAGGCATCGTTCTTCTTCGCAAAGCTGCATATTTGCTATGATTTTTACTTTGTCATTAGCAAAATTTAGATCCTTTTTAGCAACCAAAGGAACAATGAAATTGACTGTTCCTTTATGATACAAAACTTCAATTTCAAAGGCTTTATCGAATTTCTTCTTAGGCTTGGGTTCTTTAACTTTCCCAACAATTTCAACTAAATTTTTAGGTTCAGCCGAAATAACAGTAGGCATCGGTCCAAGTCCATCAGGACCTATAACTTCCACCATAGAATAAGAATACCAGTGCCCATCGAAAGTCATTGTAAGTTGGACATCAAATTTTTCGCCTTTTTTAACAATCGGTTTAGATGGCTTTGCGATTAATTTGACTGGTTCTTTTGCTTGTGCATTCAAATTAAATGAGAAAAATGCTGCTAAAATAAAAAAAACAATTTTTTTCATTAATTTATCCCAATTTAAATTAAACTATTCATTGTCGCCTTGGAAATAATTTATTAATCTTCTATCCTGATAATTTCTTTGTGGACCAGCTGATCGTTTTTTGATTGCATCCTTCAAATTATCAGTAAAAACTTTGGCTGCATTGTAGCCATAAGTTCTCAGTAAATAATTTATAGCAATGACTTCAGCAATTACTGTGATGTTTTTACCAGGGAAAATCGGTAATTTTACCATTGAAATTTCTACACCCATAATATTTGCGTAAGTTTCATCCAATCCTGTTCTTGTATATTCAACATTTGGGGACCATTCTTCAAGCTCAACGATAATTTCGAGCCTTTTTTGGAAGCGGATAGCACGTATTCCAAACATCTGACGAACGTCGATTATGCCCAATCCACGTATTTCCATAAAATGCTGCACAAGGCTTGTGCCTGTGCCCATTATTATAGTTTCACGTTTTTTTGTTAACATAACAATATCGTCTGCTACAAGTCTGTGCCCGCGTTCAACTAAATCCAATGCGATTTCACTTTTTCCAATACCACTTTTACCAACAAAGAGAATCCCAACTCCATAAACATCCACAAATGATCCGTGAACTACAACGTGTGGGGCAAACTGGTCATCCAAATACTCTGAAAGCAAATTTATTGCTTTTGTTGTAGTATAATCAGTGCAAAAGACAGGGATATTTCTTTCTTTTGCAATTTGCAAAAATTCTGAGAATGGTTCGCGTCCATTCGTTACAATTACACAAGGTATATCGAATTGGGAAAGATTTTTAATTGCATTAATTCTTTGCTGCTTTGATAAACTTTTTAAATAAAAATATTCAGTATTACCGATAATCTGTATTTGATTAGGATTAAAGAGCTCAACAAAACCTGCAAGTGCTAATTGCGGTCTATGTAAATCTTTATTCCTTATAGGTTTATCTAAACCGATATTACCAGTCAGTAACTTAAGTTTTGCAGGAGAATTTAGTAGTGTTTCAACTATAATGCTTTCCTGCACTATTTCATCCAAGTCTTCAAATTTCATTTTAAAGTTCTATTTCAGTTTTGTAAGACTTTTTTGCAAATGAATTATCACCCGAGAGAACTTCTCTAACTTTATCTTCTAATTCTTTCATCAATTCAGGTTTTTCGGTAATTACTTTTTTCAAACCATCGCGACCTTGAACGCGTTCATCTTTAAAAGTGAACCAAGAACCACTTTTGTTTATTATACCGTGTTCGATTGCAACATCCATTAAATCGCCTACTTTAGATATCCCCTCGTTATACAGGATATCGAACTCAACTTCTTTAAATGGTGGGGCAACTTTGTTTTTAACAATTTTCACTTTAACTCGGCTACCAACGGCTTCCTGTCCATCTTTGATTACTTCTTTGCGACGTATATCAATTCGTACTGATGCGTAAAACTTTAATGCATTTCCACCAGTTGTAGTTTCGGGATTACCATAAATTACACCTAATTTACTACGCAATTGATTTGTAAAAATTACTGTGGTTTTTGTTTTACCAATTGCAGCATTAAGTTTTCTCATTGCTTGCGACATAAGCCGAGCTTGCGAACCCATCTGAGCATCGCCCATCTCACCTTCGATTTCGGCACGTGGAGTTAGAGCAGCAACTGAGTCGATAACAATAACGTCAATAGCATTGCTTCTAACTAATGTTTCGACTATTTCAAGTGCTTGCTCTCCAAATTCTGGCTGAGATAGCAACAAATTATTCAAATCAACGCCTAATCGTTCTGCATAGTTAACATCCAATGCATGTTCGGTATCAATAAATGCGGCTATACCACCGCGTTTCTGTGCCTCAGCTATTATATGCAAACAAACAGTTGTTTTACCCGAAGATTCAGGTCCGAAGATTTCCGTTATTCTACCACGTGGCACACCTCCTATACCTATTGCGGCATCGAGCGAGAGACATCCCGTTGAAATTGCTTCCACTTGCACGACATTTTTATCGCTCAAACGCATAATCGAGCCTTTACCGTGATTCTTTTCGATTTGCTCTATTGCCAATTTTATGGCTTTTTGTTTTTCTTCTGAGACTTTGTTTGTTTCTTCGCTCATTTTCTCTTTAGACATTTTTTATCTTTTATATTTGTTGAACAATTATATTTAATTTATAAAATTAAGTTAAAAGTTTTAATTAACAAAAAAATTTAAGCTATATATATTGTTTTAAAGTGCGTAAAAAAAGTGCATTATTAATAGGTTTTGATATGTAATCATTACATCCTGCTTCTAAGGCTTTTTCTTTATCACCCGATAGAGCATAAGCTGTGAGTGCAATTATTGGCATTTTGAAACCATTATTACGTAATATTCTTGTTGCTTCAAGTCCATCAATTCGTGGCATCTTTAAATCCATAAATATCAATGATATATCTTTTCTTTTTTTAACTATTTCCAATACCTCTTCACCATTTTTTGCTGCGATTATTTCTACATCATTGAAATTTCGCGAAATTAATCTTTCAATTAAAATATAATTCATTATGTCATCTTCAGCAATTAAAATAACTTTTTTTGAATTATCTTTGGCACTGACAATTTTATCGTCTAATAATGCATCCTCGGCGATTGCTTCAAAAGGAATTGATATGAAAAATTTACTTCCCTTATTTTTCTCCGAGATAAAATTAATTTCTCCGCCGAGCAATTCTACAATTCCCTTGCAAATGGCAAGTCCAAGACCTGCTCCTTCATAATTACGTGTTATTGAAGGATTTTCCTGCGAAAATCTATCAAAAATTTTCTCTTTGTATTCATCAGAAATTCCAATACCAGTATCTTCTACATAAAATTTCAGCTTGCCATCAACATAGATACAGCCATATTCGACAATACCTTTATTCGTAAATTTTAATGCATTATTTATCAAATTATTTAAAACCTGGAACAACTTTTGCTCATCTGAATTTATGAGAAAATTATCTAATTTTTCATCAATCTTGTATCTAAATTCAAGCCCTTTTTCCTGAAACGCTAAAAAATTCGCTTCATACAAGTCTCTAATCAGTTTCCCAAGGCTGAATATATGCTTATTAATTTGCATCTGTCCAGAGTCTATTTGAGAAATATCCATAATATCGTTGACTACTTTTAATAATCTCTGGCAACTTTTATTTAGCAAAGTAACGTATTCAAATCTTTCTTGTTCAGATAGATTTGGTTCAGCAAGTAAACTTGCAAAACCCATAATCCCATTCATTGGTGTTCGAATTTCGTGGCTCATATTTGATAAAAATGCTGATTTTAGCCTATCGCTTTCTTCGGCTTTTTCTTTTGCTTTAATTAATTCTTCTTCTACAATTTTATTTAAAGTTATATTACGTGCTGTTGCAATAATCACTTTCTCGCCAAAAAAGTACCCTTGAGTCAAGCTAACACTCTTTGGGAAAATGCTACCATCTGCACGACGCCCCCAAAATTCAAATAACTGTGGTTCTCCATTGAAAGCTTTATCCATAAGAAATTCTACTTGATTTAGATCGTTTTTGTTTTCAGCAGAGACAAATTTTGGTGTTTTCCCGATAAAATCTTCAAACTTGTAACCATACATTTTCTCAGCCGCTTTGTTAACATATAAAAATTGATAATCTTTATCTAAAATATAAACTGCTTCGTTTAAACTATTAATTATTCCAAGGAATGTCTCTTTAGCTTCTTTTAGCTCGATCTCGTTCTTTATTCTATCAGTTATATCACGCATAATTCCCATTACAACAACTTTGCCAGCTTCTGAGAGAGAAACTGTTGTAAGCTCGATATCTTTAATCTCACCGTTTTTTGATCTTATTTGCGTGATATATCGATTTGGAATTTGCTCACCGCGTAGCCTTGCTTGATAGCGTTGTTCTACGATACTTTTGCTTTTTTCGGTAAGTAGCTGGCTGAAATCGAAATTAGGATCGGTTAGTTCCTCTAAAGTATAACCAGTAATATTTATGAATTCAGGATTGACATAAGCATAATGTCGCCCTTCCATTAAATATATTGCGTCAAAAGAGTTTTCAATTAATAGCTTGAATTTTTCTTCAAGTCGTTCAAGATTCTCATTCGATATTTTTTGATTATATAAATTATCAAAGATTACGCAAAGCTTATCCGTGCCTATTTTTAATAAAAATATTTTGAATAATCCAATAACGTTTTTATCGTAATATTCAACTTGATCTAATACAAATGAATCGTTGGTATGGAAAACGCTTAAAAATTTAGTCTTTAAGTTGTATTTTTCGGCTTCAGTCCAAATTTCGCTGAATTCTTTTCCAATTAACTCTTGAATGTTTATTTTTAATTTTTTTTCAGCTGTTTTATTGCCAAAAAGCAAATATAATTTATCAGGTTGTTCATATTTGTAAAGAAATATCCCAAGAGGAAATAAATTGAATATCTCAGAAATATTATTGATATTCAGAAAATTAATAATATTTTGTGATTCTGATGGGATTGATTGCATAAATTACCTAATTTGCAGTGATTACATAAAACAAATATAAAAAAGGCTACTAAATAAAAAAATTAGAATAAATTAAGATTTTAGTTTACTTTAATTAATCATTTTAAAATTTGTAAACGCCAGGGTTATAAACTTTATCGCTTTCTTCAACTTTTTCAAGCATAAACATTAGTACCCAGCCTTTTTTATAGCCTTTTGATAAAATATAAGCTATCCAGCGGAATAAATTTGAGACAAGAAGCTTTGGTTTCCACTCAGAGAAATCAAAGACGGGTAGATAGCCGCCAGGGCGCACTTCCAACACTTTCCAGCCAGTATTTTTTGCGATAAGTTCTATTTCGTAACCAGATAGGGGATTGATATGACCGTAGCTCAAATCATAAGGCATAAACCCGTGAAAGTGCCCCAGCCGCAGGAAATACATCCGAGACCAGAACGAGGTGATATTTGGTGTGGTTAGCAATAATTTACCACCAATGTTTGTTATGCTGTTTATTTCGCGCAAAAAACCCCAAGGATTTTCCAAATGCTCTATGACTTCTAAACAGCATAATGCATCATATTTTTTATTTACGGAATTTTTAAGACCTTTGTTTAAATCAAGCTTTATAAACGGAATATTTTTGGGTATCCATTCAAAAGTTTCTATGTCTATTGCCTCTACATCATAGCCGTTATCGTACAAACGTTTAGAGAAAGCGCCTGCGCCAGCCCCAATATCCAGCACTTTTGTACCCTTTGTTACGTATTGAGCAAAGAGTTTAAAAGCATCATCGTGCAGCCCTGTATCAGCGTGGATTTCTATCCCATCGTAAAATTCAGTTTGTTTCTTTTCGGTCGAAATTAGCCAATTTCTCATTCATTCACCAACAATTTCATTTAACAATATTTCAGCTCTGCGTTCAATATCATATTTTTGGACGAACGCTTTCAAATTTTCACGTTTGCTTTCGTCATAAATTTTTGCTTTTTCAATAGCTTCTAATAATTGTTTTTCATTGTTTACAACAATTGCATCACTTCCGTTTGTAATTTCAGGTAGTGCACCGCCTATTGAAACAATAGGCAAACAACCGTTTATCATTGCTTCAAGAACAGCAACACCAAAGGTTTCATCTATTGATAATTGGCAATAAGCAAAACTTTTTCTATAAAGAGGAATTAAATCCTTGTATAAATCAAGTGGACCAGGGATTATCTCTAAATTATTAGTGTCTGAGGCAGCTTCGTAAGCTAATTTCAGTGCTTCGCCTCGTAAACCAGCCAAAATAAAATTCTCATTTTTTAGTTTCTTAGCTAATTCTATAAATTTATCACTACCTTTTCGTATGAATTCCACCCAATTATCGCCTTGTGAGACTGTCAAAACATATTCTCTTTCAAAATTGGTTCCATTATTTTTAGAAAATTTCTCCAAATCAATGCAATTATAAATTACTTTTGCACGTTTTTCATCTATTCGAGTAAGTGTTAGTAGCTGGTTTTTAGCATAATTCGATACAGGGAAAATTTTATTAGCTAAGCGAAACGTATTTTTCACGCAAAACCAACGCATAGGACGCACTCTTGCACCACAGTTAATTTCAGGCAAATTTGTTACATCAAATCCACCAGCAACAACGTAAACTTTTTTATTAAATATCTTTGCTATGATTGCAGGTATGAGTGTAGTGTAGTCTGCAAACCAACAAAATAGTGCGTCAGAGAAAACAGTTTTGTAAATTGAGCGTATTGTTAACAAAAGTAAATTCCAAGCCCCTAATAATCCTTTGCCAATAGCAGCATTTTCTAAAAATAGTTTATGTTTTCTACTTAAAATTTTAATATCGTTTTGCACAAATGATGATTTTATCGGACCGATTAGAAATATTTTCATTTTATTACTTCTTTAATGAAAAAGCACCTTTAATTTTATCTTTTCGACCTTTGAAAGGATAATTATGCATTCCAGGCAATGAGCCTTCGCGAACAAACTTAACATCCTCGACCGTGTAAAATGCATTTGGATTATATTTTTTAATTATTTCCAATGCATCATTTAAATATTCCCGTTTTAATACCATAAAAATTATTTTTACTTTGCCGAACTGTCCATCGGCATCGATTGTAGTCAAATTGTAATTTTCTTTGATAAGCTGAGCAACTAATTCAGAAGCGTCGTAACGAGTTATTACACGGACAATTACTTCACCGAGCGAAAGCTTAGTCTCCATGAGCATCCCAATATATGTACCTAATGCGAAACCCGTTGCATACATAGCAAAATAATAAACGTTATCAAGATTTCGCATAATTTGACTAACTGCGAGTATCCAAATAAATGATTCAAAAAAACCTAAAATCGGAGCTATTTTCCTATAACCTTTGGCAATTAATATAATTCTCAGTGTGCCTAAGCTTACATCAGTAATCCTTGCAATAACTATAAAAATTGGCATTACAACATAAGAAAAAATCTCACTTCCAAAGAATTTTTCAATTCCAATCAAAAAATCCATTTTTCTCTTATTTTAATTATTAAACCAGTCAATTAGTTTTATTAAATTTTCACGTAAATTTTTTCTATCGATAATTAAATCTATAAAGCCATTCTCAAAATAGAATTCTGATTTTGGATAATTTTTAAGTACCTTTTTCTTTAATTTACCTTCAAGATCCTTTTTTATTAGTTGACTAAAATTTGCACCAGGTTCTGAAATTATTAAATCACCCATCATTGCAACAGTTGTTGCTGTTTCGCTTAAAATAGGATCTGTAATAATTGAAATAATTGGAATACCATTGCTATTAAGTTCATTAAAAATTGAGGTAATTTTAGTTAATTGCAATAAGGCTAATGTAGATTCTTGCGTTCGGTTTTGATTTGAATTTATCAACATTAAAAGTGGAATTTTTTTATCAAGTGCAAATTTTGCAATCCTGTATATTTTCTCCCCAGCTACACTCCCAATGCTCCCGTCGATGAATGAAAGATTAAAGAACAGTATAGCAATTTTTTCCCCTTTAATGTTTCCGTAGCCAGTAATTACAGCTTCTGATGAGCCAGATTGCTCGATATTATGTTGTAATATTTCAGAATATGGCTTGTTATCGATAAAGTTCAAAACATCGACTGATTTTAAATTTTTGTTGATTTCTTCAAATGAATTTTCGTCAAAAATAATGTTTATATATTCTTCAAAACCAATTCTGAAAGGTGATTGCATTTGAAGCAAGTAAATAGATTTAGCTCCAACTCTTTTTTATAAATAGTCTCGTTGCACGATGGACATTTAGTCCAAAGAGCATCAGGCATTTCGAATTGATTAACTTCGCTAAGAGCTTTTGATTTACCGAGCCAACCCATTAGTTTGCTGTTTGAAGTTTAACATTAAGTAGGTCATCACCCTCTGCGTTATATATATGTAAAACATTTCTATAGTATATATTTTCTTCAGTGTTGTAGAAAGGTGCAGGTTTTATTACAACACCGGTGATACCCATATTAGCTAAAATACCGCGATTTAAAGCAATTTTATCAGCAGCCTTATAAATAATGGATACTTCTTTGCCAAGTGATGGTTTTATCTTTTGTAAAATAACCTTTTTAATTTCGCGAACTTTTAGTTTTTCATCCAATGAGAATGGCTTCTTTGCCTTTATCAGATCAATAAAATTACTATTGTAAATATTCAGCATAAGTAATTTGTCATTTTCAAAGAAAGATAGTGATGTTTTGCCTGCTTCTCCTTCAATTTTTATGACTATTTTATCTGAAAGTACTGTATCTAATCGACCAATTTTTAATGTAATTTTACCATTTTCAATCCAAACGCAAAAAAGTAACTCGCCTATATGTTTATTTAATAATTGGTTTAAATATGAAGGTATTGTCATAATGCTTCCCTACTAATTAATTTTTTATTAAACTATTTTTGCTTAATTTAAATTAGTCTTTAGTTGTATAAACGCTCATTAATTAATGAAATTTTATTTATTTCTAATATTACTGTTCTTAATAACATCTTGTAAAGAAACTGAAAACATTTTTGATTTTATGCCAAAGCATTTATCAAGAAATGCTTTCAGAACTACTAAACAAATTATCGAATATTTAGATAAAAATCAAGTTGATACTTTAATATTTTATTACAAAAAAAATAACGATTTCTTTCCATATTTGATTGAGACTAAAAGGCAAGATTCAATTATAAAAGTTAGTAAATTTTTGCTAAATGAATGGGATTTACCTTATTTGGAAGAGCAGTATGTAAATGATACGCTTATTCAAAAGATTTTTTACACATATTCTCCAAAAAACTATTACATAATTGAAAAAAATATAGTAAATTATAGAAACTTAAAAACTTACAGTGAGAAATATAATTATTACGATAATGATAAGTTGAATTTTATTGAGTACTTTTATTTCTCAACAGATACAACTTTTCTCAATGTTGATAGCAATAATATTATCGAATATTACCAATACAAAATTTTACCTGATACACTTTTACGATATAAAGGGCAGTTCGCACCATACTTATTTCTAAGTAACTATAGAAAATATTTAACAAACACAGTAACTAAGAAAAAAAGTAAAAATTTGATTAAAGGCGCTATTATCGAATATATTGAGTCTGATTTTGATGTAATTGGATATCCAATTAAGCAAAAATTCTATCGTTTAGATACATTGTGGAAAACTGTTTGGTTCAAAAAGGAAATTGATGGACTTGGACAGGTTCGTCAGTTGATACCATATAAGGATAGTGTATTCAATACTCCTGATACCGAGCATTACTCTTTTTATTTTTCGTATTCTGACGAAGGATTTGTAAAATATATATCAAAAAATTACTATAATCCTTATAAAAAGAAATTTATAAATGCTGATACAATTATAACTTACGAGTATTTCAATTTTAACGAAAATAATCCACAAAACTATTTGTTTCTTTTCACTTCAAGCAAGCTGTATTATTACAACAAATCTCAGAATAATTATTTTGTAAATGAAATCAGGGTGAGCAAGTTTGAAACTGATGAAATAATTTTGGAGTATTATGAATATCCCTCAAATTTACCTAAAAAAATACTTAAAAACCTAAAACCAATAAAAAGAGTAAAAACTTTAATTGAGAAAATTAAGCTCAAACATTACAAAGGGTTATGATCAAAGCGTATTTTATAATAGTATTTCTTTTTTTTGGTTGCTTAAGCCTTTTTGCGAACAACTCGTTTATTAAAGTTTCAAGCGACAGCGTTTTAATTGGAACTCCATTGGAGATAGCGATATTTGCTAAAATTATTAAAAATTATAAAGTACAAATTGAAAAATTCTCTTTGCCTGAAAGTTTCTATAAAACACATCAAACATTATACGATACAATACAGTTCAATAATGAAGATTATCTAAGAGTGCGATATTATATTTCATCTTTAAATTCAGGAGAGTACAATATTCCTTCTATAAAAGTTATTTTTAAAAATGAAGAGAATAATAATTTTTTTATTGAGAATTTAAGTGATATTAAAATATATATCTTAAATCCAATTGTTGATACTAATATGGCATACAAACAGCCTTACGGAATGATTGATTATAAAACGAATTCTGTAAAGATTAATAATAATTTTAAATTACTGTATGTGTTTGTTATATTTTTTATAATTGCAATTATTGCCGTTTTATCAGTTAAATATGTTAAATTCCTGAAAAATAAATTGAAAAATGATGTTGTCTATCAATTTAGCTCTTTACTTAAAAAAATTGATAAACTGGATGAAAAATTTGTTGCCTCTGAATTATCAAAACTTTTAAAACAAACTTTGCAAAATAATTTCAATATCGATTTTGCAGAAACAGAAATAGAAAAATTAAAATCTGAAATATTAATTTCTTTTAACGAAAACGACTTAGAAGAATTGCTTAATATAAAAAATCAGCTTGACAAAGTTAACTTCAACAACGAAGTGATTAGTAAGGAAGAAATAATAAATATTATCAATAAATTACGTAATTTATTTGATAAATAAATATGAGTGAAATTGTTTTTGAAAATGTTTGGTACTTATATCTAATACCTTTATTAACATTGTTTTTCTTATTATTAGATCGAGCAATTAATAAGCGCAAATCATTACAAATTCCTTCAATTGAGTTTTTATCTTCAAAAAGCAACTTTTTTTATAAAATTTATTTATCTACACCAAAGATATTCAGAATAGTAACATTAAGTTCGTTGTTAATTGTTTTATCAAATCCATATATAATTAGAACATTTGATATAGAAAAGGTCATTGCAAATAATATAGTTCTTGCATTAGATATTTCAGGTTCGATGCTTGCGAATGATTTTCCACCAAATAGATTGCAAACAGCTATAAATAAGGCAATTGAGTTTGTTGAGAAAAGAAAAAGCGATAGAATTTCTATTGTAGTATATTCTGCTGAGAGTTTTGTTTTAGTGCCGCTTACCTTTCAAAAGAACTTCGTTATAGAGCAATTAAGAAGCATTCGAACTGGTATTATGCAAGATGGGACTGCAATTGGTTTAGGTATTGCAACAGCAATAAACGCACTTGAAAACTCAACAGCTAAGAGAAAATCAATAATATTACTTACAGATGGTGTCAATAATAGCGGTCTTATAACACCTCTTGAAGCTGCAAAAATTGCTCTTAGTAAGAACATACGTATCTATACAGTTGGCATTGGTTCAATTGGAAAAGCAATGGTGCCAAAATATTCCGACGGGAGTGGTCCGTTTGTAAGTGTGGATATTCATCTTGATGAAGAAACATTAAAGAAAATTGCTGATATAACAGGCGGAAGCTATTTTTATGCTCATAATGAGATAAGTTTGAAACAAAATTACGATAAAATTAATGATTTGGTGGAAAATGAAAAAATTGTTACTAAAATCACCAAAATTGAATATATATCCAAGTATTTCTTATTTTTGTCATTTGTATTATTATTCATTGAGTTAATATTAAGATTATGGCTATTGAGGATTTTTCCTTAAAAGAAATTGGTTATTTTGTCCCAGAAATTTTTTTTCTCGAAAATACAGTTGAAGTTGCCCAAAAATTACTTGGCAAAATACTTATTGTATATGATGAAGCCGGTAATCTGTTGGGTGGAAGAATTGCTGAAACGGAAGCTTATTTATCGACAAACGATGCAGCAAGTCATTCCTACTGTGGCATAACTAAGCGAAATTCAGCGATGTTTGCCATAGGCGGAACTGTTTACGTTTATCGTTCATACGGTGTTCATTTTTGTATGAATATAGTAACAGAGCAGGAGAATATTGGTGCAGCCGTTTTGATTCGCTCTATAATACCGATGTTTGGTTTAGATATAATGAAACGAAACAGAATGAAAGACGACTTGAGAGTTCTGTGCAACGGACCTGGGAAATTAACTCAAGCCTTAGGAATCAGTTTATTTGATAATTTCAAGAAAATTAACAATAGTAATATTCATATTTTGGATGATGGTTGTAAACTTGATTTTATAACAACAAAAAGAATAGGTATCACAAAGTCAGCCGATTTACCATTGAGATTTGTAATTATCTGATTTTATTATTATCTACTTTTTTGCTAAATTTGTTTTTTATAAAAAATGATAGGTGGAGAATTGGCAAAACTTACAAAGCCAAAAAATGCACGTCAGCTTGCAACACTTGTTGCAAAAATTTGTGAAAACAAACTTGCTGAAAATACAATAGTTATAGACCTTACTAAAATTGATACAGCACCAACTGATTATTTCGTATTGTGTAGTTGCAATTCTCAGCCTCAGGTTGGTGCAATTGTTGATGAAATATATAAGCAGTGCAATGAGCTAAATATATCAAAACCGCGAAGTGAAGGACTGGAACAAAAAGAATGGGTTTTGGTGGATTTTTTCGATGTAGTCGCTCATATAATGCTTAAACAATCGAGAAATTACTATAAAATAGAAAAACTTTGGGCTGATGGTGCTTTTTATTCTATTGCTGAAACAGGTCGCTTGAAAAAAATAAACCAGAAACAAATCCTTGAAATGTTTTTGCAAATGAACGGAGTTTCTTAATGATTAGCTATTTGTATGAAGTTTTTACAGAAGCATTGAATAAAATAGGTATTGAAAATAAGGATGCACTTTATTTTGAAGAACCAAAAAATATACAATTTGGTGATTTTTCAACAAATATTGCGATGAAACTTGCAAAAGAATTAAAAAAATCACCAGTTGCAATTGCCAATGAAATTATAAATAATCTTGATTTTTCACCTGAAAAAATTGAATCAGTCAATATTGCTGGTGCTGGTTTTATTAACATAAAGCTTACTGAAAAATTTTGGACTGATAATCTTAAAATTGTTCTTGTTCAAAAAGAAGACTTCGGCAAAAGCTTTATCGGTAAAGGTAAAAGAGCGAATGTTGAGTATGTTAGTGTTAATCCTACAGGATTGCTTCATATTGGTCATGGTAGAAATGCTGTCATTGGCGATACAGTGGCAAATCTATTAGAATGGACTGGCTACGATGTTACTCGTGAATATTACTTTAACAACGCTGGCAATCAAATGAAAGTGCTTGCTGATTCTATTTATGCACGATATATACAATTATTTATAGATGAAAGCTTCCCTTTTCCTGAAGACGGTTATCATGGTGATTATGTTAAGGAGATTGCTAAAGATTTACATAAAGTTTATGGTAATTCTCTTAAAGAAGGAACCTACCAGGACTTAACACAAATTCGTAAATTTGGAGAAAATTGGTGCTTCGAAAAAATTAAAGCTACTCTCGAAAGACTCAACATCAAACAAAATATGTTTTTCAACGAAGATAGTCTTTATAAAGATGGAAAAATTAATGAAGTAATAGAATTTTTTAAATCCAAAGATCTTGCCTACGAAAAAGACGGTGCTTTATGGCTTGCTCTATCAAAAATGGGACTGAACGATGATAGAGTGATTGTTAAATCAACAGGCGAACCAACTTATAGACTACCTGATATTGCTTATCATAGGGATAAATTTGAGCGTGGTTTTGATTTAATTGTGGATCTCTTCGGTGCTGATCATATTGCAACTTACCCTGATGTTCTTGCTGCACTGAAATCTATGGGATACGATACCAACAAAGTTAAAGTATTAATACATCAATTTGTTACTTTAACTGAAAATGGTGAGCAAGTGAAAATGAGCAAACGCACAGGGAAGAGTTACACGCTTGACGATCTGATTGATGAAGTTGGTGCTGATGTTGTGAGATTTTTCCTTTTAATGAGAAGCATCAATACTCATTTAGAATTTGACTTATCTCTTGCAAAAGAGCAAAGCGAGAAAAATCCTGTTTTTTATTTGCAATATGCTCATGCTCGTATTTGCTCAATTATTGAGAAAATTAAAAATGAAAATGTCGAAATTGATGATAATGCAGATTTAAGTGTTTTGACAACTCAAACAGAACAAAATTTAATAAAGCAAATTCTTAAACTTCCTGATATTGTTGCCCAAGCAGCTTCCAAATATGAGCCATATATTTTAGCTGAATACTTGAAAGATGTTGCTTCATCGTTCCACGTATTTTACCACGAATGTAGAATTATTGGCTCTGCAGTCGAAATTGCATCAGCCCGCTATGCCTTGTGCATTGCTACACGTTACGTTTTAGCTAATGGTCTGAAAATTTTAGGTGTTTCTGCACCCGAAAAAATGTAAAAATGAAATTCTTAGATAAAATAAAAGCATTCTTGATTGCAACACGTCCGAAAACACTTGCTGCAAGCATTGTCCCTGTTCTAATTGGAACATCTGTTGCAAGCAATTCATCTACAATTAATTATCGTATTTTTGCGATTATTTTGGTTTGTTCTATCTTTATTCAAATATTATCGAATTATTATAATGAATTATATGATTACAAATACGGTGCTGATACAACCGATCGAATAGGTCCACAGAGAATGGTTGCCTCAGGTCGCATTTCACCAAACGAAATGTCTTTTGTTTCAATTGTTCTGACAGTTATTACATTTATTTTAGGGCTCGAAATTGTTGAATATTCTGATTTTTATATTCTTCTTATTGGCATTGCGTCACTATTTTTTGCTTTTGCTTATACTGGTGGACCTTATCCGCTTGCTTATAAAGGACTTGGCGAGGTTTTTGTTTTTATCTTTTTCGGTTTAGTTGCAGTCAATGGTACTTATTACGTTTTTACTCGGGATGTTAACCTTATATCGCTTCTGGTTTCAATTCCACCTGGTTTGCATTCGACTAATCTCTTGTTAATTAATAATATCCGTGATATTGAAAGCGACAGGAAAGTAGGGAAAACCACACTTGCTGTAAAAATAGGACGTTCACAGGCAATTCTTTTGTTTAGGCTTTTAGTCGCTTTAAGCTATATTCCTGTTTTAGTTCTTTATTTTATAACAAATGTCAACGCTTTTCTTTTAATATTTCTTACAACGCCGATCACTTATAAGCTAATTAGAGAAATTTCTCGAAAGCAGGGTAAAGAAATGAATGCCCTAATAGGTCTAAATTCTATTTTAATGTTGCTTTTTTGTTTAATCATTTGTGGTATATTTATCATATTCTAAAGATGGAAAACAATTATATATCGCCATTAAGATACGATATAAACACAATTGATACCAATATTGATGGTATTGATTACATTATTTTGCAAGATCCTTATGGAATAGCAACCCAAAACTTAATGCTGACAAAAGAATTTTACTTGTTACTTCGCACACTCAATGGTGCATTTACTTTAAGTCAATTACAAGAAGAATTACAAAATGATGAACTTTTCAAGATAATTACTGATGGTCTTAAATTTTTAGATGAAACAGGTTATTTATTATCACCCAATTATATCGAAAAATTAAATGCAACTATCGCTGATTACACTAAACAGCCATTCCGACCAATGCTTACAGCTGATGCTTCATATCCAAACAATCGAGCTGAATTTGAAGAGTTCGCAAACAAATATTTTAAAACTTACGAAATAATATTTGAAAAAGCACCTAATGCATTAATTTTACCTCATATAGACTTCTCACTCGGACACCTTTCGACTGATGTTTATGCCAAGGGTTACAGCTCAATCATAAATCAGGATTATGATTTATTTGTAATTTTCGGCACTTCTCATCGATCATACACCGATTATTTTATGTTTTCCCAAAAACCTTATCAAACGCCATTAGGTCCAGTTGAATGCGATAATGAAATTATTCTACAATTAAAAGAAAAGCTTGGTGATAAGCTAACAATTGATGATTTTTCCCACAAATTTGAGCATTCTGTTGAATACCAAGTAATTCTATTAAAGCATTATTTTAAAAATCGAAATTTTAAGATTTTACCTATTCTTGTTGGTTCTCCTTATGAGTTTATCTTAAACAAAAACTACCCTGATAGTGATGAAAAGATAAATTTGATTTTAAATACATTAAATGAAGTATTGGATAATTCTGGGAAAAAAGTCTTTTTTATTGCAAGTGTTGATTTTGCCCATATTGGACGTAAATTTGGTGACGATTTTGACGCTGAAACAAAACTCGATGAACTTCGCTCGGAAGATAAAACTATAATAGAATTTATTGAAAAAGCAGATCGGAAATCTTTTTTCGATAAAATTATCAAAGATGAAGATAAATGGAAAATTTGTGGCAATTCCTCTATTTATGCTTTATTACAAACTTTAAAGCCGAGTTACGGAAAACTTATTGATTATGCCATCTGGAACGAAGCAGAAACAAAATCAGCAGTTTCATTTGCTTCAATTGCTTTGTTCAAATAGTTTTTACAATAAATTTTAATGCCGTAATTCTATATATAATCAGTAAGTTTTAATTTCAAAAGGATAAATTTATGATAAAATCAATTCTTGAAGGCGATTTCTCTGGTAAAAATGTGCTCGTGCGTGTTGATTTCAATGTGCCGTATGATTCAAATGGCAAAGTTGCAGACGATACACGCATTAAAATGACTCTTCCTACAATTGATCATATTATCGATGCGGGTGGTATCCCAATTTTAATATCTCATTTAGGGCGTCCGAAAGGTCAGCGTGACTTGAAATATTCGCTGAAACCAGTTGCAGAGCATTTGAGTGAAAAATATGCCTACAAAGTGCATTTTGCAGAAGATTGTATAGGAGAAGAAACTGAAAAGATAGTAAAATCAGCCATTCCCGGTGAAATAGTATTGCTTGAAAACGTTCGTTTCTATGCTGAAGAAGAGAAAAACGATTTGGAATTTGCTAAAAAGTTAGCTCGTCTTGGTGATGTTTATGTCAATGATGCCTTCGGTTCGGCTCATAGAGCCCATGCAACAACCGAAGCTCTTGCTAAACTTTTCGATGAACGTTATGCTGGGCTTTTGATGAAAAATGAACTCGATTATCTCGGGAAAGCTCTGAAAACACCAGTGAAGCCGTTCGTTGCTGTAATCGGTGGGGCAAAAATTTCTGGCAAAATTGATGTTATCACAAATCTACTTGATAAATGCGATACAATCATTATCGGTGGTGGAATGATTTTTACTTTCTATAAGGCTTTGGGCTATAGTATCGGCAAATCGATTTTAGAAGAAGATAAAATAGAATTAGCAAGCAATTTAATCAAGCAGGCAAAAGAAAAAAATGTAAAATTAATGCTACCGCTTGATGTAGTGGTTGCTGATAAGTTCGAAAATGATGCAAATTACAGAGTTGTCCCAGCCGTTAAAATCGAAGATAACGATATAGGTATGGATATAGGACCGCAAACTCAAACTTTGTATTCAACTACTATCAAAGATGCAAAGACTATAGTTTGGAATGGACCGATGGGTGTTTTCGAAATGCCGAATTTTGCAAAAGGTACTTATGCAATTGCCGAAGCTTTGGCTAAAGCTACTGAGTATGGTGCGATAACAATTGTTGGTGGTGGTGATTCTGCTGCTGCAATAAATCAAATGGGATTTGATAAGAAAGTTTCTCATGTTTCCACTGGTGGCGGTGCATCACTCGAATTTCTCGAAGGTAAAGCTCTGCCTGGTGTTGTTGCACTTGAAGTTTAAGCTTAACTATGAAAATTCTGATAATAATTATTTTTTTTAGTATGTTTGCTGAAAATATCAATTCCGAACCGCTTCGTATTGCTTTATCGAAGGGAAGCGGTTCGGAAAATTACTTAAAATATGGCGAGTGGCTAAAAATTGCTGATCCCGATATTGAAATAATTGATTTAATTAATTATTCTCCGCAAGAAGCAGTGAGAATTTTACAATCGTGCCACGGTCTATTTCTTACTGGTGGTTCTGATGTCCACCCTGGACGCTACGGCAAAGAAAACGATTCATCGCGTTGTACAATTAATCCCGAGCGCGATACTTTGGAATTTGCTCTTATTGAAAAGGCACTCGATATGAAAATGCCTATTTTAGGGGTTTGCCGTGGTATGCAAATTCTAAATGTAGCTCTCGGCGGCACTTTAATCGTCGATATCCCAGAAGATTACTCAAAAGAAATTAATCATTCTTGCCCAGATAAATTTGCTAAATGCCATATTGTTGATATTATGCCAAATACTCATCTTCATAAAATTACTGGCGTACTTAGAGATAGTGTTACTTCTGCTCATCACCAAGGAATAGAATATCTTGCTATGGGACTTATTGCAAATGCAATAGCTGAAGACAGAACAGTTGAAGGTTATGAATGGCTCGATGGCTCAAATAAGTCTTATATTTTGGGAATTCTTTGGCATCCTGAAAGGATGCTCGATAGTAAATTATCTTTGCCAATTGCTCGCGATTTCATTTTACAAGCTAAAAAATTTAAAAATCAATGATTTAAATTGTAATTAAAATGGAACTAACAGAATTTTGGACTATTGCATCAGCTAATGGAATTGTTCTCGATAATGATCAAATTGAGCGTATTGAACGATATGCGCGTGAATTAGTTTATTGGAATAAGCAAGTGAACTTAATTAGCAGGAAAGATGAGGAAAATGTATTAGAAAATCATATTTTGCATTGTATTTCGGCTTTAAAATATATCAATATCCCAGCTAAATCACGATGTTTAGATGTAGGTACTGGCGGTGGATTGCCTGGCATACCAATTGCAATTGCTACAGGTAATATTTTCATGCTACTTGTTGACTCAATAGCCAAAAAAATTAAAATTACCAGTATGCTTGCGAAACATACTGGTCTTAGAAATTTAGAAGCTACTTCAATTCGTGTTGAAAACCTTGCTCAAAACAAAAGATATATCAATCATTTTGATATTGTATTTGCTCGAGCAGTTACAAAAATCAGCGATCTACTCTGTTGGACTCATAATTTAGCAAAAAAAACTGCTAATTTTGTTTTTTTTAAAGGTGGGGATATATCCGAAGAAATCGCTTTTGCCAAAAAAAAATTTCCAAACTATGAATTTAAAATTATTGATATTGATTTGCACGGTTACAAGAAATTTAAAGAAGATGAAAAGAAAATTGTTGTCATAAAATTAAAGGAGTAAACTGTGGATTGCAAAAAGGAGAAGAACTTACAGAATTGCAATTGCTCTTACGAACCTTGTTCAAGAAAAGGTATCTGCTGTGAATGTTTAGCTTATCATAGAAGGGCTCGGCAATTACCAGCCTGCTTTTTCCCAAATGGTGCAGAAAGAACTTATGATAGAAGTTTTGAGCATTTTGCTCGATTAGTTAAAGAAGGGCGAGTTTAATTTTTTTTCAATAATAAAGGTGGAAAATGGAACTTTACGTTGATACTGCTAATATTGATCACATTCGCGAGTGTGCCAAACTTGGCTTTGTGAGTGGAGTTACTACAAACCCATCACTACTGGCGCAAGAGGATCCTTCGATTGATGTAAAAAAGAGGATTTTGGAGATTTACGAAACCATTGGCGGACATTTGTCAGTTGAAGTCAATTCAACGGACACAAATGGAATGTTACGCGAAGCAGATGAAATTTTGAGCTGGTTCCCAGAAGCAACTATCAAAATTCCAATGATACCAGCTGGGCTTGCAGCTGTTCGTCAACTCTCTGCAAGAAATATCCCAACAAATGTTACACTTGTATTTAGTGCAACTCAAGCCATCGCTGCAACAAATGCAGGGGCAACTTATGTATCAGTTTTTATGGGACGTTTAGATGATATTGCCGCAGATTCAAAGAAAGTATTAGAGGAAATCTGCGAAATATGGGATGTTCAAGGTTATGAGAGCTTGATCATAGCTGCTTCTATACGTCATCCACAGCATATTATCGATGCTGCTTTGGCTGGTGCTGATATTGCTACTGTGCCTTATAAAGTATTAATGCAATCAATAGCACATCCTCTTACATCAGCTGGATTAGAAAAATTTCTTGCTGATTATGATAAAATGCTAACTGAAAAACAAAAGTTAATGAATATTTAATCATTAATTTTGTTTACTAAAAAGCCTGCTTCATAGCAGGCTTTATTTTTTTATAACTTCATTTAAATAAGTAATTTGTTTTAAAAAAAATAATATTTAACTTACAAATCTATATTTATCAAAATTAAAAAAAGTTGAAAAGGTGTTTTAATGAAAACTAAAATTGAACCGTTTAAGATTAAAACAGTAGAAGAAATACCAATTACAACAATCGAACAAAGAGAAAAATATCTCAAAGAAGCTTTTAATAATCCTTTTTATCTTAAATCGGAGCAAATTACAATCGACTTGCTAACCGATAGTGGTACAACCGCAATGAGCAGTAAACAATGGGCAGCACTTATGGATTCGGACGAAGCATATGCAGGTTCACGTAGTTACTATAAGTTCGAAAATATTGTAAAAAAAATCACTGGTTTTAAACACATAATTCCAACTCACCAAGGTCGCGCAGCAGAACGTATTCTTTTCCAATGCTTTAATGTTCAAAACAAATATATTCCAAATAACACGCATTTTGATACCACTCGTGGCAATATAGAATACAGTGGAGGCATTGCACTTGATTTATTAAATGAAAATGGCAAAAATACATCATTAAGAGAGGATTTTAAAGGTAATATAGATTTAGATAAGCTCGAAGATACCATAAAAAAATACGGTCCTGAAAATATACCAATTGGTATGATTACGGTTACAAACAATAGCGGTGGTGGTCAACCTGTTTCGATGGATAATATCCGTAAAACAAAAGAAATATTAAGCAAATATGGAATACCGTTCTACATTGATTGTTGCCGATTTGCCGAAAATGCATACTTTATTAAAAAACGTGAAAAAGGCTACCAGAATAAATCGATCTTAGAAATTGCCCAAGAAATGTTCTCTTATGCTGATGGCGCCACAATGAGTGCAAAAAAAGATGGTCTATCAAATACAGGTGGTTTCATTGCTACTAACGATGATAAAATTGCTGAAAAAGCTCGTACAATTCTCATTGTTACAGAAGGTTTCCCTACTTATGGTGGGCTTGCTCGTCGCGATCTTGAAGCATTAGCAGTAGGTTTCGAAGAAGTTTTAAACGAGAACTATCTCGAATATAGAATAGGACAGATTGAATATCTTGGAAATAAACTAATAAAAGCCGGGGTGCCTATTATTGAACCAACAGGTGGACACGGTGTTTATCTTGATGCAAAACGTTTTGCTCCACATATAGCACCAGAATTTTATCCAGGGCAATCAATTGCAAATGAAATTTATCGTATAAGCGGTGTGCGAACAGTCGAAATTGGTTCTGTAATGTTTGGTAAAAAGGATGAAAACGGCAATCACATTGCTCCCGATATGGAACTTGTTCGCCTTGCTATTCCACGTCGAGTTTATACTCAAAATCATTTGGATTATGTTGCCGAAGCTGTTATCGAAACTTATTTTAATCGAGAAAAATTAAGAAAAATGAAAATCGTTTGGGAAGCAGAATATCTGCGTCATTTCACTGCTAAAATGGAATATATTGACTAATACATTTGTTTTTACAAGTTTTTAACTTGGTGCAACTGAAATTTTTGAATGATATTTAAAAAATCCTTTGTAAATCTGTAGTTAGTTTGGGATACTCTTTTAAAAAAGAGGGTATCCCCTTATCTTTGAAGAGGCAAAGGGAAAAGTTGTTTCTTAAACTAATAATTAATTATGAAAATTGGTATTTTTGGTGGCACTTTTAATCCTGTTCATAATGGGCATTTAACTATGCTCGATTGTTTTATAAGCCAAATTCAGTTAGATAAATGTTATATAGTTCCCGCTGCTATTTCACCTTTCAAACAGAATTTTTCAATTTATCAAGCTAATGATTACGATAGACTCTTTATGTTGAAATTAGCATTAGATAATTTTGAAAATGTTGAAGTAATCGATTATGAAATTGTAAAAGGCGGTATTTCATATACGATTGATACATTACATTTACTTAAAGGCGTTCATCCAGATGATGAGTTTTATTTACTTATCGGTGCAGATCAAGCTATAGCATTTGACAAATGGCATCGTTGGGAGGAAATAGTTCAAAACGCCTTTATTTGTGTGGTTCAAAGACCTGATTTAGACGAGAAATATGTCCGAGAAAATGTTGAACTTATTTTCCGTAAATATCTCTTTAAAGTAATTTTCATCGAAGCTCCAATAATAAACATTACTGCAACACAAATTCGAGAGAAATTAAAAAATAAAGAAAGCATAGACGGTTTAGTGCCGAAACAAGTTAGTGAATACATTAAAGAAAAAAGGTTATTTATTAGTTAAAAAATATTATATTAAAAGCTATTGATTTAATTAATTATTGAGAAAAATATGAGTGTAATAATTGTTGTTGGCTCCCAATGGGGAGATGAAGGCAAAGGAAAGATTGTTGATCTTATAAGCCAGGATGCAGATATAGTTGCACGTTATCAAGGTGGGGCTAACGCTGGTCATACTATTGTAATTAATGGGAAGCAATATATACTTCATTTGATTCCATCTGGAATACTTCATCCAAACTGTATTTGTGTCATAGGCAATGGAGTTGTTATAGATCCCATCGCTTTGAAAAATGAGATTAAGATGCTCGAAGACAATGGGATTAACGTTCACGGTAGGCTTTTTATTAGCCATAAAGCACATCTTATTATGCCTTACCATAAATTGCTTGATCAGGTTCGCGAAAAAGATGCTAAAAGCTATGCCATTGGGACAACGGGACGAGGAATAGGACCCGCATATTTCGATAAAGCAACTCGCAGTGGAATTAGAATTGTTGATTTGCTCGATAAAAAAGGTTTTGAACAAAAGCTCCGAAATAATTTAGAAGAAAAATATAACATTTTACATAAAATTTATGGTTTTGAAAAGATAAATGTTGATGAGTTGATGGAGGAATATCTATCATTTGACGCTGAAATTGACGACTTGATAACAGATACTACTCTGCTTTTGAATAATGCAATTGCCGAAGGCAAAAAGATTATTGCAGAAGGTGCCCAAGGAGCACTTCTCGATTTAGATCATGGTACTTATCCCTACGTTACAAGCTCAAATCCAACTTCTGGCGGTGCTTGCACAGGGCTTGGAATCCCTCCAACTGCTATTTCGAAAGTTATTGGCATAGTCAAGGCTTACACAACACGTGTTGGAAACGGTCCTTTCCCAACTGAATTAAAAGACCAAACTGGTGAACGCCTTCGCCAAATTGGTGCAGAATATGGTGCTACAACAGGTCGTCCAAGACGTTGCGGTTGGTTGGATCTTGTAGCTTTGAAATATTCTGTGATGATTAATGGAATTACTGAAATTGCTATAACAAAATTAGATGTTCTGGATGCATTTGACGAAATCAAAGTATGTACAACATATAATTACGAAGGTAAAGCATTAAAATCCTTTCCAGTTGACATTCACACTCTTGATAATGTTCAATGTGAATATAAAAGCTTACCCTCTTGGAAAAAATCTCTTAAAGGTATCAAAAACTGGTATGAGTTACCCAAAGAAGTTAAGGATTATTTCAAAATAATTGAAGAATATACAGGTGCCGAAGTAAAAATCGCCTCATTAAGCCCAGATAGAGCTGATACAATAATCAAGTAAAGTCTCAACATATTATATTAAAGCTGTTTTGAAATCTTTAAAACAGCTTTTTTTATAAAAGATATTGATTAGTAAAAAGAAACTCTACTTTTTTATGATTAAAAAAAGAGACTAATTTTTATTTAGTCTCTTTTTCGTACCGGGAGAGGGATTTGAACCCCCGACACACGGATTATGATTCCGTTGCTCTAACCACCTGAGCTACCCCGGCTTAAAATTAGATTACAAAATTAATAATATCGTATTTAATAACCAAAAAAAATTTAAGAGCTCTCGAGAATTTTTTTCAATTCATCGCGAATTTTTGCTGCTCTTTCGTAATCTTCTTCTTTTATTGCTTGATCTAACTGGCTTTGTAAGATTTCAATTCGTGATTTATGTGTTTGAGGATGTTTTTCTTCTTCTTTTTGGGCAGATTTTTTTATAAACTCAATTTCGTCTTCTTCCTCTTCTGCAATTTCTTCTTTTTCACCTTGTTGAGGACTAACGCCAGTTTCTTCAAGGACTTCTGCATTAACAAAAATAGGGCAACCAACTCTTACGGCAATTGCAATTGCATCACTTGGACGGCAGTCAATTTCAATTCCAAGATCTTCAAAAACTAATTTGGCATAAAAAGTACCTTCAATAATATCAGAGATGACTACTTCTGTAAGGGTAGCTCCAAGTTGATCTAAGAGGTTTTTTATCAAGTCGTGAGTCATTGGACGTGGTGGTGTAACACCTTCCATCTCCAATGCAATAGCTTGAGCTTCAAAAGCACCTATAATAATTGGCAAGCGTCGTTCGCCATCAATTTCCTTTAAAATTAAGGCATAAGCGTTATTTGCTGCTGGCGAAGCTGATAAGCCAAGGACCATCAGTTGAATTTTTTCCATTTCCCAACCTTATGATTTTACTATATTAAATGACAATTTTCACATATAATTATTGTTTTTACATAATGGGTACTTAACACTTTTATCATTTTTAAAGCTTATCTTTTTAAAAATCAATTAATTCTATTTACTTTTTTTTGTTTAACAAATTTTGTAAATTTAATTTTTGTAAAAATCGAAACACAAAAATAATTATAAATTTGGAGAAAATTATGGTTGATAGAGAACTTTATGCAGTGATTTTAGGTGTTTCAAGCGGCTTCGGTCGAGCTTGCGCCATCGAACTTGCTCGAATTGGATACAATATATATGGTGTTCATCTTGATACAGGAACAAATAAGGAAAAAGCTGAAGAATTCCGTCGTAGTCTTGAACATCTAAACATACGAGCAAAATTTTTCAATTTGAATGCTGCTGATGACAATAAAAGACAAGAAGTTATCGATGCTATCAGAAAGGACAAAGAAAGCAATCCAAATCATGTCTTGCGTGTGCTTATACATTCATTAGCTTTTGGTGCAATTGGACCTTTTTTCTCTGAAAACCCAAACGAAATGTTGAATAAGCGACAAATCGAGATGACAATGGATGTTATGGCAAATAGCTTAATTTATTGGACACAAGACTTATTCAAAGCAAAGCTGCTGGCTGAAAATTCTCGTATTTTTGCATTGACAAGCATCGGTTCGCAACGTGCAATGGCTAATTATGGTGCTGTTTCGGCTGCTAAATCGGCTCTTGAAGCATATATAAGACAAATTGCAGTTGAACTGGCTCCATACAAAATAACCGCTAATGCAATTCTTGCAGGTCTAACAGATACACCTGCTGCACAAAAAATACCTGGTTTTGCTAAAATGCTTGTTCATGCAAAGCAACATAATCCGTTTAACCGCAACACTGTTCCAGAAGATGTTGCTCAGGCAATCTCTTTGCTTATTGATGAGAAATTCTATTGGATTACAGGGCAAACTATTGGTGTCGATGGTGGCGAAAGTATATTGAACTTTATTGAAACATAAATTAATAATTAACTAAGGAAGATTATGTTTGAATTAGTTTTTACAGAAGAACAGAAAATGCTTCGCGATATGGTACGCGATTTTGCTAACAACGAACTTAAACCAATCGCAGCTAAAATTGATGAAGAAGAAGCAATACCAGAAGAAATCATTAAAAAATTAGGCGAGCTTGGTATTCTTGGTGCTCCATTCCCGATTGAATATGGTGGGAGCGGTTTTGGAGAGGTTGGCTATTGCATCATCCAAGAAGAAATTGGACGTGCTTGCCTATCTACGGCGACTATGATTGGTGCACACGTCTCCATTGGGACAAATGCTATTTACATTGGTGGCAGTGAAAAAATTAGACAAAAATACGTGGTTCCTTGTGCACAAGGTGAAAAAATAGCAGCTTTTGCTTTAACAGAATCAAAAGCTGGTTCAGATGCATTTGATGTAAGCACTCGCGCTGAACGTGACGGCGACTTCTGGATATTAAATGGTGAAAAAATGTGGATAACGAACGGACCATTCGCCGATGTTTTTTCAGTCTTTGCACGTACAAGCAGAGGTATTACAGCTTTTGTAGTTGAAAAAGATATGCCTGGTTTCTCTGCTGGAGCTCCCGAAAAGAAAATGGGTATTCGCGGTAGCAAAACTTCAACATTGACTTTCGATAATGTTCGCGTCCCACATGAAAATATGATTGGAGAAGAAGGTCGCGGCTTTCTTATTGCGATGAAAACATTGGATGCTGGACGCCTCGGTTTGGGTGCTGCTTGTTTGGGTGCTTGCAAAGAACTTCTTGAAATGTCTGTTCGATATGCTAAGGAGAGAAAGCAATTCAATGAGCCAATTGCTAATTTCCAAGCTGTACAATTTATGATCGCCGAAATGGCAACTTTGATTTATCAAGTAGAATCACTTGTTTATCGTACAGCAGTGCTTTACGACAAAGGTACAATGCTTTCGCGCCAATCAGCAATGGTTAAACTTGTTGCAAGCGAAGCTCTCGATAAATGCGTTGATTATGCTATGCAAATTCACGGTGGTATGGGTTACTCTCGTGAGTTGCCAATTGAGAGATTTTATCGCGATTCCCGTATTAACAGAATTTTTGAAGGAACAACTGAAATCCAAAAATTAGTTATTGCACGCGATATAATAAAACGTAATGGTGTAATGTAATATAGATTTTAGAATTCTATGGATTGAGATGTTGCAAAACATCTCAATTTTTTTTAAATTGTTCTTTGTTTTTTTCGTCTATATAATAAGCAGGGTCAGCGGGCAGTCGCGCACTCAGATTGATGAGTGCGAGGAAAGTCCGAACTCCGCAGAGCAGTGCGCTTCGTAACACGAAGGCAGCAAGCCTTTTGCAAGGCGAGCTGACGGAAAGTGCCACAGAAAACAAACCGCCATCCTTCTTTTAGGGTGGTAAGGGTGAAAAGGTGGGGTAAGAGCCCACCAGCAACGGAGGTGACTTCGTTGGCTTGGTAAACCCCGCACGGAGCAAGATCAAATAAGAATGTGCTGCCCACTCTGGCTACTGGGTTGCTCGCTCAGGTGTTCTTTGATGAACAGCATATTCGGGTAGATCGCTTGAGGGGAATGGTGACATTCCTCCCAGATAAATGGCTGCCTCCGAGCATCTGCTCGAAGACAGAATTCGGCTTACAGCTGGCTCTGCTAATTTGTTTTATTATTGTTTAACTTAACAGGTTGAAATATGAAAATTCCAGATGATCCTTTTATTCAAGAACTTCTGCCTGAATTTGTTGATACTTGGCTCAACGATATTGATGAGAACTACACTAAGTTTATCAATGAGCAAAATTCAACAGAACTTTACAGACTTGCTCACACACTGAAAGGTTCTTGTTTCCAGTTCGGTTTGGATGAAGTTGCAAATCTTGGAATTGAGCTTATGGGTTATGCAAAGGAAAATAATTGGGAAAAAGCTAAAAGTTTAAAAGAACCTATTCGCAATTTATTTGTTGAAATGAGAAAATATCTTGAAGAGAAAGGATTAATTCAATAATCAAGGAATTTGTATTTCGCCAGTTGAAATTTTTCTTAATACTTCTGAATATAAAATGTGCTCGACTTTTAATACTCTTTCTGCAAGTGTTTCGGGTGTATCATTATCTTGAACTTCCACTTGCATTTGCATTAGTATTTTGCCTCTATCATATTCAGGGCTTACCAAATGAACTGTTGCTCCGGTAATCTTTTCGCCTGCTTCTATAACAGCTTTGTGAACGTTAATTCCGTACATACCTTCGCCACCAAATTTCGGAAGCAAAGCCGGATGTATGTTTAGCACACGTCCGCTAAAATGATTAATAACGCTTGGATCTAATTTTTTCATATAACCTGCAAGCACAATTGTGTTTACACCGTGCTGAGAGAATATCTCTATTATTTTTGCACTGACGTTCCCTGGGTATGTCTTCTCGCTAACGTGATAGGCGGGTATTCCTTCTTTTCTTGCTCGCTCCAAAGCTCCAGAATTTGAATTATTAGAGATGACAGCACATAAATTGGCATCAAGATTGCCGGATTTTACGTTATCAATGATTGCTTGCATATTTGTGCCACTGTGGGAGGCTAAAAATCCAAGATTTAGTTTTGTCATTTTAATCTTTTGGAATATTCTTCAAGAAATTTCTTTTCGTAATGTGAGAGCGAGTCTTGCCCTTTTTCAATGATTTTATCTAATATTTGGTTTAGCTTTTCTTCATTCTCTTCATCGTTATCAGAGATTGAGCAATAATCTTCTTCGTATTTATGATAAATTTGTGATAAACTCATACTTGAAAATTTTCGCATTGTAACAAGTTCCTCACGTTCTGGGATACTTATTTTCACTTGTGATTGCTTTCTTAATAAATCATTTTCACGGTTTTCAATGTATTTTTTCATATTTTTCAATGGTAAAAACATTAAAAATCCAGTCAAAATGCCGAAAAGTGGCGCCACTGAGTAAATAAGTTTAGCATCTGGTGAAGTGTATTTTGTAATTATCCAGAAAATACCAAGTAAAATAGAAAAAGTTGATATATTTAAATTAACTTTATTTAATACATTTTCTTTTGGAATAAGTAAAGTTGCAAGAGTTAATATGAAAAATCCCATTGTTTCAGCACCGCTTATGTTTATATCATTATTCCAGAACGTAACTGTAAGAAGTAAGCTATTTAAAGTTGACACCATAAATAGAAAAATAGGGTAGAGATATTTATTAAGATAATTCTCTAATTTCGTTGATATTAGCAATAATATTGGTGCAAAAATGAAAATGAAAGTGTAGTCATCAAGAATAGTTGGGTATGTTATAATTCGCCAAAGTTCATAATTTTGCAATAATTTATGTGAATTTAGCAGAAGTAAATTTTCAAATTTAAGATTAAACAGGATGTTTAATAAGTTGAAAACTAATATAAAAAATAGAAATGCGAACGAAAATGATTTTATTTGTTTAATTGCTTTCATTATTTTAAACTATCCAGAATTTCATCAACCTTTTCAATTGTTAAATTTTCGTAAAAATCCTCGTTTATTGCAATCATTGGTGCACCACCGCAAGCTCCCATACATTCCACCTCTTCCAAAGAGAACAATCCGTCGGCAGTAGTTTCATTGTTATTTAAATTAAGCTTTTCTGATATATGCTGGAATATTTCTTGACCACCACGCAACATACAAGAAACATTTGTACAAACTTGAACGTGATACTTACCTGGTTTCTTTTTGTGATACATTGTGTAAAAAGAAACTACACCTTCAACAGTCGAAAGTGGCACATTAAGCAATTCCGAAACGTATTTCATTACATCAGTGGAAATCCAACCGAATTTATTTTGAGCAAGCCATAGCACTCCCATCAAAGCTGCTTGTTGTTGTGGATACTTTTTCTTTAAATTTTCAACTTTTACAAGTTCTTCTTCATTGAATTTTATTTCCATTTGATTATCCTTTCTTAATTCGACGAATAAAGACCTTTATTGAAAGCCAATGTTTTAGTGCAGTCAATAATTTATGTGCATTTGATACTTTAATTTTTTTCGAAAACACATCATATTCATTAAGTTCTATTTTTTCAAGCAATCTATAATAAATTGCATCCATAATTTCTGCTGATACTATTGTTGGTTTCTCATCAGGACGTAAGAACTGACGTGCTCGGTGAAAATATTCTCTTGCACGCTTTGTTTCAAAATTCATAAGCTCGATAAAATTCTCGTTATAAACTTCATTAATCAAATCTTCCTCTGAATAGTCGAAACGCTTTAAATCCTCCTGTGGTATGTAGATATAACCCCTATCTTTATCTGTTTTTATGTCTCTAAGTATGTTTGTAAGTTGAAGCGCATAACCTAAGTTTATTGCATAATTTTTTGTATCTTCATATTTATAACCAAAAATTTCAATACTTATCAAGCCAACGACACTTGCAACGCTATAGAGATACTCTTTCAGTTCTTCAAAAGTATTGTATCTTTTTTGGAATAAATCTCTTCTGCATCCATCTATTAGAGTTAGAAAGTACTGCTTTGGAATTGCAAATCTATCAATTACTCTGATGAATGGGGCAAGCAACGGACTTGTAATGGAGTTGTTGTAAATCTTTTCAATTTCGTTTTCCCACCAATTAAGTCTTTCGAGTTTTCTTTGTATTTCTTTCGGATTATTGTTTGGAGTATTGTCAACAATTTCATCAATGTAACTACAAAAAGCATAAATCGAACATATTGCGTTGCGTTCGTCCTTAGGCAAAATGGAAAATGATAACTGAAAGTTTGAACGCTCCTTCTTTGGAACATCTACCTTTTCGTGATTGGCTAATATTTCTGGTGTTATAATTTCCATTTTAAAAAAAGCTTTTTATAATCATTTTTAACTTATCAATCTTTGTTAATTCAGGCCTTGTTTCAATTATATTTTCTTTAAGACGAACAACTTTATCAAGAATTATTTCACCGCCGTTAATTATTATACTTATTTCAAACTTTAAACGTTTTGAATTAATTATTTTTAACAAATTTTTACCTTCATTAAACAAATTACTTGTTAGTAAATATAATTCTTTCAATGATTTATACAAAATACTTTTTTTCTCATTATTAAGCAAATTTTGAAGATTGATCTCCGGTATGTAATCTTTAGGTATGTAAATCCTACCTATTTTTTTATCCACCGAAATATCTTGGAAAAAATTTACAAGTTGCAAAGCAGTGCAAATTTTATCAGATAGCTCAGCTTTTTCTTCATCGAATTCGTTAAAAAGCCTTAAAACCAATTCTCCCACGGGATTGGCAGAATATTTACAATAATTAAGTAAATCATCAAGCGTTTCAGGTTGTTTAAAATATATATCATTTTTGAAAGCAATAGTTAACTTTATAAATGGTTCAGCTGGTAATTGCAAGTCTTGGACTGTTCTTTTCAAAGCAAGAAATAATGGACTGTATTTACTATTAGTGAATGCCTCTCTGGCACTATAAGCTAAAAAATCCAATAGATGTGTGGCTAATTCTTTATTTTCAACGCTAAGCCTATCGCCCAAATCGTCCGCTATTCTGCAAAATGAATAAATTGCGTAAAAATGATTTCTGTAAGGTTTTGCAATAGCTAAGGAAGCAACAGGAAAATTTTCGTAATGACCAAGTGTTATTTTTTTACAGAAATTATATGCTTCAGAAAGACTTTTAGTTTGAAATTTACCTCCATCATTTTCCAATAAATCGATAATCTCATCCGTGCTTAATTGCATAAATTAGCCTGTATATTTTGGAAGAGTAATGAAAAATTTTGTCCCTACTCCTTTTTGGCTTTCAACTGATATATGACCATTCAATTTATCAAGTAATTCTTTACAGAGAATAAGACCAAGTCCTGTGCCTTTTTCGTTGTTTGTACCAAGCGTTGTGTAATGTTTTTCGATTCGGAAAAGTGAGTTCAGCGCTTCTTCATCCATCCCGATGCCGTTGTCTTCTACACAAAATGTAACCTCCTTAGTCGTTACATTTTGGACGTATAACTTTAGGTATCCATTAATATTAGTGAATTTAACAGCATTTGAAATTAAATTTCGTAGCAATGTATTTAATAAATTTTTATCCGATAAAACGTACAAACTTTCATCCACTTCATTAATCAATGAAATTTGCTTTTTATCAGCTTGATGTTTGGAAAGATTAAGATTTACATCAATATTTCTTTTTAGATTAAGCGGTTCTATATTTAATTCAATTAATCCACCTTGCAAGCGCGACCATTCAAGAAGGTTTATAAGCAACTCATAAATATTTTTTGCTGAGCTATTCATTGCATCTGCCATTACAACAATTTCTTCTTTAGTTAGATCATCAATATCTTTACTAATAACTTCCGTAAGCCCCATAAAGCCTGTAAATGGGCTTTTCAAATCGTGTGCGATAATCGAGAAAAGCTTATCTTTGCTGTGATTTATATTTTTAAGTTGTTCAGCCGACACAATTAGTTCGTAATTTAAATCCATAATTTCGTTAGCCAGTTCTTCGATTTTAGATTTCGAAGATTTAAGTTCAGCGATAAGTTTTTCTCGTTCTTCCTCGTATAATTTCTTTTCGGTAATGTCTTTTAAAACACCTTCAATGAATTGTATATTTCCATTTAAGTTGCGAACTGCACGAGCGCTATCTTGCACCCAAAGGATTTTACCACTTGGTGTGCGCATTTGCAACTCTGCATAAACGACATTGTTTTTCTCTATATTTTGTAGCCATCTATCGTGATCAGCTAAATTAAAGTAAAGAGACTTGCCATCAATTTTGTAAAGCTCATCTTTGGAATTCAATTCAAGCATTTTAAGAAGTTCTTGATTTCCATCGATGAATCTTCCGTCAGGTGTGGTGATGTATAATCCCAATGGAATACGTTCAAACAAACTGCGGTATTTTGCTTCGCTTTCTGCCAGTTTCATTTCGGCACGTTTGCGTGCAGTTATATCGTGTATAATACCTTCGTAGCCAGTTTTCTTTCCAAATGAATCTTTACGAATATTGCCAGAAATAAGACAACTCAAAATTTGACCATTTTTATTTATTAACTGAGCTTCGTAATTTTTTACATATCCATTATTTTCAATTTCAGTGAAAAATCCCATTCTATCAGTATAATTTGCAAATAAATCTTTGAAACTAATTTCGAAAATTTCATTTTTGGTATATCCAAGCAAAATTAGCATTGAATTATTGCAAGCTTGAATGTTACCTTCTTTGTCAGCAAAGAAAATTGCATCAAGTGAATTTTCAAATAAATGATAATACCGTTCCTGAGCTTCTTTGAGTGCCTGCTCGGAGGCAATAAGTTTTCTTTCTGTAAGAATTCTATCAACTGTATTTAAAACAACAGAAGGCAGAAAATCAAGGAAATTCAAATCCTTAACAATATAGTCTCGTGCACCGCGCTTCATCATTTCTACTGCTACATGCTCGTTACCAAAAGCCGTCATTGTTATAAACTCAACTTTGTAGCCTTCCTTTCGTAATGTGTCAATTACGTCGAAGCCGTTCATATCAGGCAGGTTGTAGTCGAGCAATAATAGCCCATTATCTGTGCTTTTATAAAGAGAAATGCCTTCTTCTCCGAGCATTGTAGAAATAACTTCGAACCCTAATTTCCTCAGTGAATCTTCAATGACAAGTAATTGATTATCATCATCTTCTACGACGATGATTTTCATATCTTTTCTTTCGTGAATATTACGACTTTCTTTCATAAAATTTGTGAAATTAACATTACTATAAAATTAATTTATAAATTATAAAATTGAAAAAAAAATTAAAGTTTGCTATTTCTATTTTTTGGAACAAAATTTGTTGTTTTAGATTATTTATTAAGGAGAAAGTCTATGACAAATGAAAGAATAAACGTAACAAAGCCATTTCTTCCACCATTGGAGGAATTTATGCCATTTTTAGAGGATATTTGGAAGGAAAAATGGCTTACAAATAATGGTAAGTATCACCAAATTTTAGAACAAGAACTGGCTAATTACTTAGGTGTGAAATATATCTCGCTTTTTGCCAATGGAACGCTTGCACTCATAACGGCACTACAAGCTTTACGAATTGGTGGGGAGGTGATTACTACGCCGTTCAGTTTCGTTGCAACTACACATTCGCTCTGGTGGAACAATATTAAACCAGTCTTTGTTGATATAGAGCCAAACACATTTAACATAGATCCCGAAAAAATTGAAGTCGCAATCACACCTCGAACATCAGCTATTTTACCTGTGCACGTTTATGGGAATCCTGCAAATGTCGAAGCTATCCAAAATATCGTTGATAACTATGGTTTGCACATAATTTATGATGCCGCACATAGTTTTGGCGTGCGTTTCAATGGAACTTCAATTCTCAATTACGGTACTCTCTCGGTGCTTAGCTTTCACGCCACGAAAGTTTTCACGACTTTCGAAGGTGGAGCGATTGTCTCCCACGATCAGACGACTAAAAAAAGAATCGACAACTTGAAAAATTTCGGTTTCGCTGGTGAAACAACAATTGTTGCACCGGGAATAAATGCAAAAATGAATGAATTCCAAGCAGCACTTGGTCTTTTACAGCTCAAGTATTTGCCTCAAGCTATTGAAAATCGAAAAATAGCTACAAATCGTTACCGTGAACTTTTGAAAAATGTCCCTGGAATAACTTTTCTGAATGATTTACCTAATGTTGAGCATTCGTATTCTTATTTCCCGATATTAATTCATCCCGATGAGTGCGGTAAATCACGTGATGAGGTTTATAATAAATTGAAAGAATTTAATATTTTTACTCGTAGATATTTTTATCCATTGATTAGCAATATCCCTACATATCGCGGTTTGGATTCCGCAAAACCTGAAAACTTGCCTGTGGCTAATCGCATAGCACAAGAAGTTTTATGCCTGCCGCTTTATTCTGAAATTGGAGATAAAGTAGATTATGTTGTCGAAAAATTAATTGAAGTTTTGAAAAATTGATATGCTTTTGGTAAAATATTTTTCTATAAAATACTTCTAAAAAGTACTTATCTTAATTAAGTGTATTAATTGCGATGTATTAACTTCTGTTTTATTTTAGCGGAGGCAATTATGTTGAAACTAACTTATGTTAGCCATTCGACTTTTATTTTAAACGATGGAGCTAACACTATTGTTATTGATCCATTTTTCACGGGGAATCCCACTGCAACAATCCCAATGAATGAAGTAAAACCCAATTGGATAGTTCTCACTCATGCTCACGGTGATCATCTTGGCGATGCTCTTACTCTTGCAAAACAACATAATGCAACAATTATAGCAGTAAATGAGCTTGCTAATTATTGTGCGGCAAATGGTTGCAAAGCCCATAATATGCATATTGGTGGTGCCTATAATTTCCCATTTGGACGGCTTAAATTTACGATTGCTCACCATGGATCTTCAACTAACGACGGACAGTATATGGGCGAACCAGCTGGTGTTGTTATCGCTATGGGTGGTAAAACTATCTACCACACTGGCGATACCGGACTTTTCCTTGATATGAAGTTAATTGGCGAACTTAATCCCATTGATATTTTCCTTGTGCCGATTGGTGATAATTTTACAATGGGCATCGACGATGCTATACAAGCAACAAAATTCGTTGATCCAAAACTTGTTATCCCAATGCACTATAACACATTTCCGGTGATTCAGGCTGATCCATTTGAATTTAAAGATAAAGCTGAAAAAGTCGGCAAAAAATGTGTTGTTATGCAATATGGCGAAACTATTGATTTTGATGATTAATAAGGAGTTATAATGCAACTTGAAGCTATTCAAAAAGCACTTAAAGAATCTAATATTGATGGTTGGCTTTTCTATGATTTTCATAATCGTGATGCAATCGCTCACAGAATTTTGAATATCGATACTAAAAGATTTACTTCACGACGCTGGTTCTATTACATTCCAGCCGAAGGTACACCCAAAAAACTTGTTCATAGCATCGAAACATACAAATTAGCTCACCTTCCCGGAGAGCAATATGTATATCTTCCTTGGGAACAACAGCACGCTTTGTTACGGGAGATTTTAGCAGATGCCAAAAAAATTGCTATGCAGTATTCTCCGATGAATGCAATTCCCTACGTGTCCATTGTCGATGGTGGCACAATAGATTTAATCCGTAGTTTCGGAATTGAAGTTGTTTCGAGTGCTGATTTAGTTAGCATTTTCGAGTCTCATCTTTCGATGGAAGATTTTGAAACCCACCGTAAAGCTGGTATTCTAATGCAGGAGATTAAAAATGCTGCTTTTAAAGAAATAGCTCATCGTATTCGTTCAGGTAAGCAACCAAAAGAGTATGAAATTCAGGAGTTTATGCATAATTTGATGCGCCAAAACAATCTTGCTTGGGGCGATGGTCCCGTTGTTGCAATCAATGAACACGCTGCTGATCCGCATTTCGAACCAACTCCTGAAAATAGCTATACTATGCAAACAGGCGATTTGGTGCTTATTGATCTATGGGCTAAGCTTGACCAACCAAGAAGTATCTTTTATGACATCACTTGGATGGGATTCATCGGTGAAACTGTCCCTGAAAAAATCGAAAGTTTATTCTCAATCATTGCTAAAGCTCGAGATACTGCTTATAATTTAGTGAAAGAGCGATTTGCATCGAACACGCCTGTTTATGGCTGGGAAGTTGATAAAGCCTGTCGCGAAGTTGTCGAACAAGCCGGTTTCGGAAAATACTTCATTCACCGCACAGGACACAACATCGGCGAACAAGTTCACGGCAATGGCACTCATATTGATAATCTTGAAACTAAAGACCTGCGCCGCATTATTCCCGGATCCTGCTTCTCAATCGAACCTGGTATCTATATTCCTGACGAAAAATTAGGCTTCCGTACTGAAATTGATGTATTCGTAACTGATGACGGAAAAGTTGAAGTTATTGGCGATATTCAGCAAAAAGTAATTCCGATTATGAGTCTTTAATTTAATAAATTAAAACAGGGCTTAGCTTTTGTTCATATGAGCCAGCCCTGTTTTTATTGTGAATGTTTTTAATCTATTCTGTACGGCTCTGAAGTTGCTTTGCTTTTGCACGTGAAAGTTGTCTCATTGGCATTCCCGAGTGCATATCGTCAAACTTAAATTGTCTCATAAGCTCGGCAAGTTGGTTAGTCATTTTAGCAAGATCATCAGCAGTATGTGCAACTTCTTCAACATGTTGAGCTGATTCAGCTGTTACTTTGGATATAGATGTTACATTTTTCGAAATTTCTTCGCTTGTTGCTGATTGTTCTTCGCTTGCAGCAGCAATTTGATTAATCATATCAATTACTTCTTGAGTAGAAGCTAATATTTGCTGCAACGATTGTCCTGCTTTATCAGCTAGTTCTATACCGCTATTGACTTCTTCATTGCCTTTGTTCATAGCATTCACTGCGGCTTCAGTTTCGCTCTGTATGCCTTTGATCATTACGGCGATTTGTTTGGTTGCTTCTGTTGTACGTTCTGCTAATTTGCGAACTTCATCGGCGACAACTGCAAAACCACGTCCCTGCTCACCTGCTCGTGCTGCTTCAATTGCAGCATTAAGTGCAAGCAAGTTCGTTTGGTCAGCTATATCATCAATTACTGAGATAATTTCGCCAATTTGTTTACTCGATTCACCAAGTTTTTGGATATTCTCAGCAGAATTTTTTACAACTTTTGCTATATCGCGCATTTTGTTGACTGTTAATGTTACAACTTGACCGCCTTCTTTTGCAATACGACCATTTTCTTTTGCTACTTCTGCTGTTTTATTAGCTGACATAGCATTTTCCGTAATTGTGCGCGACATTTCTTCGACTGCTGTTGCAACATCATCAGCTTGAGCACTTTGCTCTTGTGTTGCGGCGGCAAGTCCCTCGGCTGTAGACGAAATTTGCATAGCAGAGCTTGCGGTGTTTTGCACAGCTTCGTTTACCTGTCGGATAAGTTCGCTTAATGAGTCTCCGAGCATATTCAAATCATTCTTTAATTTTGCCAGATCGCCTTTGTAATTACCGATCATTCTAATTGTTAAATCACCTGTTGCCATTACGGCTAAGACTTCGCTTGCTTCTTTTATTGGCTCAATCACATAATCTAAAGTTTTATTTACACCATCAACAATACGGCGGAAATCACCCTGGTGACGGCTTGCGTCAGCACGTGTATCGAGTTTGCCATCTTCAGCAGCTTTTGCAAGCATAAGTGCATCGTTTATTAATAATTGAACAGCATCAATACAAGTATTCAAATTATTTTTAATTTCATTGAAATCACCTTTGTATTCATCAGTGATTTTCGGGGGTATATCACCTTTGGAGATACGATCAATATATTCAGCAGCAACGTTAAGCGGACCAATTACAGCATCTAATGTACTGTTAAAACCACGCACGATATTTTGATATTCACCCTGAAAGTCTCTATCAAATCCACGTGAGTCAAGTTTGCCTTCTGTTGCATCGTGT